>Ga0209986_10000043_pt1 | contig 98974 bp, 75 predicted proteins | sample BlataG_FD_183168 | JGI IMG/M metagenome (GOLD analysis project Ga0209986, IMG submission 183168) | Deep subsurface microbial communities from Black Sea to uncover new lineages of life (NeLLi) - Black_00105 metaG (SPAdes) (version 2) | ecosystem: Environmental > Aquatic > Marine > Oceanic >...
CGGCCAGCAGTTCCGCCTCGGTCGCGTGGGGGAGCACCACCACCAGCGGGCCATCCTCCGATGCCGGGCGAGCCGCGGCCAGCCCGGCAATCGCCAGGCCACAGGCAGCACCCCAGGTGCCCCCGAGCGTGCCGCCATGGCCAGCCCGCAGGCTATCGATCACCCCGGTAAAGCCGCTGTGATCGCCAAGACCCTCCGCCAGCCGCTGGAGTCGTTCCGCCGCTGGTGGCGGCTTTTCGGCGATGAGTGCGTTGTCAGCGGCGTCCACGGGCGTATTGTAGGGAATGTTCATCCCACCGGTTTTGTGGTGGGCCTGCCCGCTGGCTGACCAGCGGCATCTTTTCGTGTATTGTTGACTGGGAGTGGCCGGCTGGATGGCCCGGCCGCAGCAGATTCCCGGAGGACGACGACGATGGCAACCGCAGAAGAACAGGTACGCACCGAGACGCTGGTCACCGGGGCAGATGCGGTTGTTGAGTCGCTGCTCAGGCATGGAGTTGAGGTGCTCTTTGCCTATCCGGGCGGCTGCAGCATGCCGCTGCACCAGTCGCTGACTCGCTACGGCGACCGCATTCGCACAATCCTGCCAAGGCATGAGCAGGGTGGGGCGTTCGCCGCTCAGGGCTATGCTCGCACCACCGGCAGGCCCGGCGTCTGCATGGCCACGAGTGGGCCTGGGGCGCTGAACCTGGTGACGGCCATTGCCGACGCCAAGCTCGACAGTATTCCGCTGATCGCGCTCACTGGGCAGGTCCCGACCGCGGTGATCGGGACCGACGCATTCCAAGAGACGCCGATTGTGGAGGTCTGCCGGGGTATTACCAAGCATCACTTTCTCGTGACCCGCGCCGAGGACATCCCGCGGATTGTGAAGGAAGCGTTCCATATCGCCACGACCGGCCGACCGGGCCCGGTCCTGATCGACCTGCCAAAGGATGTTCAGCAGACGCACATCGTGCCCGACTATGACGTGCCGATGAATCTGCCCGGCTACCATCCCGAGGTCCGTCACGCCCATCCGGAACAGATCGCCCAGGTCGCCAATGCCATTCGCCGGGCAAAGCGGCCGGTGATCTATGCTGGCGGCGGGGTGATCACTGGCAACGCCTCGGAAAACCTGCGAACCCTCGCCCGCAAGACCGGCATTCCGGTGACGATGACGCTGATGGGCCTGGGGGCGTTTCCGGGTGATGATCCGCTGTCGCTTGACATGCTCGGGATGCACGGCAGTGTCTATGCCAACTATGCCATCGACGAGGCCGATTTATTGATTGCCGTCGGCGTTCGCTTTGATGATCGGGTGACCGGAAAGGTGTCGGAATTTGCCCGTCACGGTTTCATCGTCCACATCGACATCGATCCCTCCGAGATCAACAAGAACAAGCCGGTTCATGTGCCGATCGTGGCCGATGTCAACGAGGCGTTGGGGCAACTCAACGAGGTGGTCGAACCGCCCGAGGCCAGCCTCGCTGACTGGCACGCCCGCATCGCAGGCTGGAAGCAGGAGGACCCGTTCGCCTACGACACCAGCTATCCGGGCATTCTTCCCCAGGAGGCGATCGCTGAATTGTCGAAACTGGCTGCGAACCGCGACACCGTGGTAACGGTGGGCGTGGGCCAGCACCAGATGTGGGCGGCCCAGTTCTTCACCTTCCGCCGGCCCCGCACCTGGCTCTCCTCCAGCGGCCTCGGCACGATGGGCTTCGGGCTGCCGGCGGCGATGGGGGCACAGATCGGCCGCCCTGACGATCTGGTCATCGACATCGACGGGGACGGTAGCATCCTGATGAACATTCAGGAATTCGCTACCTGTACCTGCGAGAACATCCCGGTGAAGGTGCTGCTGCTCAACAACCAGCACCTCGGGATGGTGGTGCAGTGGGAAGATCGTTTCTTCAAGGGAAACCGGGCTCACACCTACTTGGGCCCGGTTGAAAATCCCGAGGCCTGTGGGCAGGGCGACGGGATTTCACCTGAATGCCGCTATCCCGACTTTGTCGCCATCGCCAAGGCCTTTGGCTGGCAGGCGGAAACGATCGTGGAAAAGACCGACCTCGTGCCAGCGCTGACGCGATTGATTGAGGCACCGGGTCCGGCGCTGCTCGATGTGCAGGTGCCGTACCAGGAGCATGTGCTGCCGATGATCCCCTCGGGTATGACGGTCCGCGAGCTGATCAAGAAATAGCCAGGACCAGAGAGGCTGGCTGGCTGCTGGGCCCGGTCTTGGACCGCGAGGCCGTCAGCGAATCTGGAAGGGTGAAAACGGGGTGTTCGGCCGCGGTTCTGACGGTGGCCTCCCGCCAGTCGGTGCCGGCGGTTTCACCATGCCCGCGGGATTGGCAGCGGCATCGGTATCGGAAGCCTCTGGCTGCGGGTCGACCGCGTCGGCAGCCGCCAGGACGGTTTTGTCCCCTGGGTCTTTATAAATCGCGAGGCCGAGATCCCGCAGTTTCCCAGCCCGTTGCTCGTAGGGTTTGCCGGCATCGTCCAGGGCTGTGGCGATCGCGGCGAGCGCTTCGGCGAGGCTGCCAAGTCGCCAGCTGGTCTGCAGACAACGCGGCCCAGGGAGTAGGCTTGGTACGGCTGGCAGCGATTCACCGTTGGGGCCGATCATCATTGACTCGGCCATCATCCCCGGCGGGCCACCAGCCTGAGAGTCGAGCCCGCTCAGAGAGCGTTCCAGCTTGATCAACGCGAGTGCCTCCCGATCTTCCACCACCGCCGCAACGGCGACGGCCTCGATGAGGTCGACGATTTCGGCCGCCCGAGTGGCTTCGTCGGCTTTTACCAGGCGGGCAAGCAGTCCTGCTGCCCGCACCCGGAGATTGACCGGTTTGCCAGCGTTCTGGAGCAGCGTTAACGCCGCTGTGCCCACGGCCGCCAGCGGCTGCGGGTCAGCTGCCGCCAATGGCACGAGTTTCACGGCCAGATCGAGTGTGCGTTGCTGGAGCCAGTCGATCAAAACGGTGGTGGCAGCGGCCGGCGGCTCGTCGAGCTGCAGCAGCCGTTCAACCGTCGGCAGCAGCCCGACAGCTGCCTGTTTGATCTCTGGGGTGCTTCCACCACCTGCGGCCTCAACCCGGCCGCGAATTCCAACCAGCGCGGCGACTCTCACGGCGGGCGTGACAGCGGCGTCGAGCGTCAGCTCACAAAGAACTGGGGTCGCGGCCGCCAACAGTTGGCCTTCCTGCGTTTGTAACTCTCCCAACAGCAGGCAGGCATTGACGCTCCCTTCGACCGTCCCCTTTGCCCTGCGGGCCAGCTGATCGAGGGCCTCGACCGCAGCAGTCGAGGCTTCACCATATGCCGCGGCATTCGTGATTTTGCCCAGTAGCACCGCGGGCAATCTGGCCCGAATAGACGCCAGCCTGTCCCGGTTCGCATCCATCATCAGCTGGGCTAGGCCATCGTCCACCAGCAGCTGCCGATGGCGATCGGTGAAGCCTCCCCCTGCTGCAAGTTCGCTGCGGTAGGCCTTCAGGGCAGCCGACGCCTCGAACGCCGGCCAGTTCTCGAATCGTTGCTTCTGCTGCGCAGCGGCAGGTGATGAGAGGGCAACGAAGAATCCGCAAGCAAGCAGCACGGTTGCGCAAGCAATCGCACACTTGAATCGTAGCTGTCGGCTGGTGCGCTGAATCCGCATCATCAAAGACCCAGTTGTTGCGGTTGGGGGGGCTGCGGCGGCATGTAGCCGGGCAGCGTCGGCAGGTAATCACGGACAAGCTTGAATGACTCGATTGGTGTCACGTGCTCCAGTCCTCCGGCGGCGTTGACCAGCAGTAATTCAAACGGAGGCGGTGGAACAAAACCGCGGCTGCTCCGTTTTTTTTCATCCAGTTCCTGCTCGCCCACCAAGTCTAAAACAGTGAAGTCGGTCTCAACGTCGTGTTCCGGTACGGAGATCCGCAAGTTTCCGATCCGCAGTCGCTGTGATTCTTTTTCGATTTCAATCAGCCGGCCGTGTTGAATCTCGGTGGAGTGCAATTCCAGGTTGCCCGAGTCGGGATTGGCATCGAGGACAAGAACCTCATTGTCGCTGCCACCGAGTCCGGCCAGTTTCTTGTCGTTGGCTGCCAGCATCCGGGTGAGGATACGGCTGCTGCTTGGTACCCGGACCAGCTCTCCGCCGGCCGCCGGGTCGGCTGCAGCCGGATCGGCCGCCAGCGTGACGATTTCGGCCTGCGACGGATCTTCCAAGTACCGTAACGGCAGGCTGACGTTGGGATTCCAGAGCCGGATCGTGACCCGATACCGATAGGCTTGGCCCGCTTCGACATCGGTGTCGAGAAACCGAAAAAGCCGGTATTCAGTCCGGTTGATCATGCCATCAGAGCCGGCCATCGGATCATCAAAGCTGGGTTCCACGCCCGGATCACCAGGGAATCCACCGAACCCACTTCCCATGCCGCTCCCCGGCAGCATGCCGGAGTTTGCAAACGGAAGCCCGGGCAGCCCACCTTGCTGCTGCTCCTGGGCTTCCTTTTCCTGCTGCTGGCGAAGTTGTTCAAGCTCACTGATGGCCCACGGGTGCAGGCCCGTGAGTCCCCAGGTGACACCACCCTGTGGTCCCCCAGGGGCCATCTGTCCGGCGAAACCGGTCAGGCTGGGCCGCTCGGCAAGTTGCGGGAGTGGTCCGAAGAACCCGATCGGCATCGTGGCTGGATCTCTGGGATTTTCGGTGTCACTCAGAGTCAGTTCCGCCGGAAGCGTCTCGGCGGCCACACCACTCCAGACCTGTCCCCACCGCTTGACGGCCTGTCGGAGATCGACTTTTTTCCAGGAGTCATCCCCGGACGCACCGATTGCCTGCCGTTCCACCGTGAAGTCACTCCAGCGGGGAACGTCTCGCTGCGGATCTTGATAGCTCGCTTCACCGTAGCGGGAACGATACTCCTGGGCCTGCTTGCGGGCAGGAATGAGGCCGGTGAGGACAACGTAGGGCAGTAGGATGCCGGGCGGTGATTGCACCCGTGGGCCTTGTTGTTCCATCCCTTCAGGAACTGCCGGATTCCGGCCGGGCAGGACTCCCAGGGCCCGTTCGTCCTCTCGGCGGGCGATGACGGCCAGCCCAGCGATCGCTCGCACCTGCTCGAGGGGGTAGACCGTGGGCGTGTCGCGTTTCCTGACATCGCCGAGCAGCGGACGGTTGAGGCCCAGGCCGGCCGGGGGCGGGCTGACCTCATCATTCCGCCACTTTGCAATTTCTGCGACTGCGTCAATCTGTGGCCCCCGGAGGCGTTTGGCAAGTTCTGCACGCTGTTCGTCCCCGAGTTCGCGAGTGAACTGCTCGGAAGCGGTCACCGCAGCCTCCACCAGGCGGCGAGGCGCCTGCTCATTCGAGAGCATCCGCGTTCGCAGGGCATTCAACCCACCCCACGCCAGCGGCAGGCTGCAGAGAATTGCAATGGCTGCGAGCACCTTCTCGCCGTGATTCGCCGCCAGTGAAAACAATGCCTCGGGCGTAAATCTGAGTTTTGGAAGTTGCATGGCCGGTTACTCCTCTGCAGGCAGGTCAACCGCCTCGGCTGTCTGATCACTGAGCCCCAGAAAATCCTCGTCAGGACGGTTGGCGAGGGCAATCATGCCCCGCAGTTCGACGGTGATGTCATAGCGGCGAAACGAGTCGCTATTTTGATTTCCAGGCAGAGCGTCACGCATCATGCGGCGATTCCGTGGTCCGCCCGAATCGAGCCCATTTTCCGGGTTGATCCGCACTTGGCGGACATCGATCGGCACGGGCCACGTGGCCAGTGTCCGCAGCAGCAGGTCGAGTTTTCGCTGATCGACTTTGCCACGGAGAGCGAACGGCACCAGGTGGGCCAGTTTCGTGTCCGGAGAACCGGCAAGTTCCTCGGCGGTCAGGGGGCGGCCGGTGGCGTCGACATAGATCCAGTTCCGCAGCGTGTCGTCTTCCATGTCGTTGCCGTCACCGAAATCATCGGCAGCGAAATCGTCCGAAGGCATCAGGCCCATCGATTGGCCGCTGCTGGAAAATCTTGGGTTTGGAGGTGGGCCGGTGTTTTCCCCGTCACCCATGCCCATGCCCATGCCCATCTCCATGCCCATACCCATACCCATTTCCATGCCCATGCCCCCGGTGGCAGACTCGAGCCGTTGAACGCGACCGCCACCGCGGCCGGAGGGGCTGCCCTGGGCCGCCCGGTAGCCGACTGCCAGTTGGCTGATGTCGGCAATGGTTGCATTGTGCGGTCCGGTTGCTTCGGCGTTGGCCGCTGCAATGGCATCACAGAGTATTTCGTAGACCCAGAGCTCCTCCTGGGCCAACAGAATTTGCGTCGTCGAGGGGGGCTTCTGCCAATTGAAGGAGGCATAGAGCTCCGACTGGTCGGCGGGATCCCAAGTGACCGTGTGCTGATCCGTGAGTTCGCCGTCGACCATACCGGGCTCTGGAACGGCCGAAAATCGTTGTCCCCCTCCTCGCCGACCCGGTTCGTTTGACTCCTCCATCTGCTCGGCGGCATCAAGCCTTGCCGGGAGTTTCCGAACAAGCTGTCGGACCGTGTTCTGGTACCGTTCGAGGAACCGGACGGAGAGCGTGTCGCCAGGCTTCAGCCGGCTGACCGCTTGAATGAAGTCACTGCGGAGCTCCTGCGGCCAGACCCGCAGATTCTGCTGCTGCTGCCAGAATGCGGTCCACTGTTCGTAGATCTGTCGCCGTAGTCGTTTCGTGGTGCGGTCGAGCTGCTCCGCCCATTCGTTCTGTGGGTGCCCAAGCTGCTCGTACCCAGCTGCTTCGGATCTCGCCAGCTGTTCGATGGCCTGCAGCTTTCCGGAGACTTCTGTCTGCCGCTTTTCAATCTGGCTGATCAGCGTCGCGTCGGCGGTGAAGGCGAGAGGAACCAGCACCAGCGGCATGAGGAGGGCCAGGAGCCAGAAGTGGTACTTGCCCAGGAGTTTCAGATGTGGCTTGATCGTGTCGGGAATTTCGACCATGAGGGCACCTTGAGGCTGACGCCGATGCGTAAAGACGGCTAGAGTTCGGCAAAATCTTTGGCTTCGGTTTCGGCGGGTACCAGTTCGACCGCGCCGGGAGATTTCGGCTGCCAGACAAACTGCAGCACGAACTCGTAACGCTTTAACTTGATCCCCTCGGAATCCTCGGCTCCGGGGCGATCACGTCCGGGCGGGCGACGACCGCGGCGTGGGCCCCGGGCTTGCCCGGGGCCGGGCAAGCCCCCAGCAGTCACACCGAGTTCAGTGTCGAGCCAATCTGGACGGATCCTGCTCGATGACACGATGACGGGAAAACCAATGCCAAGTTCGCCAACTGACATCGGCTCGCCCTTGCGTGGTCCGGCAGCAACGGTGAGTTCAACTCCTTCGCCGAGCAAATTTTTGACGATTGTCGTCCGCAGGTAGTAGCGGCCTTCGAATGGCTTGTGCCGGTCCTCATTGTGATAATGGTAGCCAACGAGTTGAATCACCCAGCCACCGCCGGCCGGCGTGACGGGTTGGTCTGCTTCAACGTCCTCGGCTGTAACGTCCTCCGCTGCGGCTTCGGCCGGGTCGCTACCTGCCCCCTCCTGTTCGTCGGCGGCCAGATTGTCTTCCGGCGGCTCCTGGGCTCCTGGAGCAGGCTCTTCCTCGGCGGAATGATCGCCGGCGATAGTCTTTTGCCATTCAGCCCGCAGGGGTTCGAACCAGACCGTGAGATCGTCGAAGTACTCACACTCGATCGAGTCGATGTGAAGTTCGTCGTAGTTGATCACCACCGTGGAGTTGGCCGGATCGTCCCCTGCTTCAGCGTCGGCCTCCGGCAACTGGGTCTTGTCCGGTTCGTCGCGGGGAAGCATCTGCTCGATGGCCCGCATCAACTCCAAGGCCTGGAACCGTCGGTCCGCTAATCGGAGCATTCTCTGCTGGGTGGTGAGGATCTCATCCTGCTGAGCCTGTGCCTCTTCAACACTGCTCTGGATCGCAGCCGACTCGGCGGTCACCTGGTCGATTCGGCTGAAGGCGTCGGCAAAGAGGTTCTCGGAATAGCTGTTCCAGGCAACAAAAATGCCGAGGAAATTCACCAATGCGGCGACCAGCAGGCCCAGCATTGCCAGGACGGCCCACGGCTTCTTTGACTCGATCAGCCGGTCGCGGGTGACCTCCGGGGGCAGCAGATTGGTGCGGAGCGAACCGCGGCCGAGGCCCTGCAGCACCAAGCCGTAGGCGGTGGCAAATGCCAGCTGATTTTCCTGAAACGCAGGGGTCTTCAGGACAAGCGTGCCCTCGAGGTTGCGGTATTCACGCAGCCGATGGACCTCTAGCTGCAGCTGCTTGGAAAGGAAGTCGCTGAGCCCCCGCAGCTTGGCAGCATTGCCCACCAAGATCACACCGTCGATCGCGGCATTGCGATCCTGGCCGGTGAAATAGTTCAGCGATCGCTGCATCTCACCGGCAAATTCGTTGAAGACGGGCCGCAGGGTCTGAAAGACTTTTTTGGGGTCCTCGGCCCGGGCAGCGTTCCGTTTGAGCTTTTCAGCTTTCGAGAACGTCATCCGCAAACCCTGCACGAGGGCGCGGGTGAAGTTGCTCCCGCCGATCGGCATGGTTCGTTGCCAGATCCGCAGGCCATTGGTGATGATCAGGTCGGTTGAGTCGACCCCCATCGAAGCCAGCACGATCGACGGCGGCGGTGACTCCGGATCAATTTCAGCCGGCGGTGGCAGCCGGTCAGCCATCACGAGATTGGCAAGCGCCACCGCGGCGAGTTGCAGCAGGTCCACCTCGATCTGAGCCTGCCGAAACGGCTCGAGCGCCTTGTCGACCTGGTCCCGTTTCATTGCGAAGAGGGCAACTTCGGCGTCGATGACAAAGCCACTCTCCTCGATCCCCCCCTCCAGCCGCTGCCAACTCCAGACGACCTGATCAAGCGGAAAGGGAATCTGCTGCCGCGCCTCGTAGGTGACGATATCAGGGATTTTCGCCGCCTCGACAGGAGGCAGCTTAATGAACTTGCTGAGGCCCGCCTGGCCCGGCACCGAGACGGCGATCCGGTCGCCGGCGAGCTCGTTTCGGCTGAGGAATTCCTCAACCGCAGCCCTGATAAGCTCCGCTGGATCGGCCTCCGGCTGCGTGAGCAGCATCGGGTACTCGATGTAGTCGAAGGCCTCGGCGACCAGCTTTCCCGTATCGGCAGACCGGCTGCACCGCAGGGCTTTCAGCCCGCACTTGCCGATGTCGATGCCCCAGACGTTTTCACCGCGTGCCATGCAGATGCCGCCTTGTCGCAGCGTGTTCTCGATTGATGCCGCCGATGGCGACGGGAAGATGAGAGCGGCCGGCTCCGTGGCTGCCGCGACCGTTCTTATACGTTACCATAGAGAACTGTAGAAAGCGGCCGGAAACCGCGTCAAACGGTTGCCTCAGCAAAGCGTGACAGGCCCGGGTGTCGCGGCCGAAACGCCCGGTCTGGTCCGCTGGTCACCGCTGCCTCGATGGCCCCGCGGCGGCGGGATAATTTCACCGCAGCAGAGCCGATATGGACGAGACCACGACCCCCGTCAGACCGCAGATCACCGTCTTCCTGCCCTGTCACGCTCTCGACGATCTCCCCGACTGGCTGGAGGAGTATGAGGCTGATGCCGTGCTGGCGGCCTGGACGGCGGCTTGGCATCCCGCAGTGCTCGCTGCCGCTGCCGGACTCCCCGACTGGGCCAGCCTCGACCTGCCCTGGACGCGGGAAGGATCCGTGGTCGGCCTGGTGCCACCTGGCATGGCTGAGCGATTCCAGGCGGGTGTTTCACCACCACCGGAGGCTGGCCAGGAATTTCTTTGCGAGCACGATTCGGAACAGCTGTTGGCGGCTCTGCTGGCGGCCTCGGGTGCGGCTGACAGCGACGGAGCAGCGTTGACGGAGTGGCAGCGAGAGCAGATCGATGATTTTCGGGGGCTTGGCCTGGCGGTTCTGCTTTCGGAGCGATTGGCCCGGCGGATGCGCACCGAAACCAACCTGTCGACAACCGGTTTCCCCGAGGCGGTGGCTGCCGCAGCCGAAAACTGGAGTACGGGCAACGAGCCGGTGGCCCGCGAGCGGCTGGCCGAGGCCTTTGGTTGTCTCGAGGCGGTACGCGACCACTACTACCCGGTCGACTGTTGGTGTCTCGACCTCGTGCTGCTGGCCGAGTCATCGCTGGCGGCGATCCCTGCCGAACTCGACTCGCCGGCACCGCTGGCGGTACTGGCTGACCCCGAGACACTTGGGCAGGTGGCCAGTCAGCCGCCGGCCCTCCGCGACCGCTTGCGGGAACGAATCGATGCCGGCAGTCTGGCAGTGGTCGGCAGTCTGTCGCCGACCATTCCGCTGGCACTCGTTTCGCCGGAGCGGCTCGAAGCCGAAGTAACGCGGGGCCGGGATGCCTGGGAGGCAGCGGTCGGTGTGCAGCCGACCGTCTATGCCCAGCAGGCCGGTCCGATCGCCCCGCTGTTGCCGCAGGTCCTCTCCCGGCTCGGCTACCGGGGGCTGCTGTGGAACAGTTTTGATGGCCGGAGCCTACCTGAGCCCGGGATGGTCCGTTTTCAGTGGGAGGCCGCCCAGTCGCAGATCGACGCCGCTGCCCCGAAGCTGCTTGATGCCCGATCGACGGCCACGATCCTTTCCCTCCCGACAACGCTTGGCGATGCGATGGATCACGATCACACCGTCATGGTGATGTTCTGTCACCATGCCGGAACTGCCAGCCCCTGGTTTGGACTGCTCCGCCGGGTGGCTTCCTGGTCGGGCGTTTTCGGCCGCTTCGTCACCCCTGATTCAATGCTGGCCGAAACGGCTGAAGCCGCCGCCCCGGTCCGTTTCCCAGCCGACTCGTTTCCGCTGCGACTGGCCCCCGAGACGCCGCTCGACAGTCAGACGGCGGTCCTGGCGGCCGAGTCCCGGCAGCTGTTGAGCGGGCGGGATGAGTCGGCCCGGCAACTGGCCGGCATGAACCCTCAGCCGGAGGCGGTGGTCCAACCGAATACTGCAGCCGAGGCGATGACCACCAGTCAGCCTGTTCCCCGGCGGGCGGGCTGGTGGTGGCCCCGCCGTTCAACTGTCGATCCCTTCACGCTGACCACCAGCGGATTGCAGCTGCGGGTTCACCAAGGGACAGGAGGAATCGTATCGGTTCGCCGCGATGGTACCGGTCGCAACCTGCTTTCCCAGCAACTGGCCTTGCGGTGGCCCGATACCACGGCCGGGCCGGCCACGGCCTGGCGGCCCGCCGAGGCCGCCTACAGCAGCATGGTGGCGGATGGGATTGACCGGCAGGGGCAGGCAATCTCTAGCCACGGCCGACTGCTCGACGCGGCTGGTCGGACACTGGCCTCTTTTACGCAGACCGTGTCACTGCTGCCCGAAACCGCTGCGGCGATCCTCGATCTGGTCGTTGAACCGACCGCGGCGGCCGCGGCGTTGCCCCAGACCGAAGGCGATTCGTGGAGCCGCTACCTGGCCTGCCGGTTCGCCTGGAATGAAAATGATTTCTGTGACGTCTTCCGCTGCCTGCAGACCCAGTTGATTGCCACGGAGCGGCAGCGGTTCTGCTCGCCCTGGCTGCTGGTTCTGGCCAGTGAGGGAGGTGGGCTTACCCGTGGTTCACGCGGGGGGAAGATAGAGGCTGGCACCAGTCACCTTCAGCTCTTCTGTGGCGAATTGCCCTGGCATGTGCGGAGCAGCCCCCACACGCTCGACACCCTGTTGGCGACCGATCTCGAGTCGGGACGCCGTGCCAGCCCAGCCGCCGCTGCCGCTGGAAATGACAGCGGAGAACCGCGAGAAACCCCGGCGTTGTCGGCCGCCGGCTCGATGGGCGAAGACCTCTCGGGATATTTCCCCCGGCCGGTGAACTGCCGGCTTGCCCTCGGAATTGATCTTCCGGCCGCAGCCGACCGGGCGATCAGTTGGGCCGCTCGGGGCGTGCTCACGCCAGCAGGCCTGCTGCCCGGTCTGCCCACCGATGTGCGGGTGACCTCGGCCTGCCGGCTGACCGACCCGGCTGGGCTTGTCGGCCTGCGGCTGCGGCTGCTCGAATCGGCTGGCTGTTCGCAGCAGGTGCGACTCGACTGGTCTCACCCCATCGCCCGGGCCCATTGCCGCTGTCTGGCGGAGGTTGAACCAGAGGAGGCGACTGGTGTGGCTGTGGTGGGCACTGCAGTGGAGTATGCCCTGGCCCGGAACGAATGGGTCGAGTTGGAGATCTGGTTCAGCAATGATCATCACGCTTGATGGACCGGCCGGTGCCGGTAAAAGCTCGACAGCCAGGCGGCTGGCCGCCCGCCTTGGCTGGTGCTACATGGACACTGGGGCAATGTACCGGGCCGTCGCGCTGGCGGCCCTCGATCGCCGGCTTCCACTCGAGGATCAGCAGGCCCTCGCCGCGCTCGCCGCAGCCATCACGATCACCTTTACGGACGGCCGGGTGCTCCTTGACGGCCGTGATGTCTCTTCCGAGATCCGCACCGAACGGGTCACCGTCGCCACGCGACCGGTCGCCGACGCCCCCCCGGTCCGCGAGGCGATGAAGCAGCTGCAGCGAACGCTGGCCGACCGGCTCAACGTCGTCACCGAGGGCCGGGACCAGGGTTCGGTGGTCTTCCCGGGGGCGGCCCTGAAGATTTTTTTGGTTGCCGCTCCCGAGGAGCGGGCCCGCCGCCGCTACCGGGAGCAGATTGACCGCGGGGACAGCAGCCAGTCGGCCGCAGAGATTCTTGCCGCCCAGTCGCAGCGGGATGACGGTGATCGTCACCGGCCCGTCGGCGCAATGCAGGCAGCCGCCGACGCCGTCGTTGTGGAAACCGACGGCCTCTCCCTGGATGAGGTGGTTGAGCGAATCTTCACCCTCGCCCGGCAACGGGGCCTGACGTCCGACCAATCACCGCGGACCCCCGGAACGGCCACCTCGCCCCCGCAGCGGGCCACACCATGACCGCGGTGCCGCCCGAGCCCGGCCATGACGGACCCCCGGTCCGCCCGACGGCCCATCCAATCTGGTGGGGAAGGCTCCTTTATTCCCTGCTCTGGGTGCTCTGCCGGACGCTCGCCGTTACGCTGTTGGGATTTCGGCTGGGAAGGGCGGAGTCGCTGCCGCGGGCCGGTGGGTTGCTTGTCTTGTCGAGTCATCAGAGTCACCTTGACCCATTACTGCTCGGTCTGGCGACCGACCGGCGGCTGTCGAGCCTCGCCCGCAGTTCGCTGTTCAGTTTCGGGCCATTCGGCCGGGTGATCACGGCGCTTGATGCCATTCCGATCAACCGTGAGTCCTCGACGGTGAAGGCGATGAAAACCGTCATCACCCGGCTCCGGGGCGGCGCGGCGGTGATCGTCTTTCCGGAGGGAACCCGCACGGCGAACGGCCAGCTGGGGGAGATCAAAAGTGGCTTTGCGCTGCTTGCCAAACGGAGCTGTGTGCCGATCGCTCCGGTGGCGATCGTGGGGGCCTACGAGTGTTGGCCACGGTCACGGCTGCTGCCGCGGCCGGGCAGAATTCGGCTGGAGTTTGGGCCGGTGATCTCCCCCGCAGAAATTGCCGAGCTCGACGAACGGCAACTCGTCAGCCGCTGCACCGAGGCTCTGCACGCCCTCGACCGACGAGCCCGCCGGCTGCGGTCGGGCTGAACGCGTTGTGCGGGCGGCATGGGTGGCTGGATGGGGCTGAACTGTTCAGGGGGTGGTTGCCGATTTCTTTTTCTGTCGGCCGGACTGGCGGCAGCCGACAGAACTCACCCGCACTCTGGCACTCCACCGACCATGAAAACCATCTCAGTCCTGCCCGCAGTCGCCATCGCCGCCCTCATGCTGCCCGTTCCGTGTCAGGCCGCCGACTCGCCGCTCACGCAGGTCGTGCCAGTACCCGGTGCCGGAACGCCGATCGACTTTCTGGGTGACACGTTCGAGGATGAAGACTGGAAGTTCTTCCACAACCATCCGAAGAGTTCCCGCGAGGAGGACGGCCAGGCCCGGGGGCCGCTGGGCGGATCGGCCAATCGGCGGCTGCAGGAGGGTCCGGAACGAGGCCAGCCTGATCTGCTGGAAACGGTTGCCACGCCGCCCGGTGGACTCACCGGCAGCAGTCGCGCACTGCTGCTGCGAACCCTCCACAGCGGTGTGCCGGGCACCTACTCGCGGTCGGTGCAGCAGGACGACCTGATCTGCGGGATCACCACCCGGCTCGGTTCGCAGATTCCCGTGCAGGAGATCCCCAGCTGCGTTGTCCGAGTCTGGCTTCCGCCGGCCGCGGAGTGGGAGAACCGGAGCGGGCCCCATTTCGGCATCCGGCTGGGCGTGCGGACCACCACGCTCGAGGCTAACCGGGGCTTCTTCGCCAGCGGCAACTCGGCGGTGGTTGAGCCCTACTGGCCCGGCATGTGGATTCACTTTCGCAGCGAGACGTCGCGGGGTGTCGACGCCGATTCGGCTCTGGTGAAGGTGCGGGGCGACCGTCGTGGAATTGACTTTCCGGTGAAGGACATCCCGGCTGAGCAGTTTGGCTGGTGGACCTTCGGGATGTCGTTATCGGCTGACGGCCAGGTGCATTACTTCGCCAGTCCCGGCGTGGACGATCTCACGACCGCCGACCACCTCACCAGCCAGTTCCCCTATGGTTTCCGCGCCGAGCGACTCAACTCGTTCTTCTTCAACGTGTGCAATCTCAATGACGGGCAGACCTGGTCAACGCCCTTCGTGATCGACGACCCGGCGGTCTTTGTGGTGAATGCTGGTCGGGTTGAGCAGCTCGTCGACCGCCGCGAGGCGTATGAGCAGCGGCGACAACGCCGATCCGCCGGGCGGAGCCGCAGCGTTCGCTAAGGGCAGGCGGCTGCTGCCCGAAAAGTACGCACAGCATTGCCCTGCAGGGCCCTTGTCCGCGGATGCGGGCGCACAACAGCCCACTTGGACAACACCCGAAAATGCCGAGGGTTTTCGGAGTCGCCGATCGCCGCATCCAAGCGGCGGCAGACTATTTCCACAGTCGGCTAGCCCCGCAGGACCCCGCCGGTGGCACGGGTGCAGGCCGCCACCATGCCGGCGACAAGGCTGTTGGCCTGGTCTGCGGAGAGCGTGGCTTCGTGGCTGCGAAGCCGCAGGGAGACGACGATGCTCTTTTTGCCGGGGCCGAGCCGCTCGTTGTCTCGCCAGACATCACCGAGCCGGACCCCTTCAAGCTCGCGGCAGCCAACCGATTCAATCGCCGCGACAACAGCTGCCCAGGGCACTGACTCGGTGACCACGAGATTGATATCGCGGTCGATCGCTGGGAGAGCACTGAGTGGAAACCGCACGGGCTCGGCATCGGCCAGAAACTCAAGGCCATCGAGCCGCAGCTCGATCGCCGCCACCGGAGGGGTCAGGCCGGATGCCTGGCAGAGTGGCGCGGCCAGTTCGCCGACAAGGCCGATTCGCTGGTCTGGGGCATCAGGACGGCAGAGTACGATTTCGGCCGCCCGGCCGGGGGCAAAGAGTTCGCTACGCAGCGGACGGTAGCCGACAGCCGCTTCGATTGGCTTCCCAGGACCGTCGGCCAACTCTGCTGCAGCCGACTCAGCCAGTCCAATGCGTCTCAGGATGGCCGCTGCCAGGCCCTTGGCCCGAAAAAAATCGCCCCCGGTCAACGCTGCAAGCAACAGTGGCTCTTCCACCGGTGAGTCCGCACCGGCGGCCGCTGCCGTTCGCTGCAGGTAGGCCCGGGCAATCTCGAACAGGTCACCGTGAGCTGCGCCTGCAGCAAGACTGCCGGCGCGGGCCTCGGCCAGACTCGGCAGGAGTGTTCGCCGCAGCCGGTCGGCCCCTCGTACCAGTGGCGGGCGACAGACGAGTGCCGCGGCATCTCCCCAGGGGCTGCCCCAGGCCTCCAGCGGCTCCGCCACGACACTGCGGGTCATCGCCTCGCAGTAGCCAGCCGCCACGCAGACCTCGGCGGCCATTCGTACCAGCCGCTCCCGGGCCGACCGCTGGGTCGGCCGGGCCGTGATCGCCACATTCTCCGGCACCCGGTCGTAGCCTTCAATCCGGGCAATCTCCTCCACCAGGTCGATCTCCCGCCAGCAGTCCCGTCGCCAGGTCGGGGCCAGCCACCGGGTCTCATCCGTTTCGGTGTGCTGTTCCACAAAGCCGAGTAGCCGCAGGATTTCCCATTGCCGTGGCAGCGGCACCTCCACTCCGAGTACCTCGGCCACCCGGCCCGGCCGCAGCGTGATGGTCGCCGGACGACAGGCCAGTTGGCCTGCTTCGACAACTGGACCGTCGAGCTGGCCACCGGCCAGTTCCAGGATCAGGGCAGCGGCCCGCCGGCTGGCCCAGCTGACCGTCGCCGGGTCAGGGCCCCGCTCGAACCGGTACGACGACGGACTGCCGAGCACTAGCCGGCGGGCTGCCGTCCGCACCGGCAGCGGCGCGAACTGGGCTGACTCCACCAGGATATCGGTGGTCGCCCCCGTGATTTCGGTGTCGGCACCACCCATCACGCCGGCCAGTGCTACCGCCCGTTCGGCATCGGCAATCACGCACATCTCATCGGTAAGTTCATAACGCTTGTGATTGATGGCAACGAACGGCTCGCCCACCTCGGCTCGTCGGATGACAATGCGGCGGCCGGCCAGGCGGGTCAGGTCGAAGGCATGCAGCGGCTGGCCGCACTCAAGCATCACGTAGTTCGTGATATCGACAACGTTGTTGACGCTGGCGACACCGACCGTCGCCAGTCGCCGAACGAGCCAGTCGGGACTCGGGCCAATCGTCACCCCGCGGATGACGCGGGCGGAATAAAAGGGGCAGATATCACCCGCCCGAATTTCAACCGCGACCGTTGGTGCTGCCGCCGGTTCGGGCAACTCGGCCGGGGGAATCCTCAGCGGGCGGTCGTACAGGGCGGCAACCTCTCGGGCCACACCGACGTGGCCGAGGCAGTCAGGGCGGTTGCTGGTGACTTCGAGGTCGACTGCCGTATCAGCCCCGACCGTTTCGGTCGATTCGTGGTTGAGGCCAGCCAGCAGCAGGCGTTCGGTCAGGTCATCAGTCGGTGGCAGATCGACATAGTCGCTGAGCCAGTCGAGTGAGACGATCATGCCCGCCCCCGATCGCTGAATTGCTCCAGAAAGCGGACGTCGTTGCGGAAGAAGTCCCGGATGTCCGCCACCCCGTAGCGACGCGCGGCAATCCGCTCGACACCGAGGCCGAAGGCAAAGCCGCTGACCGCGTCGGGATCGTAGCCGACCGCCTCAAGCACGGCAGGATCGACCATGCCTGCACCACCCATCTCGATCCAACGGCCGTTCCACTCCATGTCGACCTCCACGCTCGGCTCAGTGAAGGGAAAGAACGATGGGCGAAACCGAACGTGAACATCTCCTCCGAGAAAGCTCGACGCAAAGGCCCGGAGCACGCTTTTGAGATGCGCCATGGTGATCCCGGGCTCGACGAGCAGGCCCTCCACCTGATGGAACATCGGATAGTGGGTCGCATCGGCCGTGTCGGGACGGTAGACCCGTCCGAGAGAGACGATCCGCAGCGGTGGTTTCCGCCGCTCCATCACCCGGATCTGCACCGTGCTGGTCTGCGACCGCAGCAGCAATTGTTCGGGCTGTGAGGCGACCGCGAGATAGAAATTATCGAGTGGATCGCGGGCGGGGTGCTCTGTCGGAATGGCGAGGGCCTCGAAGTTGTGCCACTGGTCCTCCACCTCCGGGCCCTCGACCACCTCGAAGCCGAGCTGGCCCATGATCGCCGCCACCCGTCGGATCGTCTGGGTGAGGGGATGCACCCGGCCCAACCGGACCGCGTCGCCGGGAAGTGTCACGTCGATCGCAACTGCCGCATCTCCACGGACCGGCCCGGTGACCCGTTCCTGGGCGGCGGCAAAAAGTTCTTCAACCGCCTGCTTGACCGCGTTGAAGTGCTTCCCACCGGCAGGCTTGTCAGGCCCGGCCAATTGTCCCAGTCCCCGTTGCGCGAGCTTGAGGCGGCCACTTTTGGCCCCCAACAGGTCGACCCGTGCCGCTTGCAGGGCACCTCCGTCGGCTACAGCCAACAGCACCCGTTCAGCCTCGGCACGCAATTCGTCAAGTTCGGCAACGAAGACTTCGAGCGAAACGTGCGTCACGAGCAGCGGACCGTTCCAGAAGGCGTCTCAGAAAACCGCCCGTCAGGCGACGGCTGGTTCCGGCAGGCCGAGTCCTTCCCGAACCCGGACAACGACAGCATCGAATCCAGTGGGATCGAGGACGGCCATTTCTGCCAGTGTCCGCCGGTCGAGTTCACAACCGACCTTTTCAAGCCCGGCAATGAACTGGCTGTACCGCAGGCCCCGCTCGCGGCAGGCGGCATTGATCCGGATGATCCAGAGGCGGCGGAAGTCCCGCTTGCGGCGACGCCGGTCACGATGGGCGAACACTCCGGCCCTGACGACCGACTCCTTCGCCGTTCGCAGCAGCCGGCTGCGGCCACCAACCGAACCCTTGGCCCGTTTGAAGAGTCGTTTCTTGGCGCGGAGCCGGGGAACAACATTCTTGGTACGCATCGAATCCTCGTTTGTCGGGTCTCAGTCGGGGTGACAGATGGCGGTTGAATCGTGGGCGGCGGCATGTCATCGGGCGGCCGGAACATCGGCCGCGATGCCTGCCTGAGGTCAGTAGCTGGAGGACGCGAGCGCCTCGACGATGTTCGATGTGTCCGACTTGGCGAGTACACCGGTCCCCCGCAGGTTTCGCTTCCGCTTGGCGGAAAGCCGAACCTGAAGATGGCTGGTTCCACTCCTGCGGTGTTTCACCTTGCCACTGGCAGTCAGGCGGAACCGCTTTTTGGTGCCTTTGTGGGTCTTTTGTTTTGGCATCGGTCTTTCCTCGATTGCTTGAGTTTGTCGGGTACTGTTACCAGCCAGCTTTGGGGTGTCCGGGGAAAACGCGGTCGCCGGTCACCGCGGGGCCAAGGTGCAGATCAGCCGGCGGCCGGTCTGCTGGGGGGATGATTCGACCTTGCTAATGTCCTCGAGTTGTTCGATCACCTGCCGCATGATCCGCTGCCCCTCATCAATGTGAGCCATCTCCCTGCCCCGAAAGATCACCGATACTGCCACCTTGTCTTTGTGGCTGAGGAAATTTCGGGCTTGATTGATCTTAAACTCGATGTCGTGTTCCCCGGTTTTGGGCCGGAGGCGAATCTCCTTGAGCTTGGTCTGGTGAACGTGGGTTTTGTGCTGCTTTTTCTTCTGTTGGTATTTGAATTTGCCGAAATCCATGATTCGGCAGACGGGAGGCCGCTCATTGGGAGCGACCTCCACAAGGTCGAGACCAGAGGACTGGGCGCGAGCGAGCGCCTCGTCAGTCGGAATGATCCCGAGTTGCTCACCGTCGGAAGTGATCACTCGAACCGGTGAGATCCGAATCTGCTCGTTGATGCGGTGCTGCTTCTCGATTGCCAGACGCTCCAAACCCGCGAAGGCTGTCACCGGGAGGGCTGGCTCATCCACGCACCTTACACCACGGCACAGCTCCTTTCCTGCCATCCCAGCCGACATTGCCCTCCGGCAATGCCGATCCTTCGGGGCCGAACCCCGATTGGTCGCTGGCAAAGAGCAACAGTATCTCAATCGGGGCGGGGGGGAGTCAAGCGGTCAGCCTGCAATTCGGCTGTTTTGTGCTTTCACCGCTCCGCCGAAAACCTCATCCCGGGCGGCAGCCCCGATTTCCCATTCGGCGGGGCTGGCAACGGTCGGTCCGCGGCACCGGCAACTGTAAAGCCATCAACCAGGAGTTGGTCGGCCTCGCCGAACCGCTCGAGCAGGCCTGACTCCACCATGAATGAGAGCGTCGCCGGCGTACCATGAATTCCGGTCAGATGGTAATGAATCCAACGAAACGGCAGGCCATCGGCTTCGCCATCGGACGCCACACGGAGGATTCGAGTGCCGTTGCTCCGAACTGATTCGGCAGCCACCACCAGATGATTGAACTGCCCGTCCAAGGAACGTTCGATATCCCGTTGGAATGCCGCCAGGCTGGGGGATTCAGCGGCGGGGGGCAGCGGGATGATGCTGACCTGGCCGAGCAGTCTCCCCCGGTCGATCAGCCGGAGCACCGTCTGGTCGGCCTGCTGCTGGATCGGCCGCCAGCGGGCGTCGTAGACGAGATCGAATCGGCCGCGGGGATCGGTCAGCCAGAGGCTTCCAGGACGCCCGGGGCCGCGCCGAGGGCGACAGGGACCACCTGCCTGTTCCGCCGGGGCTTCCTCCGGCTCGGCAGCGGCGGTGGCCCCCCACCGGCGGGTCGTTTCGATAACGGCCTCGATGTTGAGACCGGGGGTAACATGGCCGGCCTGTCGCTGTTCGTGCATCCTTGCCGTGAGGGTGATGAGGCCCGATCGTTCGCGGGCACCGTCTGCGGCACTGGCATCCCACCGGTACGAGGCTGTCAGGTCGATTGAGGTCGGGACTCCATCGACACCCCCGGTGATTCCGCCCTCGAGGGAGATGACAAGGCATGCTTCCTCGATCCGCTCGACGGTGGCCATCACGCTGCCGGTGGTCACGGTGTCGATGCAGAGGAGTCCGGCCAGTTCTTCGGTGGCGAGTGTCCAACTCGTTTCCACTCCGGCCGCCGGGGGCGGCCGGAGGAGGTCCTGCCATGCCGGGTCGAAGGGGACCACCAGAAGATCCCGTTCCGCGCGGGTAACAAAGCCGTCAGGGAGCCAGGGGTGCAGCCGGCCATTGGCTGCGGTGACCAGCACCTTCCGGGCGTCTGCTGGCAGTGCCGTGTGAACGGTCGTGCCGGTGATTTTCAGCCGGGCTTCGGCTTGGTGGTATTGCCGGACGGCCGTCGGCCCGATGCTCTGAGCAACCGCCCCGGCCGCGGGCCGCTCGAGATACTGCAGGGTCGCCTCAGCAGCGACTGCATGCTCGACAACTTCGAGCGTTGTCGCGGTTGTCTCGGCCGCCGTTTCACCGGGCACGGCGCCGACCGCGGCCCGGAGGCTGCCGCTGGCGGTGAACCGCGTCCGCACGTCCCACCCGTCAGCCTGACCCGCCGGCGGTCCGGCCGATTCACCGGCTGCAGCAAAGCCGGCGAAGAGCACGGCCAGCAGCGGGAACGGCAGCATCCTGCCCGGAGACCGAGTGATGATCGTCCCGGCTCGGAGTCCGTGTTCGATGCCCAGCAGGCGAATGTTCATCAGCGATGCCCCTCTTGTCTGCAATCGGCACGGAGCAGCGGCAGGCTCTTGGGAACTTCTCTTTCCCGCGATTTTCCCAAAACCCCCGGCGGCCACTGGGGGACAACTGGGGGAGATTTGGTGAACAGACAGCTGGTAGCCAGACAGCTGGTAGGCGGCCGAGAATACCAAGTGTCCCGCTGCGAAGCCTGCATGAAATCCCGTGCGACACCAGCTTTTTCGGCTCTGGCCGAGAACCGCCATACAGCTGAGAATTTCCCGTAACCCACTTGTTTGCAGGGGTTTGGTGACGATTCGGCAGGAACTGACTCTGCCGGTTGTGCCGCTGGCGGGGATATCACTCAAGAAAATCAGGTGTCCAGCGAACCTTCTTGACTCTGCGGGCGTATAAATAGGGCGTCCGCAAGAATGGTGTGGAGGGGATTATGGATAATCCCGGTGCGTGGACGCCTGTTCGGTTGGCTGGTCTTTTGGGGATTCAGCCTTGGGAGTTGGACGCCGTCAATTACTCGCCGGTCGCGTCAGGGGCGATCGCCGGGCTTATTTCGGTGCGAAACGCCCAGTGCTCAATCTCCACCATGGAGGATTCTCATGCGTTCCAACGTTTTCAACACGTCCGTTCCGTTCATGCGGCTGTACCGGGAAGAACTTACCCCGGCAGCGGGGCATCGCCCTCCGGCCACGGAGCCCGCTCTCGGCGGGGTGTCGTCGGCCACCGATGAGGTCCTGTCAATTGAGGATCTTGCCCGGCGGTTCAATGTCTCGACCAAAACCATCTCGCGCTGGCGGGACCATGGTCTCGTCGCCCAACGGGTGACGATTGACGGCCGCAAGCGGGTCGGCTTCCCGGCCAGTGCTGTCGAGCGGTTTGTCCGGGAAAATCCCACCCGGATTCAGCGGGGAAGTCGGTTTAGCCAGCTCTCCACCGACGAACACGATCGGATCATCGCCTGGGCTCGACGATTGGCGGTCGCCGGTGCCTGCCCCGCCGATGTGCATCGCCGCATTGCCCGACGACTCAACCGGAGCGTCGAGACAATTCGCTGTACGATCAAACGGCATGATCAGGATCATCCCGAGGTGGCGGTCTTTCCCGGATCGGACGGGAAGCTCCGTCCCGAAAGCTGCGCCCGGATCTATCAGCACTACCGGCAGGGTGAGACGGTTGAGTCGATCGCACGGCGGTATCGCCGCAGCAAGGCGAGCATCTACCGGGTCATTCTTGCCCAGCGTTCCGAGGCGATCACCCAACTGCCGCTCGAGAACATTCCTAACGCGCTGTTCTCGCGGAAAAGCGCCGAAAAGGTCGTCTTCCAGCCCTATCCAGAGAACCCGGACGCCGGCAAGCGGGTGCGGCAACCGGCCGGTCTGCCAGCCTATCTGGCCAGCCTCTACGAGGTTCCTCTCCTGACCCGCGAGCAAGAGGTCTGGCTGTTCCGAAAGTTCAATTACCTCAAGCACAAGGCGACGCTGCTGCGGGAACAGCTGAAGCCCGAGCGGCCCAACGCTCGGTTGATGGACCAGATTGAGGCCCTCTACGGGGAGATCGTCGAGCTGAAAAATCGGATTGTCCGAGCCAACCTGCGGCTCGTGGTTTCGATCGCCAAGCGGCGAGTGACGGCGGCCGACAGCTTCTTCGATCTGGTGAGTGATGGCAACATGTCGCTGATGCGGGCCGTTGAGAAGTTTGACTATGCCCGCGGCAACAAGTTCAGCACCTATGCGTCGTGGGCGATCATGAAGAACTACGCCCGTACCATTCCGGATGAACACAAGCGGCGGGACAGGTTCCGGGCGGCCGATATGGAAATGCTCCAGGCCGCTCCGGATGAGCGGACCGACGAGACTCAGCGGCGGCTGGCAGAGTCGGACCGGCAGCATCAGGTCGAAAAGTTTCTCGACCGGCTTGAGCCGCGGGAGCAGACGATCATCATCCGCCGCTACGGGCTCGACCACGAACGGGCGCCGCAGACCCTGAAAGAGGTCGGCTCGGCTCTCGGTGTCACCAAAGAGCGGGTGCGGCAGATTGAAGCGAAGGCGCTCGAAAAGCTCCGGGAAGCGGCCGAAACCGAGGCCATCCTGCCGGAACTCGGCTGAACGCCGACGCACCAGGAAACCCCTCCGGGAGCATTACCGGGCCGGTGCTGCGGGAACACGCAGCGCCGGCCCGATCGCCCGGCCGATCTGTTTAACAGCCTGCCGAATGCGGTTTTCGTTCTCGATCAGGGCCATCCGCAGGAAGCCTTCGCCGGCGGGGCCAAAGCCAGCCCCCGGGCTGACGGCCACATCGGCCTCTTCAAGCAGCTTGGCGGCAAAATCCATGCTATTCATCTCGCTGGCAAAAGGTTCCGGGATGCGGGCCCAGACAAACATGCTGGCCTTCGGCACCTCAACGGGCCACCCGATCCGGGTCAGGCCCTCACAGAGAACATCCCGGCGTCGTTGGTAGACCTCTGACTGGGAGACAACCGCCGCTTCACCGTCCCGCAGCCCGACAACGGCGGCGACCTGGATCGGTCGGAACATGCCGTAGTCGTAATAGGTCTTCACGGTGCCGAGTGCCTTGATGATCTGGGGGCTGCCGGCGCAAAAGCCGACCCGCCAGCCCGCCATGCTGAAGCCCTTGCTCATCGTGGTGAACTCGACCGCCAGGTCCTTGGCCCCCGGTACGGCCAGAATGCTCGGTGACTCATAGCCGTCGAAGGTGACGTCGGCGTAGGCCAGGTCCGAGATCACGGGGAAGCTGTGACGGCGGGCAAGGGCCACGACATCTTCGTAAAAGGCGGGTTCGACAACGGTGGTGGTCGGATTGTGCGGAAAGTTGACCACCAGGAGCCGGGGTGGGCCGGCGGGGCTTTCACATCGCTCGGCCACGGCTGCCAGGAAACGATCAGGCTGTGTCGTATCGATGGCCAGCGGATTACCTGAAGCCAGTGCGACAGCGTAGACATGGGCTGGATAGGACGGTGCCGGCACGATGACGTCGTCGCCCGGGTTGATGACCGCGAGGCAGAGATGCCCGAAGCCCTCCTTGGACCCGAGGGTGCCGATCACCTCGGTCTCAGGGTCGAGCCGAACTCCCCATTTCCGCAGGTACCGCGAGGCGACCTCCCGCCGCAGGCTGGCGATCCCACTGGCAGGGGCGTAGCCGTGATTGCGGGGCTCGTTGGCGGCCTCAGCCAGTTTGTCGATGATGAACTGGGCCGGGGGATCGGAGGGATTCCCCATGCTCATGTCGATCACATCGCAGCCCGACCGCCGCTTGTCGTAGGTCAGCTTGTTGATCCGGGCGAACAGATAGGGAGGCAGTTGTTCGATCCGCTCTGCCATGCGGATCGCGGTCGGGCTGGCCACGGAGTCGGGTGTGACGGTGTGCGGACTCATTGGGGATACTCACAGGGTTCCTCCATCTTACCCTCCGGCGGGCGGCACCGGGAGGGATGGGCCGGATTGGAAGCCCGCGGAGAAGGGCCCCGCCGCGGTCCAGGCACCGCCTCTGGCAGCAGGTTCAGCGGCCGGCTGCTGCCGGTGTTTCAAAGGTGGCCTGCCGCACGCCTGCCGCCGGCTGACGCCCTTGGCGGCTGCCGGCCCGGGGCTCGGACAGTTCCACCGCGTCTCGCCGGCTGAGGGTCGAGGCCGGCATTTTTCCAGCGGCCGGCATTGGGCGTGGTGCCTGCCGTGAGGCAACCGGCGACTGGCTGGTGCCGGCGAGAAAGTTGTCGATGGTGGCCGACTGGCGGAGATGGGTGAAATATCGTCCCATTTCGATCCGCTGCTTCTTCTCGAGGATGTCGCGATGGAGTTCGTCCCGCACCTCGGCGAAGGTTACCTCAACCGGCTCGGTGAAGCCCTCGCAGAACAGCACCATGAAGCGGTCGGCGATCTGGATCACCCCGGAGAGCTCACCCGGCTTGAGGCCGAAGGCCTCACGTTCCAGCGCTGGCTGACCGCTGAACCGCTGAATCGGTGGCACCTCTCCCCGCAAAGCCTTGCTGGTGGGGTCGACTGAGTACTGCTCCGCCAGGTCGCCGATCCTTTCAGCCGTCGGCTGCTGCCTGGCCAGTTGCCAGACCTCCTGCGCCCGCCGCTGATCGTCGAGGACGATCGCCCGGCAGCGGGCCCGCGGCCCGAAGGTGGCGGTGAAGGCCTTGTCGAGGTCTTCGCGGGTCACCGGGACCCCGCCAATGAGTTTTTTCAAAGCCACGGTCGGCCGGACGATGTCGTCGATATAGTGCCGCACCGGCTGCTTCTGCTCACGGCTCACCCGCTCCAGCCAGGCGTCGATATCGGGCTCCCCGTCGGCCGTGCGGAACCCGAGCGTCTCTGCCGCCCGGGTGACCTCAGCATCGATGTCGGCCTGAGTGACCGTCAGCTGCTGCTGGCTGAGGGCCTGATTGAGCAGCACCTGCGTGATGAGTGTCTCGAGCACATCGCTGCCGTACCGCTCAACGCAGACCTCACGGACCTCGGCAATCGAAATCGGTTGACCGTTGACGCGGGCAGCGACCTCCGGGCCGGCCGCGCGGCCAGCGGGATCGTTGAGCACGTTCTCAATCGTGGCCGCCTGCTGAAGTTGGTCGAAGACCCGGGTTGAGAACTCACGGGCCTGCTTCTCCCGCAGGGCTTCAGCAAGCTGCCCCCGGACATCGGCCAGTTGCACGTCGGCTGGTGGCAGCCGCCCCTCACACTTGATCACAATGAACTGATCGGCCACCTGGATAACCTCGGAGATTTCACCCGGGGCCAGCCCGAAGGCGGCCTGCTCGAAGGCGGGCGAACCGGAGAATCGTCGAATTGGCTGCACCCAGCCTCCAACGCTCGCGCTCCCGACATCGACCGACTTTTCGCGGGCCAGAGCCCCGAAGGCATCGGGTTGAGCCAACGCCTCGGCCCGTACCGCTTCAGCGTCGGCGGCAGTCCGCTGGACCACGATGCGGGCCTTCACGGTCGGTCCGAACTGATTCTGAAACTGCTCTTCAAGCTGCTGGTCAGTCGGTTCGAAGCGGCCCCGTGCCAGCCGGCGGAGGGCGATCATTGGCCAGACAATGTCATTGCGGTACTGCTGCTCATTGACGCCCCGTTCGCGTTGGATCAGGACCAGCCACTGCTCGCGGGAAACCTTGAAGCGACGGGACATGGCGTCGATTTCGGCATCAACGTCGGCGGCGGTCACCGAAATGTTCTGGCCGGTGATCGCCTGCTGGATGATTGCCTTGTTGATCAAGGTGCCAACGACGACCGAGCCATACCGCTCAAGGCAGGCCGCGGCGAGTTCCGGCCGGGTAATGTCGACCCCGTTGACGACGGCGGCGGGCTTGGCCGCGGCGGAAGGTGGCTGGGGCTGCTCGGCGGCCCAGTTGCTGCCAGTCCCGGTGGCCAGCCAGGCCAGCAGGCAGGCCAGCATTTGTTGCCAGCCCCACGGGCCGACCATCTGTCTTCCTTGCCAAGTCCTCGCCATCTCACCCTCCGATGGTGATGTTGATGCTGCCGGCACGACCGCCGACCGTGGCAGCGGCGGGAAGATAGGCCGTGTGGCGAGGGGGATCAAGGGAATTTCGACGGCAGTCGGGGAAAGGGGTGTCCGGCCGAAAAAACTCCACAAAGTGGTTGAGATTGCCGATAATGCCGAAAATTCCGTTTGCTTCACGAGGAGGAAGGACATGACCGCCACGACCGTGCCGATGGGTATTCGCGATGACATCACGCAGTGCATTGGCCGCACCCCGCTGGTGCGGCTGCGGCGGGTCTCAGAGGGCTGCGTCGCGTCCGTCATTGGGAAAATTGAGAATATGAACCCCCTCTGGAGCGTGAAGGACCGGATTGCCTGCGCCATGATCGATGCCGCCGAACGGGACGGCCGACTCGGCCCCGACACTGTGGTGATCGAGCCGACCAGCGGCAATACCGGGATTGGCCTGGCGTACGTCTGCGCGGCCCGCGGCTACAAACTACGGGTGACGATGCCCGAGAGCATGAGCCTGGAACGCCGCCGGATGCTCAAGGCGTTGGGGGCTGAACTCGTGCTGACTCCGGCTGCCGAAGGCATGCCGGGGGCGGTACGGCACGCTGAGGAGATCAGTCACAGCGGCAGTCAGTTCTTCATGCCGCAGCAGTTCAAAAATCCGGCCAATCCTGAGGTGCATCGCCTCAAAACGGCAGAGGAAATCTGGGCCGATACCGATGGGCAGATCGACATCCTCGTCTGCGGCGTCGGCACTGGCGGCACGATCACCGGCTGTGGTGAGGCCCTCAAGGCCAAGAAGCCAGACCTGAAGGTCGTTGCGGTCGAACCGCTCAACAGCCCGGTGATTTCCCAGAAACTGGCTGGCGAGCCGATCAAGCCGGGCCGGCACACCATTCAGGGGATCGGGGCCGGCTTCATCCCGGACATTCTCAACCTTGATGTCATCGATGAGGTGATGAAGGTCGACGACGACGATGCCATCGAGACCACCCGGCAGATGGCCAAACGCGAGGGGCTGATGTGTGGCATCAGCTGCGGGGCTGCCGCCTGGGCGGCACTTGAGGTGGCCCGCCGGCCTGAAAATACCGGCAAAATGGTCGTCGTTGTGCTACCCGATTTGGGCGAGCGGTATCTCTCGACGCGGCTATTCCCCGAGTAGCCGTATGGCTCGAGCGGTAACAGTGAGGTCCCCGACCGCTGGTCCCTTGTCACCGGCATGGAGGCTGGTAGCATCACGGGGTGCCGGGGCCATGTGCTTCGTCCGGTCCACTTGCCCGAGTGGCGGAATTGGCAGACGCGCAAGATTCAGGTTCTTGTCCAGGTAACTGGGTGGAGGTTCAAGTCCTCTCTCGGGCACTCTCAGCGGCAATACGTCCGGGCTGAAGACCGTCGCTGAACGCGTGCGGGAAGAGGCCCGAGCCCAGCAGCGGCGTTATAATCGTCATCGCAGGATGCGATGCGTTGCGACAGGCGAAAACCCTTTGGCGTTTTTGCTTGTCGCCAAGCGGGAGCGGGCCAGGATGGCCGCGCCCGCGTTATAATCGTCATCGCAGGATGCGATGCGTTGCGACAGGCGAAAACCCTTTGGCGTTTTTGCTTGTCGCCAAGCGGGAGCGGTCCAGGATGGCCGCGCCCGCGTTATAATCGTCATCGCAGGATGCGATGCGTTGCGACAGGCGAAAACCCTTTGGCGTTTTTGCTTGTCGCCAAGCGGGCGTAGGCCAGGATGGCCGAGCCCGCGTGAAGATAGGGCCTCTAACTCAATCGGTTAGAGTAGCGGTCTTTTAAACCGTTTGTTCTGGGTTCGAGTCCCAGGGGGCCCACTTGATCCCAACCGACGAACGTTGCCCCGAACTTTTTTTCATGCTGACCTGTTCGGCGAGTTCTTCGAGCGGGCATTCTAAAATCGTCGCTGGCCGGACGCCTGCCTGCCGGAGCTCGCGGATCGCCAGCCCGCCGGTGCGTTTGGCCAGCCGCTGCCCGGCCGGGTCAACAACCAGCGGCGTGTGAAAGAACCGTGGAGCCGGCCAGCCGAGTGCCTCGTAGACGAGCAACTGGCGGGCGGTGCTGGTGAGGAGGTCTTCGCCTCGGACCACTTCGCCGATGCCCATCAGGTGATCATCGACCACCACGGCAAGCTCATAGGCCGCCAGATTCTCCCGCCGCCAGATGACGAAGTCCCCGAAGTCAACACCAGCCGTTCGGGACACCAGTCCGAGCCGGCCATCCTCGAAATTCATCCTCCGACCATCCGGAACCCGAAATCGCCAGGGGACTCCGCCCGGATCTGTCGGCAGTGGCCAGTCGACCGGCCGGAGTTCGCGGGGAAAAATCGGTTCGCCGCCCGGCCCGGGGTGCGGGGCAGCTGCGGCGGTCTCCAGATCACGGCGGGAATGGGGGCTGGGGTAGATCCAGCGGCCGGCCGCCAGCCGCTGCCAGGCATCCCGGTAGAGGCTGTCCCGCGCGCTCTGTCGGTACGGTCCGTGGGGGCCGCCACAGTCGGGGCCCTCTTGCCAGACCAGGCCCAGCCAGCGGAGGTCATCGAGGGCTGCGGCTGCGAACTCAGGTCGGCAACGGGCCAGGTCGAGGTCTTCTAGCCGCCACACGAGGTCACCGGCAGCCCGTCGGGCCGCCGTGGCGAAGGTGCGGGCATGGCCAACATGCAGCAGGCCAGTCGGCGTCGGGGCGAGTCGTCCGCGGGTGGTCATGGGATTTGCCAAGGTGCCCAGCCGGGATCGCCAGTTGCCAATTTCGTGGCTTCTGCCGGACGGCCTGTCGCGTTTTTTACCCGGCGAGTATATTCCGAGGGAACGGAGTGCCGGTCCTCCGTTCTCTCACACTGACCGCCGGCACCCCTCGGATTGAGATTCGGAGCCAGACTCTGGCGGACCGATCAATCCGGATCATTTTCCACCCGCCCCACGCCAGCGAGGCACTGCGACCCCAATGGACCTTTCGAAGCTCCGCAACATCGGTATTTCCGCACACATCGACTCGGGCAAGACGACGCTGTCGGAGCGAATCCTTTTCTATGCCGGCCGGATCCATCGGATCCAGGAGGTGAAGGGGGATGGTGACGGGGCGACGATGGACTACATGGACCTTGAGCGCGAGCGGGGCATCACGATCACCTCGGCTGCCACCAGCGTCGAGTGGAAGGATCATCCGATCAACCTGATCGACACGCCGGGCCATGTCGACTTCACCGTCGAAGTTGAACGCAGCCTGCGAGTTCTCGATGGCGCGGTGCTGGTGCTCTGCTCGGTGGGTGGTGTCCAGAGCCAGTCGATGACAGTCGACCGGCAGATGAAGCGATACAAGGTGCCGCGGCTCGCCTTCATCAACAAGATGGACCGCACCGGTGCGAACTTCGATCGTGTCGTGCAGCAACTCCGTGACAAACTCGATGTCGACGCCGTGCCGATGCAGTTGCCGATCGGCAAGGAGGACAAGCTCCAGGGCGTGATCGACCTCGTGGCGATGAAGGCGATCTATTTCGACGGCGACAACGGCGAGATCGTCCGCGTGGAGGAGATTCCCGCCGATCTCAAGGATCAGGCTGCCGAGGCCCGGCACACCATGCTTGAGAGCCTGTCGATGTATTCCGACACCCTGATGGAGAAACTGCTCTCCGAAGAGCCGGTCAGTGACGATGAGATTCATGCCGTGGTGAAGGCGGCCACGCAGAGTCAGAGTATTACTCCGGTCTTCTGTGGTTCGGCCTACAAGAACAAGGGCGTCCAGCCACTGCTTGATGCCGTCAACCGCTACCTGCCCAGCCCGTTGGAGCGGAAAGTCTTTGCCAAGAAGTGGGATAACCCCGACGAAACCTTCGAGCTCGAAGCCGATCCCACCAGACCCTTGGTGGCGATGGCCTTCAAGATCGTTGACGACCCCTATGGCCAGTTGACCTTCATGCGGATCTATCAGGGAACGCTCGTCAAGGGCGAGGGCTACTTCAACCAGCGGACCCAACAGAAACAGCGATTCAGCCGGATCGTGCGGATGCATTCCGACAAGCGGGAAGAAATCGACTCTGCCGAAGCAGGTGACATCGTCGCGGTGATGGGCGTCGATGCCGCCAGCGGCGATACCTACGCCTCAGAGAACAAATACTGTTCGCTGGAGAGCATGTTCGTGCCGGAGGCGGTGATCAAAATGGCGATCACGCCGACCAAACGTGACGGGCTTGACCGGCTCAGCAAGGCCCTGCAGCGATTTGTCCGCGAGGACCCGACCTTCAAGGTCTCCACCGATGATGAGACGGGGGAGACGGTGATTGCCGGGATGGGTGAGCTGCACCTCGATATCTATGTGGAACGGATCCGCCGTGAGTACAAGGTGGATGTCGAGGTCGGGGCGCCAAAGGTGAGCTACCGGGAAGCGCCGACCCGGCCGACCGACTACGACTACAAGCATAAGAAGCAGACCGGTGGATCGGGCCAGTACGCTCATATCGTCGGCAGACTCGAGCCGTTGCCGGAGGACTCGGAGGAGAACTTTGAGTTTGTCAACAAGGTGGTCGGCGGTCGCGTCCCGAAGGAATACATCCCCTCGGTCGAAAAGGGCTTTCGGTTCTCAATGGACAAAGGCCCGATTGCCGGATTTCCGATCGTCGGGGTTCGGGCGACCCTTGCTGACGGCTCCTACCACGACGTCGACTCGTCGGACATGGCCTTTCAGCTCTGTGCTCGGGCAGGTTTCAGGGAAGCGTTCCTGAACACCAAGCCGGTGTTGCTCGAGCCGATCATGAAGCTTGAGGTGGAGGTGCCCGCTGACTTTCAGGGGGCGGTTACGGGTGAACTTAACAAGCGCCGGGGGTTGATCATCTCAACCGAGACCGTGGGCAATGCCTCGACAATCATCGCTGAGGTTCCGCTCGCCGAAACCTTTGGTTACTCGACCGACCTGCGAAGCCTCACGCAGGGCCAGGGCGTGTTCTCAATGGAGTTCGCCAAATACGGCACCATGCCGGGGAACGTGCAAAAAGAAGTGGTCGAGGAACGAAAGAAGGCCGAATTAGCTGCGGCGAAGTAGGCCGGCAGCCGCTCAGTCCAGCCTATTGTCGGAGACTCACAGCAAGGCTGTCCCAAAGGCCGATCCGCGCCTCGATCGCCAGCCGGGCTGTCTCCGAAGCCTCGGCCCACCTCACCGGGTCGTTGCCGCACATGCGGCCGACGATCCGCCGGCAAATCGGCCCGTGCCGTTCATCGTCGTGTTCGATGTGCCGCTCGAGGTAGAAACGAAAGGCTCCCCAGGTGGCCGGTTCTCGTTCAGCGAGCATGGCAACCAACTGCCGGAACATGTCGGGAATGACGTCCTCACGGCCGTACGTGAAGGCGGCAACCACGCGGTGGGCCACGTCAGACTCGATGATCGAAAACGACCGCTCGACGAACAGCCGGGCTGCCGGGGGCGGGGCCGCGGCATCGAGCGCCGCCCGAAGGGAATCGCCCGCCATCAGCCGTTCGAGCGCGGCGTTGATGGGCTGGGTGTCGGCACCCGCAGCCCGCATGCTTTGCAGATAGAGTTCGAAATGCGAGGCATAGCCGCCATCGGGCAGCATGTCCGACTCTTCGTCGAGCACGATTTCATTGGCAAGCCTGCGGGCCTCGGCATCGCCTGTCGGGAGCCACGGGACGCTGACGCAGGTGAGGTGTCGCTGCATCGCCTTGAGCAGGCTCTGGAAATCCCACACGGCCCAGACATGGGCTTCCATGAAACTCCTGATTCGCTCAGGGCTGTCGATCAGCCGGTAGACGGGATGGGCCAGCAACCGGTCGCGGGAGTCACCGAGTTCGATCCGGTCCTCGGGCACGTGATCGGTCTGCGGTACACCAGTGAGTGGACGGGCATCACCGTCGGAAACTGCGGTCGGCATGAGTCCAAGATCCCTGCGGCCCGCGATGCCGCCCCGGTGACCTGACGCCGGGATGACGCTCGCCTACTTCAGGAAAACTTTAGCCCAGCGGGTCTGGCTGTGGAGTCAGGGGCCAAGAAAGGTTGTCGCGCAGCTCGCCTCGAGCTTCCCGTCAAGAGCCTGCCCCGAGACAACGGCCTCTGCCAGCGCACTGCCGGCACCAGCCATCCGGTAAACAACCTCAAAGGTCGAACGCCCCCCCGGTGGCAGGCTGGAGATCGCATCAAAGGTCACGCGTGGGCCGTCAATCCGCACCCGGGAAGGGATCGGATTCCCGACAATCCGGGCCTGTTCAGGGAGGGCAATGGTCAGGTCGAGCGGGCCTGTTGGCCGCTCACCGTCGTTGCTGATGGTGCAAACGAGCGTGGTGCCACTGCCGAACCGGACCGGATCATCAAGGTCGGAGAGGTTCAGCCGCAGGCCGGCCTCGCCCGGGGTTCGGGGCGGTGGTGCGGCTGACCGGATCAGGACACAGGCCTCATCGGCCACCATGCCCCCACCGGGCAGCCCGCCAAGTACGGTCCGCACGCAGGCCCGGGTGCCAGCTTGCCCGGCGTTGCCCGCGGTGGCCACCCCCTGGAAATTGATCTGTCGGCTGGCATCCCCGCCGGCGGCGATCGCCGGCAGAGTCCAGGCGGCAGTGTTTCGGCCGAGGGTGTAACCGTCGGATGCCTCGAGCGGGGTGAGCGCCGAATCCCAGCTGACCTCGAGCGACGCAGGGGACGAGCCACTGGTGCCGATGTTGCGAACAGTGACCACGAACTCGGCCATGCTCCCCGCCAACAGCTCCGATGGTCCCTTCAGGCTGACTTCAAAAGCGGCCTTCGATTGTGGGGTGGTTGCCAAGGCCGCCATGTTGGGCAGCGTTGCCTTCGGTGCCGCAAGCGGCTGCCCAAGTTGTGGCGGCAAAGATCCGTTCTGACCGTTCTGCCAGGGGGGGGCCGTGCCTCCGGGGGGCACGGGTGCTGTCGCAGTCTCCGCACCGCCGGTCGGGGGCTGGTCCTGACCGCCGCCGGGAGAAAATCGGGGAGCAGAGCCAGCCTCGGGAACTGGTGTCGGCCCTGAGGGGGGCTGTGGCACCTGCCCACCGCTCGGCTGTCCGCCGGCTGGTGGGGGAAACCCGGCGACCGGCGGCTGGCCGGCGGCGACCGGTGGCGGAGGGCCTGCCGCTGCCAGTGGACCGGCGGCTGCTGACCCGGCCATCATGTTTCGCCCACCAGGAGCGGGGGCCTGACCGCTGCTGGCGGCTGCCGCCGGAGAATCGGCCGGCACTGCTTCGATGCAGGCAGTGCCGCCGCCAACGGCCTGGTTATTGGGGTCGAGGATCTCGACCCGATGGCACTGCCTGCCCGCCTCAACGAGTTGAAATTCAAGCGTCAGCCGCCGGGACGTGCCGGCGGCCAGATCGACCGTGCCTTTCTGTTCGATCGGACTCGCCGACGCGGGGTGCCGGAGCCCTTGATCGAAGTAATCGATGACCCGAAGCTGCGTCAGCGGCTGGCCCGAGCGGTTGACCAGTTCGACCTCGAAGGCCACCTGTTCGCCCACCGTGCCGACGCGGGGGCCAGTGAGCAGAACCCCCACTAGGTCGTTTCCGCGGGCGAACCCGCAAACGCACAGAGCAGTCACCAGGATGGAGCCTGTCCGCCACCGGCGGTGGGCCGTGAATGTCAGCAAATTTCCAGCCATGGGCCTCTTTCGCCTTCCCTCGATCCCGGCAGGCTCACGGGCGGGCAGACCCCTTCCTGCATCCTCGGGTACGTCAAAATCGTACTTGGAGGGTCGGCTGACTGCAAAATCAGATCTCGGTCTCCGCTGGGGCACCGGGCTGGCAGTCGGGCGGGGAGGTCCGGCCGAAGAGGAAAGGCCCTGCGAGGCTGTTCCCACCGATCGTTAGTAGTCGCTGGAGCGGTGCCGAACGATGTCGCCTTCGACCATGTAGATCACATCTTCGGCAATGTTGGTTGCCATGTCGGCGATTCGTTCGATGTGTTTTGAAACAGAATTGACCCGCAGCAGGCACTCGACCCGTTCGGGCTCGACCTTGATCCCCCGAATCACCGTTCGGCGCACCCGTTGGCGGGCGTCATCGACGGCATCGTCCTCCTCCCGCACCTGACGGGCCAGAGCCGGGTCGCCATTGACCACTGCATCGAGACTCTGCCTGACCATCTCCTGGGCCAGCGTTGCCATGGTGCGAATCTCAGCCGGCAGATCGATCGGCCCCTCGTCAGCCAGTTGCGACACCCGCTTGGCGATGTTCTTGGCCAGATCTCCCATCCGTTCAAGGTCGTTGTTGATCTTCAGGGCCGCGACCACGAACCGGAGATCAGCCGCCACCGGCTGATAGAGCGCGAGGATTTTGAGGCATTCCTCCTCGACCTCGACCTCCATCTGGTCGATTTCTTCGTCGCTGGCCATCACCCGCTGGGCCAGGGCGGTATCGCGGTTGATCAACGCCGTGATCGACTTCGAGATTGACTCCTCGACAAGGGTGCCGACCCGCAGGATCTTTTCCTTGAGCTGAACGATCTGCCGTTCGATGTGCCGCATCAGCGCTGGCCTCAGTTGGTGCGATGCCGGCTCTGGGGGCCGGTGGAGTGTCGTGGGATCAGCCGAAGCGACCGGTCACGTACGATTCGGTCTCTCGAAGCATTGGCTTGGTGAAGATGTCGGAGGTCGGGCCGTACTCGATCAGTCGCCCGAGATACATGAAGGCGGTGTAGTCACTGGTGCGGCTGGCCTGCTGCATGTTGTGGGTGACCATCAGCACCGAATACCGCCCCCGCAGTTCCTGAATCAGTTCTTCCACCTTGCCGGTGGCGATGGGATCGAGGGCGGAGCAGGGTTCGTCGAGCAGCAGCACCTCCGGTTCGGCAGCGATTGCCCGGGCGATGCAGAGCCGCTGTTGCTGGCCGCCGGAGAGGCCGAGGGCGGTGTCATGGAGGCGATCCTTGACCTCTTCCCAGAGGGCCGCGCCCCGCAGGCTGAGTTCACAGACCTCATCGAGCACGCCGCGATTGCGTTCACCGTCGATCCGCAGGGAGTAAACGACGTTTTCGTAAATGCTCATCGGGAATGGATTCGGTTTCTGGAAAACCATTCCCATCCGCTTGCGGAGGTCGATCACATCCATTCGCGGATCGTAGATCGAATCACCGTTGAGCCGCATGTCACCCGTAATCCGCACGCTCTGGACAAGGTCATTGAGCCGGTTGACGCTCCGCAGCAGAGTCGATTTGCCGCAGCCACTGGGGCCCACGAGTGCCGTGACCTGATTGTGCGGGATCGGCATCGAGATGCCGTGCAGAGCCTGTTTGGTGCCGTACCAGAGATTGAACCGGTCGACCTCCAGCACAGGGGTCTCCTCGAGCACCTTCTCATGCACCTCAGAGGGGACTTCAAAGCCGCTGGCGACGGCCTGCAGCCGGTCGGTGCCGGGGGGCTGCGGCGGGGCTGGCTGTTGGGAATCGTCCGCTCCGGTCATCGGGGTTGTCCTCGGGCAGGTCACGGTGGTTCAGAACTGCTGCATCACATACCGCCGCTTCAGCCGTGAGCGGATGAAGATCGCGGCGATGTTGAGCAGGGCGATGATCGTGACGAGTAGGAAAGTGATGGTGAAAACCATCGGCTGCGCCGCCTGGCTGTTGGGGCTCTGAAAGCCGACATCGTAGATCAGATAGGCCAGGTGCATGAATTCTCGTTCGGGATGGACGAAGGGAAAGCTGCCGTCGATCGGCAGGTCGAGGGCCAGCTTCTTGACCCCGACCAGCATCAGCGGGGCAACCTCGCCCGCCCCCCGGGCCATCGCCAGAATTAGCCCGGTCATGATGCCGGGCAGTGCCCGGGGCAGCACGATTCGCCGGATCGTCTGCCACTTACTCGCGCCGCAGGCATAGGATCCCTCCCGCATTGAATTGGGCACCGCCGCCAGCGCCTCTTCGGTCGCCACGATTACCACCGGCAGAGTGAGCAGGGCCAGCGTCAGGGCTGCCCAGAGCAGCCCGCCGGTGCCGAAGGTTGGCTGGTTGTCGGCCACCAGGCTGGCCCGGAAGAAAAGTTCGTCGATCCGGCCACCGAGGCCGTAGCAGAAAAATCCCAAGCCAAAGGCGCCGTAAACGATGCTGGGCACACCCGCGAGGTTGTTAATGGCGATCCGCACGGTCGATGTCAGCGGTCCGGAGGAGGCATATTCCCGCAGGTAGAGGGCGGCCAGCACTCCGAACGGGGCAACCAGCAGGGCCATGATCAGCGTCATCGCGACCGTTCCCCAGATCGCCGGAAACACGCCGCCGGCACTGTTCGCCTCGCGGGGATCGTCGGACAAAAACTCCCACCAACGGGCTCCGTAGACTTCGAGCTTACCGAACAGGCCAAGTCGGTTGGGCTGCCAGGCCTGCACCATCTGCTCCAGCGGCAACGTCACCAACCGGTCATCTGCGGTGCGGAATTCGAAGGCCCACTGGCGGTTTTCTTCCCGCAGCCGGCTAGTGGTGACATCAAGCTCCCGCGATTGCTCGGTGACCCGGGCGGCAACTTCTTGCTCGGTTGCCACGGCCGCTGCGACTGCCGGCGACTCGCCGCCGGCCTCCAGGCGGGCCGAGGCAACCGCCAGCCGGGCGGCCCGGAGTTCCCGTTGCAGGTCGCCACGTTGGTGCCGATCGATCCAGACGGCCTTCGCATACCGCTGCCGCACAGCCGGGGAGATGCGCCGGTATTCCTCCCAGGCAGCCGCTGGCCCTTCCGCGACTGGATTACCGGAACGCAGTAGACGGACCGGATAACCGTGAAACCGCCCCCCCTCCAGCCGTTCCACCGCGGTCGCCCAGGGGGGGTGCGCGGTCGAATCGATCGCCGCGTCGTCGATCCAACGGAAGTGCTCGCCGGTCAGTTCGAAGTTCGCGGTCCGGACGAGTCGGCGGGAGGTGGCTCGGTCAGAATCGGTCGAGGCCCCCGGTTCCCGCTCACCTGCGGTCACCTCGCCGAGCACGCAACCGCCATCCGTCAGGCTCACCTCCACCAGCGGCCGGGGCCAGAAAGTGGCCGCTCCCCGCACGGCGATGAAGACGAGCAGGCCCACAATCATCACGCTGGCGATCGCCAGCGAGCCGGCCGTGAGCCAGACCCAGGGCTCCCCCTGGGCAACCAGGTTCGAAAAGGGTGACCGCGCGCCGCGGCGACGGAACTGGCTAAAGCTCATGGGACCTCCTCCGAAACCGCTGCCGAACCAGCTCCGCGATCGTGTTGACGGCAAAGGTCATCGCAAACAGGAGTACCGCAGCCAGGAACAAAACCCGGTAGTGGGCTGAGCCCCGGGCCGCCTCGGGCAGTTCGGTGGCGATGGCAGCCGAGAGGGTTTGGAATCCGTTGAAGATGTTCCAGCCCATCAATGGCGTGTTCCCTGCCGCCATCAGCACGATCATCGTCTCGCCGACTGCCCGCCCCAGTCCGATCATCACCGCCGAAAACAGCCCACTGGTAGCGGCCGGCACAATCACCCGCACCGTGGTCTGCCAGGGGGTCGCGCCGGCCCCGAGTGAAGCACTGCGAAGGTGATCGGGCACACTGGCCAGAGCATCGTCGGCAATCGTGAAAACCAGGGGAATGATCGCAAAACTCATTCCGATGGCGACCACGATGGCATTCCGCTGGACATATGTTCCAAGCAGGCCGCCGCGGGTGTCGAGTCGCAGGGCATCGAAGAACATCGCCGCCCCAGCGGCGATCAGCAGCGTCGCCCCGATACCAAGCAGACAGGTCAGCAGCGACACCACTGCGGTTTGGCGATGACTCCAGCCGATGCTCCGAATCCGCAGCCAGGGGCCGACAAACCGGCCGACGAGAAAGGCGGCGAGCGTGCCGGCCAGCGGAATCATGGCGAGCATCCAGCCGCCCCACCCGCTCCCACCGCGGCCATTGAGCCAAGCGAAAAGGTCACCGCCGAAGAAGAAGCTCTCCACCGGCGCCGCGGTCAGCCAGCCGGCCAGGAGCCCGACCGGCAATGCTCCCAGCAGCACCACCAGGAATCGCCAGCCAGCCACTCTGCTCCGCCAGCTCGAGGGCCAGAGCTGCCAGAGGTGTGCGCCCAGCAGCAGGGCAAGTGGGACCGTGAAGAAGCAGGCCAGAAAGACCATCACCCCCCGCTCGATCAGCGGCGCAAAGATCAGCCCGGCGACGAAGCCGAGGACCACACTCGGCAGGCTGGCCATCATCTCGATGGTCGGTTTGATCCGGGCCTTCCAACGGGCGTGCATGAACTGGCTGGCATAGATGGCCGCCAGCAGGGCGATCGGCGTGGCGAAAAGCATCGAGTAGAGCGTCGCCTTGATGGTGCCGAAGATCAGCGGCACGAGGCTCAGCTTTGGCTCGAACGACTCGTGCCCTGTCGTCTCCCAGGCATAGACCCGCCGGGGATAGTTTTCGTACCAGAGTTGGCCGAAGAGCGCCCGAAGCGACACCTCGGGATAGCCGGTATTCATTGACCAGACATTCAATCCGGTGGCCGTGGCTGCCAGCAGCCGGTTCTCCCGGGGGGCAATGATGAGTTGTTCCGCCGGCGTTGGAGAGCCGTCGGTTCCACCGCCGTCGATGCTCAGCACCGTGGCCTGATTGGTCGCCTGCAGCAGTTGAATCGATCCGTTGGCCCGCCCCACCCCGAACAGCCGGGACCGCGGCGAGGCCACAATCGCCGTGATGCCCCCCGCCCCCCGATCGGAGGCCGGGGGGGGGAACGTCTTGGCAATCACCGTGGCCAGTCCGTCCTCAGCCGCCCCTTCCGCCCTGGTGGTGAACAGCAGGTGAGCGGTACCGCCGTCATCGCCGACCACGAATGCCGAACCTCCGAACAGCCGGGTCACAGCGGTGACGGTTGCCGCCTCCGCCAGCAGTTCGCCCTGCTCGAGCGCTGCTGGCCGGCCAACCTCGCGGATGACGTACCGTTCAAAATGCCCCCTGCGGCCGAACACGAACAGCTGGTCGCCGAGCCCCGAGATCTGCAGGAACTGTCGCTGCGGCAGCCCTTTTTGCGGGGCAATCGTGCTGCCGTCGGCGGTGGTCAATACCTCGTCGGTCAGGAGGTTGCGCCGGGAGGAGAGTTTTTCGACGCGAATGCGGCCCGACGCGTCGACTGCGGCGAGGCAGGGGCCCCCGGAGAGCATCGCCAAATCGACGTCGACGATCGGCTGGTCAAGGGCCTGCGACTGATGCTGGTCGAATGCTGCGATGAGTCGTACGAGCGTGGTGGTGCCGTTGGAATTGCGGAGGTAAATCTGGCCGTCAATGCTGGCCGTTTCCCCCGCCGCCAGCGTTGCCGTTGCCGCCGGCAGTTCGGCCGCTGGGGCGAAAGTCGATTCCAGTCCCAGTCGGCCGCTGCGAATCGTGCCGTCTCCATAGCCGGCCACAGCTTCCAGCCCGATCGGGAGGGCCTGGACAGCCGTCGCTCCCTCAAGGCCGCAGTCGGCTGCCGTCCGAGAGAGGAGCAGCCGCCCCGTTGACAGTTCGACCACATCGACCCGCTGCGTGTTGCAGAACCAGGCCAGGGTTCCGGACTCGTCACTCCCGGCCGCCAGCGAGAGCCGGGCCGCCGGTGGTGGCTGGATAAGATGATCGAAGCTGATCGTCGCCGAACGAAACAGCGGGATGGCCACTGCCAGCAGGAAGACGCCGACCAAGAGCACAGCCACAATTGTGCCAAGCCCGCCGAAGGTGATCAGCAGGCGGGCGATGTGGTCACCAAACAGCACGCCGACGCGGGTCTGGGTGGGCCGCCTTCTCCCCGTGAATGTTGGCCGCTCAGTCATACATAGGTCGGCGTCATTGCCATCGGCTGCTCGAAACGCGGTGGTGCTCCGCAGGCGAATCCTGAACCTCTGGGCCACTCCGGCCGTCGGAAGGACTTCGGCCGACAGCCCATCCACAGCCCGATCTGCCGACGACTTGTCGCCGACTGTAAGGAAAGGTTGTACCCATGACCAACCGGCTGGTCCATGACTCCCGCCCGTGGACCTTGCCGGTCGGCATTATTCGAGGCCGAGAGCCGCCAGGCTACGTTTGGCGATTGGAGCGGTGATCGGCAGATATCCGTCTTTCAGAACGTTTTCCTGACCTGAGCCGCTCAGTACAAAGCGAATGAACTCGCGCCGCAGCGGGTCGAGCTGACTGCCGGGCTTGTAATTGACGCTCAAATAGAGAAACCGTGACAGCGGATACTCACCCGTGTAGGCGTTGGTAGGTTCGGGGGCGACCAGCGGGCTGTCCGGCTTTACCCCGAGCGGGATTGCCCGGACATCGGCGGTTTTGTAGCCGATGCCGCTGTAACCGATGCCGTACTTGTCGCTGGCAACCGACTGGACCACCGAAGAACTGCCCGGCTGTTCTTTGACGGTCGGCTTGAAGTCTCCCTTGAACAACGCGTGTTCCTTGAAGTAGCCGTAGGTGCCGCTGGCCGAGTTGCGGCCATAGAGGCTGATCGGCTTGTCCTGCCAGTCGCCACCAAGCCCCAGTTCGCCCCAGGTGGTGATGGTTTCCTTGGCCCCGCCATTGCGGTTTTTTGAGAAGATCGCATCAACCTGTTGCAGTGACAGGCCAGCGATCGGGTTGTCCCTGTGGACATAGACCGCCAGCATGTCGATTGCAGCGGGAATCACCGTTGGTGCGTAGCCGAACTTGTCCTTGAAGGCGTCGATCTCGGTCGGCTTCCAGTCGCGGCTCATTGGGCCGAAGGTGCTGGTTCCCTCCATCAACGCGGGTGGGGCCGATGACGACCCCTTCCCCTCAATGCCCTCGCGAACGCTGGGGTAGTACTTTTTGAAGCCCTCCGACCAGAGGGCGACCAGGTTGTTCATCGTATCGGAGCCGACGCACTTGAGCGATCCTGAGACCTCTCCCGCCACTTTGGTGTAGGAGCCCAGGGCGGGGTCGAGTTCGCTGCCTAGGGCCGGAGCGAGAACGAGCGAGGCGATCAGTCCCAGACCGGCGAATGGGCTTGGCTTTCGAGGACGCATTGGTGGATCACTCCAGATGATTGTTTTGGGGGGGCGGCAGTTGACGCTGGCGATTGGTGCTGCCACCGGCAGATGGACCGCCGGAGAAAACGACTGTTGAAGGTCAGGTTTTTACCGCAACGATGTGAGCGTTTCGTGAGCGGCCAGCGGTGCCGTGCGGTGATCCGGAGGCCGACAGAAAATGCCGTGCCGGGAAGGTCTCGGCCCCACCCACCATCGGTCGGAGACCGCTGCTTTTGCTATAAACACGAGGTCGTTTTCACTCTCTACGCTCAAGCATGTCTGCCGATGCTGCATTCCCGTCCTGCCGAACCGTCCACCGCCGTAAACGGCCTGCTGAGTGACGGACCAATTGTGCTGCCGGCCCTGCTGCTCTGCGATTTCGGCTATCTCGCCGATGAGGTCGCCCGGCTTGAGGCGGCCGGTGCCCGGGCGATTCATCTCGATGTCATGGACGGTCGATTTGTGCCCCAGTTGACCTACGGGATGGTGGTGGTGGAGGCCGTCCGGCGGGCTGCGACGGTACCGATCGAGGTTCACCTCATGATCGATGAGCCCGACCAGACCGCCGTCGACTATGCCCGGGCCGGCGGGGATATCGTCACCGTTCACGTCGAGGGGCTCGCTGAGCCGCGGGCCACGCTGGCCGCAATCAGGGCTGCCGGGAGCCGGCCCCACCTCGCCATCAGCCCGGGTACGCCGGTCGAGCGGGTCGAACCATTGCTGGCCGCAGCCGCCGGCGTCCTGGTGATGAGCGTCGAGCCGGGTTACGGCGGGCAGTCTTTCCAGCCTGCGGCCCTCGACAAACTCAGCCAGTTGCGGGAATTACGCGCACAACGGGGGCTTCCGCTCTGGCTTGGCATCGACGGAGGCATCGCCGCCGGCACCATCGGCCCCGCCGCCGAGGCCGGTGCAGAACTCATCGTCGCAGGCAGTGCTGTCATCCGGAGTGGCGATTACGCTACCGCCATCCGTGACCTGCAGCAGATTGCCCGGCAAGGGGCTGCCTGATTGACGGCGAAACGAACGGAGCCCGCGATTGCGGGGGAAGTGGATTGGCGGCCGATTCGGCTCCAATGGTAGGCTCTGCCTGGCTTAAGCCAGCCACAAGAACGGGGCTGAAGGGTCCGTTTGGCAACAACCAAAGACAACGAATGACGCAACGGCAGTCGACCAAGACAGGCAAGCAGGCCGAGATCGCAACCGCCTCAATCAAAAGTTCGGCCGAGTCGCCGTTAGCGGCCCCCGCCAGTCCCCGCCGGCCCGGCCCGCGACCCAAACGGGGTGTGCCCGAAGGACTCTGGCTGAAGTGCGACGGCTGCCGGGCGACAATCTACCGCAAGGAAGCGGAGCAGATGCTCAATGTCTGCCCCCAATGCGGCTTTCACTGGTATGTTTCGGCCCGGCAGCGGGTTGAGCAGCTCTTTGATCCGGGGACATTCGAGGAATGGGATGGGCAGTTGCGGCCGACCGACCCGCTCGGCTTCACCGACAAGAAGCCCTATGCGGGCCGGATCGTTGCCGAGCAGAAGCGGACCGGACTTTCCGATGCCGCCCTCACCGGCACCGGCATGATCAGGGCTCGTCGTGTCGCCTGTGGCATCACCGACTCGTCGTTCATCATGGGCAGCATGGGCAGCGTTGTCGGTGAGCGGCTGGCGCGGCTGATTGAGCGGGCAACTGTGCAGCACCTGCCCCTGATCATCATCAGTGCCTCCGGGGGCGGTGCCCGGATGCACGAGGGCATCCTGTCGCTGATGCAGATGGCCAAGGTCTCAGCGGCACTGGCCCGCCACTCGGCTGCCGGTGGCCTCTTCATTTCGGTGTTGACCAACCCGACGATGGGCGGCGTGGCAGCCAGCTTCGCCTCACTGGGGGATCTCGTGTTCGCCGAACCACGGGCGTTGATCGGCTTTGCCGGCCCCCGCACGATCAAGGCGACCATCCGGGTCGAGTTGCCGCCGGGCTTCCAGACCAGCGAGTTTTTGCTCGAGCACGGGTTCATCGACCGGATCATCGCCCGCAGGGATCTCAAGAGTGAGCTTGCCCGGGCGATTGACTACTGCGGTGGCTGAGTGGATGACGCCGCGAACAGTTCCGGCAGCGGTGCCAGGTCAATCAGCTCGGCCAGACCGGCGGCGGCCAGTTCCCGGCCGGTGACGTAGCGATGCTCGCGGCACCAGTCACGAACCAGCCCCGCCGATGTGCTCCCGTCGCGGCCAAAGAGATCGACCAACAACAGGTCCATTTCCTCCTCGAGCGTGGTGAAGTGTCGCGACCATGCGGCTGCCTCACGGATTCCGATCTGCTCCTCGCTCTGCCACTTCATCGGATGAAACAGCAGCACGCTGGCGGCGGTCACCAGCCGACGATCGCAGGCGGCGAAGGGCCAGACGGCGGCGGAGGAGCATTCTCCCGTGACGATCCCGGTGGCCCGCAGGCCCCGCAGCCGCATCACCGCGACCAACGAGTTGGCGGTGTAGGGATTGCCGCCGGGGGAGTCGAAGTACAGGGTGCAGTCGGCGCCCGGTTCAATGCCGAGCAGTTTGTCGATCAGATCGGCGGCATTGTCGGTAAGGTCGCCGACGATCGCGATCTCGGCCGGTCCGCTCGGTTCGGCGTCGGCTGCCTCTTCCGGGCCGGGGGCGGGGGCAGGTTTGGCAGCGGGCATTGGCAGCCTCGTGAGGGTGACTGAGGGCGGCGGCAGGATGAAACGACCACGGTATGATACCGGGGTGCTGTCCGCGTCCGGGTGGGTCGGCGGGATCGCCGGGGAGAGGTTGGAGATTCGGCCGAATGGGTATTGTCTCATACTGTCCAAACGGGCACCGAACCAAGCTGAAGGATCGCTATGCCGGCCTCCGGATTCGCTGCCCGGAGTGCGGGGCCAAGTACTGGGTGGCCGCAGCGGTGGCCGATCACCCCCCCGAGTCTGAGCCGATCACACCCGAGGCCAGATCACTGCCGCTGCCGATCGCTGCAGCCCCCGAGGCCGTCTGGTGCATCGCCATCCCAGGGGGCGAGCCGTCCCCACCCCTGCCGGCTGCCGACATGCTGGCTTGGCTAGAGTCGGGCGAGGCGACCGGAAAGGAGCTGGTCTGGCGCTCGGACTGGACCGACTGGAAGCCGATCGAGGCTGTCTTCGCCGAAGTGCTCGGCAGCGGCAGCTGAGCAATTGCGAAGCGTTGGCAGTCCTCCCGGCGGGCCGTTCTGGTACGATGCAGGCATTGGTTGAAAGCCGAATCACACCGTTTCCAGAGGAGTGTTTCCATGCAGGCAGTTGAACGATTTGAATTGCAGCGGCTGCCGGTACTGGTGGTAACGCTGACCGCGGCACTGGTGGGTGTTTTCTCGTCGGCTGGTCGGCTGGTGGCAGCCGATCCCGGCGCCAGCGGATTCACCGTGGCCAATGGCAAATTTTCGTTGGCGGCTCCCGCTGAATTCAAGCGGGAGCGACCCCGTTCAATGATCGTGGAGACAGAATTCTCGCTGCCGCCGGTTGCCGGCGACGACCGCCCGGGCCGGCTGACGGTGATGGGGGCCGGCGGCACGATCGAGGCTAATATCGACCGCTGGTTCGGCCAGTTCAGCCAGCCCGACGGGTCCGCCACCAAGGACAAGGCGGCGGTCAAAAAGCTCAAGGTTGCCGGCTGCACAGTGACGCTCGTCGATGTCACCGGGACCTACAACGACATGCCGGGAGGGCCGTTCGCCGGTGGGAAAACGGTTGAGCGGCCCGACTATCGGATGCTGGCCGCGATCATCGAAACGGGCACTGCCGGGAACTACTTCCTGAAGCTCTACGGTCCGGGGAAGACCGTCGGTAACGCCGCCGACGGCTTCCGCAAGATGGTTGAGGGCATGGTGGCGACGGGCGACAACTGACGCCCCTCTGTTTCGCTCCCCCAGGCAACGGCCGCGATGAAGATTCAGGAGTTTTTCGAGCACCACGGCATCGTGGGCAATCCCTTCGCCGAAGAGGACGCCCAGAACGACACGGTCTTCAAGCGGACCTGTCTGGAATCGACCTTCCATCCCGCCTGGGACAAAATCTACGGCGACCCGGAAGATCCCAGCACGTCGATCGTCTTCGGTGAAAAGGGGGCCGGCAAGACCGCCCTCAAACTCCAGATGGTGCGGCAGTTTGGCCGGCACAACGAAGCCTGCCGCAGTGGTGAGACCGACGGCAAGCCGACCTTTCTGGTGCTCTACGACGACTTCAATCCGTTTCTCGACCGCTTCGTCAGCCGGGTGGGCAGCCAGCGGCCGGTGGAAAAAATTCTGGCGCAGTGGAAGCTCTGGGATCACATGGATGCGATTCTGTCGCTGGCGGTCACGAAGCTGGTCTCGGCGATCATTCACGACAGCCCCGACGAGTCGGTCGGAGACGGCAGGAAGCATGATTGGAGCGGGCCGCATGCCCGGGACATGGCCCTGCTGGCGGCTCTCTACGACCAGTCGACCGCCGAGACCTTTCCGACCCGGTGGCGAAAGCTTCGCTGGCGGGTTGGCTACCGGGCATTGGCCGGTCTCTGGCCACTCGCTGCCGGCGGGCTGGGGACGCTGGTGTTCGCCATTGCCTTAGTGGCGACGGTGATGCAGGGGCGGGCCGATTGGCTGACCGCCTGGTGGCCTTGGCTGCTGCTGGCGGCGAGCTGGAGCCCCTGGGCCTGGCGCCGGTTCCGCTGCTGGTGGCGGGCCTTTCGCATCATCCGCAACATGCGGACGGGCAACCGGACAGTCGGCCAGCTCACCCGGTCACTATCCCGGATGCCGGAGGTCGACCTTGCGGGCCAGCCCCTGCCGCTGCTGGCCCGCAGTGATGATCGGTACGAGTTGTTCACCAAGTTTCAGGGCATCCTCGAGGCGGTCGGCTACGGCGGCATGGTGGTGATCATTGACCGGCTCGACGAGCCACACGTGATCAACGGTGCGGCCGAACCGATGCGGTTGGTGATCTGGCCGATCCTTGACAACAAATTTCTCAAGTCACCCGGCTTGGGCTTTAAGATGCTGCTACCGAATGAGCTCTACCGGTTCATCGAGCGGGAGGACGAATCGTTCAACCAGCGGGCCCGTCTCGACAAGCAGAATCTGGTGCCCTCACTCGAGTGGTCGGGTGAAACGCTCTACGACATCGCCTCGATGCGGCTGAAGGCAGCGAGTGTCAGGGAGCCTCCAGCCACGCTTGCCGACCTGTTCGAGCCTGCTGTTGACCAGCGGCGACTGCTCGATGGCCTGCGCAGCGTGCGAGTGCCGCGGCAGCTGTTCAAGTTTCTCTACCGGCTGCTGGTGGCCCACTGCCATGCCCATACGGCCGAGCGGCCGGTCTACCAGATTCCGCTGGAGCGATTCGATACCGAGCTGGCGGTTTTTCGCCGGGATCAGGATGCCTTCGATCGCGGCCTAGCGCCGCGATAGCCGCAGCGTGGAGGAGAGACTGGTGGACGCGGTCCACACGGTTGCCGTCGGACGGGAGGCGATGGCCTGCCAGTTTGAGGTGATCTTCAACATTCTCGATAACGATCAGGCAACTCCCTGGGGGGTCGAGGCCCTTGACCTGATCGACCTGATCGAGGACCGGATTACGATCTATCGGCCCGCGAGCGAACTGGCATTGCTCAACGCCCGGGCGGCTGCGGGCTGGCAGTCCGTATCGGCCGACCTGTTCGCGTTGCTGCTGTCGGCTCGGGATCTGTACGAGCGGACGGCAGGCGGCTTCGATGTGACAACGGGGCCGCTGATTCGGGCCTGGGGGTTCCTCCAGCGGCGGGGCCGGCAGCCTGAGCCGGAAGAACTGGAGGCCGCCCGCAGCTGCTGCGGGATGGATCTGATCGAGTTCGATCGGCAGGGGCAGCGGGTGCGGTTCCGGCAGCCGGGGGTTGAAATCAACCTGGGGGCGATCGGTAAGGGCTGGGCGATCGACCGGGCAATCGACCGGATCGCCGCGGGCGGGATCGCCGATGTGCTGATTCATGGCGGCCACAGCAGCCTGCGGGCCTGCGGCAGTCGGGGCCTGCCAGGCCAGGCTGGCAGCGGCTCGGGCTGGCCCGTCGGCCTGCGGCATCCGCTCCGGCCCCGTGACCGACTCGGTACGATCGAGATTCAGAACCGAGCCCTCGGTACAAGCGGCTCAGGGACACAATTTTTCATCGATCAAGGCCGCAAACTCGGTCATATTCTCGATCCACGATCGGGAGTGCCGGCGACGGGTGTCCTCTCGGCGACGGTGTTGGCACCGACCGCGGCCGAGGCTGACGCCCTGGCGACAGCCGCCTACGTGCTAGGCCCGGCGGAAGTCGACCGAATCGCTCCGGCCGGCGGATCGGTTTCTGCCCTGCTCGTGCTCCCGGGAAGCCGCTCAGGCCAGCTGACGTTGCTGCTCGCCAACCTGCCGCCGGAGCAGTTTCAAATCGCCGAAAACCTGCGGGGACTGACGATTATTCCGCCAAAATCGACCGAAACAGCCCCCTGAAGCCGCCGCCGCAGCCGTGCCAGACCCAATCAACTCTGGTACGATCGGTCTGAGGCCCGGTCGGCAGTAGTCGTGGCCGACATAACTTCCCTTCCTCCTGCAATACCGCTGCACATGATTGAATGGTTGGAGCAGGGGTCGTATCTGGGAATTATCCTGTTCCTGACACTCACCGGCCTCGGGTTGCCGGTTCCCGAGGAAGTTCCCATCGTGGCGGCGGGGGTGATGACCCGCGCCGGCCACCTGCACTGGTGGTATGCCCTGCCGGCCTGCCTGATCGGTGCGTTGCTGGGGGACAGCCTGATGTATGCAATCGGCCGATTCTTCGGCGCTAAATTTCTGCGTGAGCATCGGTTTCTCAGCGGGTTTCTCTCGGAGGAACGGGAGCAGAAGATCGAGCAGCTCATCAAGCAGCATGGCATCAAGGCTTTTTTTGTGGCCCGCTTCCTTGTCGGCCTCCGCAGCCCGTTCTATCTCACGGCCGGTATCCTCCGGGTGAAGTATCGCTGGTTTCTGTTTGCCGATTTCATCTGCGCCTCAGTGGTGATTAGCACTTTTTTTGGGCTGGCTTATCTCTTTGGTGATCGGATCACGGGGTTGATCCAGTCGGCCGAACGGGGCTTCACCGTGGTGATTCTCGTCGGCAGCCTGATTGCCCTGGCGGTAGCCAGCTTTCTCTGGTTTCGCAAACGCCGGATGGAGCTTCTCGATGAGTCTCCCGACAGCCTGTTTGAAAACCGGGAACTGATCTTTGGGCCGGCGGCCGATCGGCTGGGTGACGCCCTTCCCTTCGGCGAGAGCCAGCCGCGGACGACGGATCCGGTGTCGAAGTCGAAGGAACAGCGGCCGCCGCGGCGGCCGTCTCCGCCCAGTGTGGAGGTGGCGCCGGTGACGGCGAAGGACGGCGGCTCCGCCCCGGACACCGGATTGTAGTGATCATGCCGATTCCTCGGGGCCGGCTGCCGAGACTGGGCCGCCGTTTCGGGCTGCGGTGACTTTTCCGGCCGCCGATCGTGACCTAGGAATGTATGCAGCCGGCCGATGCTCCCAGTGAATCGGCCGCATCGCATCATTCCGGGAACGCTCCATGGCCGAGCCTGCTCCAGCATCAGACGTCAGTTCCCAGCGGGCTGCCGCGTCGGCTGGTCGGCCGCCCACCCGACGGGTGCTGGTGGTCGATGATGATCGGCGAATGGCTTCGACCATGGCGCAGTGGCTCTGCACCCAGGGCTGGCATGCCCACGCGGCCGGCAGCCCCGACGAGGCGATCACGGCACTCGCCCGCGGCCGGCTTGACGGCTGCCTGCTCGATGCCGACCTGCCCGGTGGGGGCGGTCAACGGGTGGCCGCGGTGCTGCGGGCAGCCTGGCCAGAGGCGCGGCTGGTGGCCTTTTCAGCGGCTGGATCAGCGGCCACCAACCGGCTGGCCGCTGACGCGACCCTGCCGACGCCGCTTGAGGATGCCGCGGTGCTTGCAGCGTTCGAAGACCAGGCCCCGGCAAAGCGGCTCCAGCCGGTCCGTGACGTTCGGCCCGCCTTCGGGCAGAGCCGGGCCATGCGGCAGGTGTCCGCGGTGATCGACCGGATTGCCACTACCTCCGCCACCGTCCTGCTGACCGGTGAGAGCGGCACCGGGAAATCGCTGCTGGCCCGCGAGATTCACCGCCGCAGTGATCGGGCCAGCCAACGCTTTGTCGAAGTTGCCTGTGGGAGCCTGAGCGAGTCACTGCTGGAAAGCGAACTCTTCGGCCATGTCGCCGGCGCCTTCACCGGTGCGACAGCCGACCGGGAAGGCACCTTTGCGCGGGCTGATGCCGGGACGCTGTTCTTGGATGAGATTGCCACCGCCAGCCCGGCCCTGCAGGTCAAGCTGTTGCGGGTCCTGCAAGAGTTCGAGTTCGAGCCGGTCGGCGGCAGCGTGACCAGGCAGGTCGACACCCGGGTGATTCTGGCAACGCACGAAAATCTTGCCGACCTCGTCGCGACCGGCCAGTTCCGCAGCGATCTCTACTGGCGGATCAACGTCATCACCATCGAACTGCCCCCACTGCGGCAGCGGCGGGAGGATATCCGACCACTGGCAGAGACATTTCTCGAACGCCTTCAGCCGGGGGCGAGACGGATGGTGACCGGCTTTAGCCCGGCCGCTATCGACTGCCTTGAGGCCCACGACTGGCCGGGGAACATTCGGGAACTCGTCCATGCCGTCGAGCGGGCGGTCTACCTCGGCAGCGGCCGCCTGATCACCCCGGCTGATCTGCCCGCGGCAGTGCTTGCCTGCGGGACCGCCCAGCGGCAGGGACGCCCCGCAACCGAAGCGGCCGGGGACCATGAACGCCGGGATTCGCTCCGTGAACAGCTCGCGACACCCGAGCGGCAGCTCATTCTCGACGCCCTCCGCCGCCATGGCTGGCGCCGGGACGCGGCGGCGAAGGCGTTGGGAATCAACCGGGCCACCCTCTACAAAAAGGCGAAACGGCTCGGCGTCGATCTGGCCGGTCTCGGCCGGCCGGCCGAGACCCCAGCCTGATTCCGGTCATCAGCCGAGGCTGACGCCGGGGTCAGCAAACAGGTCATGCTCGTCGGTTTGGCCGTCGCCGGTAGCTGCGGAGAGTCCCGTCGAGTCGATGCTCGTGGTGGTCGCACTGGCGGCGGCCCAGCCGGCAGCCAGATCGGCAAAGGCCCGGGCTCGGGAGGCGGCTGAGTCACGCGATGCGGCCAGCAGCTGCGAATCATCCGCCGAGAGCACGCCCGACAGGTCGGGCACATCTGCCGCCCGATAGACGCCGTCGTGCCGCAGCAGCATCTGCGTCGGCGGTGTCATGGTCGGTGCTGCCGGCCCTTGCTGACCGCCGGCGACGCCGGCGATCATCGCGGCATCGAGCATCGAGATCGACCCGTTGCCACTGACGTCTGCCACCAGCACCGGATCGATCGTGGCATAGGCGATCAGGCCGGTGTCGATCCGCATCGCCAGCCGGGCGGCCAGTGTCGAGTCGGCGTTGCTGTAGCTGCCGTCGCCGCTGGTATCACCGAGCGCGGCGACCAGCTGGACCGCCGTGCGGCCGGCGGCGCCGCCGCTGCCGTCGGCTTCCACCGCCGCGAGGCTGATCAGTCCGGCTGCGGCCGGCGTTGCCGTCGCCGCGACGTCAGCCTGCAGGCTACCAATTGTCATGCCGCCCGCCGGCAGCGGCTCCGCGGCCTCCAGCCGGATGCTGATCCGTCCCGGTTCGAGCAGTTCCGTGGTCAGTACCGTGCCGGGCGGGAGGTCGGCTGCCGGGCTGATTGCACCGACGGCCAGCAGAGCCGGATCGAAGCTGAGTGTCGCCGTGAGCGTTGAGACGGTGCCGTCGGAGGTGAGCTGCAGCGGAATGCCAGCGGCACTATCGGCCGGCAGGTTGATGGTCTGGCCAGCTCCCCGGGCGAAACTGGGCACACCCAGCAGGACCTTTGGTGTGATGGCACTGAAGCCCGCACTGTAATCATCCCCCATCTGCTCGTCGGCATTGCCGTCGAGCAGCCCACCCGAGACGGCCTTGAAGGCGGCGTCATCGCTCCGCAGCGTGACGGTGTAGTGATCGGCCGCGAGTGGGTTCGCGGCGACAAACTGCAGCCCCAGCCGATCGGCTGCCACTACCAGCGAGCCTCGGACGGCCCCGGCCTGTTCGCCAACAAGCGTCAGATCAGCGGCCCCGAGCACGTCCATGGCGTCAAAGAGGTTCAGCCCTGCCGGGTCGATCGGCTCACTGAACGAAAGCTGGAAGCCGTCGACGGTTGGCGTCAGCCCGGTGACATACAGGCTTTCGACCTCATTCAAGACGTCGATCAGCAGCATCGTCTCGAAGCTCTCGCCCTCGGCGTCAGTCACCCGGACCCGGATGGAGCGACTGGCCCCGGACTCGTAATCAAAGCTCACAGTCGTCAGCAGGCTGGTGCCCTCGATTGCAAAGGAGGCGTTGTCGGTGTCCCCCACGCCGGTCACCAGTGCAAAGCTGAAGGTATCTCCGTAATCAGGATCGACCGCGGCGAGTGTGCCGGCGACCGTTCCGCCGGGGCTGTTCTCCGTGACGCTGCCGCCCGCCAGGCTGATGCCAGTTGGCGGCCGATTGCCGACGGCGACCACATGAATGCCGTCGTCGTCGACGGCCGGGATCAGTCCTTCATTGAGACTCACGCCGCTGACATCGAGCACATGGGTCTGATCAGTCGCGGCGGAAGTCGGGACCGTCGCAAGCAGCCTGGCCACCTCATAGCTACCGGCACCGAGCGGCTGCGGTGAGAAAAAGCCGACGACGGCATGGCCCGGTGCGATGACGTTGATCAGGGTCAACGCCCCGTCAGGCAGGCCAGCGGCCAGTTCGATCCCGGTGACCTCGAGCAGGGCGGGGTTGTAGAACAGCTCCATGTCGAGCGACATCACGCCCTCGGGTGCGGTGATGACCACCGGGATCCCGCCGCTGGCGACCGCCGGCAGGTTGACCTCCTGGCCTGCATCTTCGAAGAAGCCGGGCACCCCGACGACAGCCGTGCCGGCTGGCAACGGCTCGACGGTGAAGCGGGTGACGAAGTCGTCACCCGTGATGCCGTCGGCATCGCCGTCAAGCAGACGCCCATCGGCCGCCACCACCCCCGTCTCGCCGCTGCGAATGGTCAACGTATACTCGCCGGCGGCCAGCAGGCCATTGTTGACAACCAGCCGGAAGCCGTCGCCTGTGGCGTTGACGGCGACCGCTGCCTCGACGAGCCCGCCTGCGGCATCGACCAGGGTGACGTCGAGATTCTCCGCCGCCTCCGCCCGGTTGTGCAGGTCGAGATTGCTCAGATCGAGGGCTCCGTCGAAGGTGACCATGACCCTGTCCCGGCCGGCCGCGAGCTGCTCAACGAGTAATCCCTCGGCGACATTGGTGACATCGATCTGGAAGACCTGCTCGGCCGTCTGGTCAGCAGCATCGGTCGCCTGGACGCGGATTGTCCGGGTTGACTGGGCCTCGAAGTCGAAGACCGCTGCTGTCCGTAGCCGACCATCGACAACCTCGAACAGGGCGTTGTCGGTAGCGCCTGCACCTGCTACCAGCGTGTAGACAATCCCACCATTGCCTCCTGCCGCGGTGAAGCTTCCCACCTCGGTGCCCACCGGTAGGTTTTCACTGACGCTGCTGCCGCTCAGGGTGATGCCGGTGATCGGCGCGGGTGGCTCGGGGGCGTCGAGGGTGACACTGAGGGAGACCGAACCGACCTCACCCCCCCAGCCGTCAACCGCGATCTGGTAGCTCTTGCCCGCCACCGTCGGGAACGTCACCCGGCTTTGGAGCACAACGCCGTAATCGATGTCATCGTTGCTGACCAGTCGGGTGAGACTGGAGACAGCTTCACCGTCATAGACAGCCAGAACCGTATCGAAGTCGCTCCCAATAGTGTTGATCTCGACAGTCCCAGACGCCGGCGCTGTCCAGGTCCACCAGACGCTCTTCCCGCCGCCAACGCCGTGATGGACCGGCTCGCCCGACTCGGCAGTGGCATCGACGTTGGTTCCGCTGGCAGTGGGTGTCAGCCCCTCCAGCACGAAGCGGTCAGCGAAGGCATCGTTGGGTGACCGGCTGGCGGCATGGAAGCCGCTGTCTGATGCACTCAAGGGGCTGGTACCACGTTCGTTGCTGGCGGTCACCCAATAGTGGTAAACGCTGTCGATCGCCGCCGCTGTGTCAAGGGAAGAGTTCCCCGTCAGCCCGTCGGCCAGAACAACCGCTGAGGCCGCATCGGCCGATTCACCGCGGTAAAGGGTGTAGCTGTCGGCGAACAGCGAACTGCTCCAGACGATCTGGATGCCGCCCAGGTTGGTGCCATCGCTTGCCGAGATGCTCGCCGGGGCCGCTGGTACGGTCGGCTCGCTCGACAGGCTTGCAATCAGGCTTCCGGCATTGAGCCGGCCGCCGGTGAGGATTTTGCCAGCCAGTCCGCTGACACCATCGACGGTGCCCAGCAGGGCGGTCTTCAGATCGGCCACCGACAGAGTGGGATCGACCGCCAGTGCGAGGGCCGCCGCTCCAGCCACATGGGGCGTCGCCATGCTGGTGCCACTGTATGAGGCATAGCCCCCGCCCGGCACCGTGCTGACGATACCGGCGCCGGGCGCAGCCAGATCAACGCTGGTGGCACCGTAATTACTGAAGCCGGCCAGGGCATCATTGCGGTTGGTTGCCGCCACCGACACCACCGCCTCGCTGGTGTAGGACGCCGGATACTGCGGATTGGCGTCGTTGTTTGAGCCGTCGTTGCCAGCCGCCGCCACGAAGAGAATGTCGGCCGCGGCCCCGGCCTCGATGGCCTGCCGCATCGCATCGCTGGAACCTCCGCCCCCCCAGCTATTGTTGGTGACGCGAATGTTCTGCCCGTACTGCGTCCGCATCATGGTGGCGTAGTTGATCGCCTGAATCGCGGCGGACGTCGAGCCCGAGCCACTGTCGCTGAGAAACTTCAGCCCCATCAGCGAGACTTCCCAGTTCACCCCGGTCACGCCGATGCCGTTATTGCCAACACCCCCGATCGTCCCGGCGACATGGGTGCCGTGGCCATTGTCATCGAACGGGTCACCATCGTTGTTGACAAAGTCATAGCCGTGGACATCGTCCACGAATCCATTGCCATCATCATCGAGGCCATTGCCGGCGATTTCGCCTGGGTTCACCCAGATGTTGGCGGCCAGATCGGGGTGGGTATAGTCGATGCCGGTATCGACCACGCCGACAATGACGTCCCGCGAACCGGTGCTCACCTGCCAGGCCTCGGGAGCATCAATGTCGGCATCGGCCGACCCGCCGCTCTGGCCGGTGTTGTGCAGTCCGTAGAGGTCGCCGTAGCGGGGATCGTCGGGTGTCGATGCACCTTCAACCGCCGAGACCGATATCGGCAGGTCGGGCTCGTAGGCCGAGACGATGCTCTGGCTGGCCAGCATCGAGAGCACGGCCTCCGGTGCGGCACTCGCCTCCAGCAGGAGCTGACCCGGTAGGCCGAGGCCGCCGAGAACCCGCAGCCCTGGGGCGGCGGCGAACAGCCCAACTGCATCAGCGACCCGGGTCACCGTTTCGAGAATCTGAGGCGACAGCCGCACGATCCAGCCTGCCCCCCCACCGCCGCCGGGGGTGCCCTCATCCACGGTATCGGCATCGAACCAGTCGGTCGCAGGCACCCCCGTCTCGATGGTCGGGGGCAGCGCGGGTTCATTGATCATCGTGAACCACTCGGCCGAGACGTTGTCGTAGCCCGAGGGGCTTGCAGTGAGCAGCCGTCGCTCTTCAAGCTGCTCGAGGGTTGCCCGGAGTTGGCCGGCAACGCCACGGCGGTTGGCTACGCGGGTGGAGTGCCGGGGCCGGCGGCGTGACCGGGAGGAAAAAGGGCTGTTCATGAGCGGAACCTTTCTGGGGGTTGGTTCGTAGAGAAAGCGGTATGCGGGGTTGGCGGTTTTGGAGGGTCGTGGCCCGGGAATGGGGTTCGGCCGAAATAGGCACTTCCCCAGTTGGCCGGGGCTGCCTGCATCCAACGTGGGCACGTTGCGTGCCATGGCGCCAACTGAATCAGAAACAGCTGAATCCCCGACAATTTAAGAGAAGACCACCATTCAAGGCCGAATGGTGGTGCAGAGTGAGACTGCAGCGCCGAAACGCTGCGGCAAAATACTGTTGCGCGCCGCCAAATGCGGCGGCTGTGCCGCGGATGCCTCATTCACTCGTCGGAAACTTCGCGTCGCCGTCCCGGCTGCGTTTGGTCTCCGACACCGCTCGATTGGCACTGGGCAAACTCCTCCCGCATCCAATTCTGAGCTGAACGACCTTCAGGATACCCCCGGGACAAGCTGGGTATTCGGTTTTCAGACAGTGCCTCGGTGATTCCTGCGTTCAGGCTGAGGTTCAGGACGAATCAACCCCGCCCCTGCTTCCTGGGACGCTGAGAAAAATTCACCACGAAAATGCAAGAGCGAGAATCAGGGCCGCTTCAAAATTGGCCGGGGATCCGTCATACTGCGAGGCCCGCGGGCTATTCGCCTGCCCGTTTCCTGGCTGCCCCTGCAAGCAGTGGCGGCTCTCAACGTTTTCCGAGGAGTCTTCGTTCGTGTACCGGAACCTCAGCACCGTCGGCCTGCCACTCTCCGGCCGCCCGAGCGAATTGATCGAGCTGGCCCTGTCGTTCGGCTTCGACGGCATGGATATCGATATCCTCGACTTCTGCCAGCAGGCCGAGATTTATGGTGTCGATCACGCTCGGCGACTCATGGTCAGTGCCCGGCTGAAGGCCTCGGCGATCCGCCTGCCCGTCACGCTCAGCGGAGACGAGGCCACCTTCAACGCGGAACTGGAGCAACTGCCGAAGATTCTTGAGATGACCGCGGCGGCTGAATGCAGCCGAGCGCTGACTACTCTCGTGGCTGGTTCCGACGAACATGCCTTCAGGGACTGCTTTGAGCTTCATCGGACCCGGCTCGATTCGATCGGCAATCTGGCCGCACAGCATGGGATCATGATCGGTCTGGCGATCCAGCCGGAGGCGGAATTCCGGGCGGGCTTGGCCCATCAGTTCGTGCACACCTACGAGGGCCTCATCGGTCTGGTCGCCAGTTGTCACGCGTCGGTTGGGGCGGTTGTTGACGGCTGGGCCCTGCACCTGACCGGTGAAACTTCGGCCGTGATTTCCCAGTTGCCAGCCGGCAGGCTGGTCGAAATCAGGCTCTCCGATGCAGCTGCCGATGTGCCCCCGGCAGACCTGATTGCCAGCCAGCGGCTGATGCCTGGAGAAACGGGCGTGATCAACAGCGTCGAGATTCTTCAGGCTGCGAACGCCGTCGGCTTTGAGGGGCCGGTCACACCCTGTGCTGCGCGGGCCGCGCTCAAGGGGACCGGTCGCGAGCGAATTGTGCGGCGGGCAGGAGAGCAGCTCGAGGCAATCTGGCGGGATGCCGATCTGCCAATTGTGCCCCGCTGGTTCGTGCCGGCGGACACCGACGAGGAACAGTTTGAGCCGACTGGCGAATCAGAGCAGAAGACCGACGAGCAGGCAGCCCAAACCGGTGGCGGTCAGCCGGCGGAAGAGTCTGTAACGGCGTCCTGAACCCGGGCGCGGTTGATCCCTGCCGTTGTGGTCGAATGCGACTCAGGCGGCTTCTCGTACCCAGACGACCCGTGGAGAGCCCCCGCCACCGACGGCTGAACCGCGGATGAATTCTGAGAGGTACCGCAGGCTCTTGCCTGGTCTGTCGGGATCCCGGAAATTGTCCCCCTTCTGCAGAATCGGCAGGCGGTCGGGCATGCTGCCGAAGGCCCTGCTGCCCGCGGCCTGGCAGGGGTACCAGTGGCCATTTTCGTCGCCGTCGACGAGGTAGAACTCGGGATAGCAGTGCCCCTCCACCCAGACGGTGCGGGCCGGAATCCCGCTGGCCCGAGCCATGGCGATGAACAGGCAGGTGAGCTCCTCGCAGTCACCCCAGCCGTCGGCCAGGGCCCGGGCAGCTCCCTTCAGTTCGCCGTTACGGTACTCAACCCGTTCCCGCACAGTGTCGTAGATCGCCTCCACCACCTCCCAGCCCTGTCGGTCAGCGGTGACCTGCCGGGCCAGCCGCACAATTGTCGGGTGCCGGCTTTCGATGAACGGACTCGGGCCGAAGAATGCCCGCAGGCTGCGGTCGGTTCGGGGCGGTGGGCGAAGGCCAGCTGTCTCGGGAGGGGCCAGAATGGCCGATCGCTCCAGTTCGTACGTGAGAATTGCCCGGGCCTCACGGCCCGCGGGAAGGTCGGGGATTTCGATGATCATTTGCCGGGCCGCCCCCGGCACATCGCGGAACCTGATCCGGCGAATGTCGGTTGAAGTATCCTCATCGACCAGCCGGACCTGCTGCTCTGGCCAGTCGGTCGGCACAGGCAGGGTGGCGTAGATGTCGCGGCAGGGGCCACCCTCAGCAACCACCCGCAGCCCGACCCGGTAGCGGAGCATCCCGCTGCCACCCAAGCGGGGACCGCTCGCAGCCGGCGTGTCGCTCACAAATTGCCCGGGAGCGGAGCGGACTGCCACCGCCCCTGTCAGCCCGGCTACAACCATCTGGATCAGCGACCGCCGGCCGAGGCGGGCGGGACAACGGCGGCGGGGGTGAGGTCGTGGCATAACCCTGAAATCGGCTGCTGAATCCGTTCGGGGGAAGCCGGCAGCCGCCGGCGTCGGTCTGGGGGATTTGGGCAATCGTCGCCCCCGGCTGGCAACCCCTGCGGGCGACAACGGCCTCGATTGTTCGTCACCTGGGGGCATGATAGACTGCCGGGCTCGGTGGACGGCCCGAACAGCTGGTCTGCCAGTGCCGCTCTGGCCTCGCCGAGGTCACGGTTTCCTTTCCTCTCACCCCCCTCCCCCCGAACGTATGGTCAACCGCAATCTTATCCGTGAACTTGATTTAGGAGACGAACTCGATCAGGAAATTGAACTGGCAATGGGGGGCAACGAGACCGCCGACTATGACATCGGCCTGGCTCCCTCGCTGTCTGTCAATTCGGTTGTCGAGGGCAAGATTCTGCGGGTCGACAATGAGTTCGTGCTGGTCGACGTCGGATACAAGAGTGAAGGGCACATCCCGCGGAACGAGTGGGACGAGCACGAGCCGGAGCCGCAGATCGGCGATCTGGTCAAGGTGCTGCTGGAGGACATTGAAGAGGCCAGCATCGATGAGCACCGAGGGCTCATCACACTCTCGAAGCGGAAGGCACGCCGGATCGAGGACTGGCTGCGGGTCATGTCGACTGTCCGCGAGGACGATGTTGTCACTGGATTCGTGCTCCGCAAGATCAAGGGTGGGCTGCTGGTCGATATCTCGGGCGTCAATGTGTTTCTGCCGGCCAGTCAGGTCGACATCCGCCGGCCCGCCGATATTGGCGACTACTGCAACCGGGCCATCCAGTGCCTGGTGCTCAAGATCGACGAGGCGCGACGCAACATTGTTGTCTCGCGCCGGGCACTCATCGAGCAGGAGCGGGAGGAGCGGAAGAAGCAGCTGATGGAAACGCTGGAGGTGGGCCAGGTCCGCCGCGGCATCGTCAAAAACATCGCCGACTTTGGTGCCTTCGTCGATCTCGGTGGCATCGACGGCCTGCTCCACATCACCGACATGAGTTGGGGCCGCATCGGTCATCCCAGTGAGATGGTTTCGATCGACCAGGAGGTCGAAGTCCAGGTGCTGCACATCGACCGGGAGCGCGAGAAGATCGCCCTGGGAATGAAGCAGCGGACCCCGAGCCCGTGGGCCAAGGTGGCCGACAAGTACCCGGTTGACACCATCTGCAAAGGTGAGGTTGTCAACGTGATGAGCTACGGCGCCTTCGTCAAACTCGAGGATGGCGTCGAGGGGCTGGTGCACATCAGTGAGATGAGCTGGACCAAGCGGGTGAGTCACCCGAGCGAACTCGTTGCTCCCGGCGACATGGTTGACGTTGTCGTGCTGGCAATCAACCAGGAGAAGCAGGAGATCTCGTTGGGCATGAAGCAGACCCAGCAGAATCCCTGGGAGAAGGTGGCCGCCGACTATCCACCCGGTGCGATCGTCAAGGGAGTGGTCCGCAACCTCACCAACTACGGTGCCTTCATCGAGATCGATGAGGGCATCGATGGCCTGCTGCACGTCACGGATATGTCATGGACCCGCAAGGTCACTCATCCCAGTGAGGTGGTCGACAAGGGTCAGGAAGTGGAGTGCAAGGTGCTCTCGGTAGATCAGCAGCGGCGGCGGATTGCTCTCGGGCTGAAGCAGATGCAGGAGGATCCGTGGACCGGTGACATTCCCGACCGTTACAAGGTGGGCGATGTGGTCAATGGCACCATCACCAAGATTACGAACTTCGGCGTCTTTGTCGGGCTTGAGGACGGGCTCGAAGGGCTGCTGCACATTTCAGAACTGTCGGACGACAAGATCGAGAATGCCGAAGAATTGGTGAAGGTTGGTGATCCGATCGAGGTCAAAATCCTCAGGGTCGACACCGACGAGCGGAAGATCGGCCTCTCGCGAAAGCAGGTCGATTCCACGGCTGACGCGGCCGCTGCCGAAACCACCGGTGGCTGATTCAGTCAGTCGCGACTCACCGTCAGTACGGCGATAACTGGTCCGGTCTCAATCAAGGGCTTCGACGGCTGGCCGATTTTCACCGGCTGCACGGCGGGCCCTGCCAAGACCGGCCGGAATGAAATTTTCGCGGCCCGCTCGATGCCCGCAGCCTCCAGCACTACCCGCCGCGGCGGCTGGCCTGCCGCAGTCGCCAGGTCTGGTAGGGCGACTGTGGCATCGAGATGACGGGAAAGCAGGGCTTCGCCCCGCCCCGGATCGATCAGATCGATGGCCAGCAGTTCGACCCCGTTGGCGGAGCCTTCGCTACGGCACCAGAGCAGCACACGATCCCCCGGCCGCAGGTCGCCGAGTTGGGCATACGTCGTGGCCGCGGGGGGGATCATCAGATGATGGGGATTCCTGGCCGGCAGGGGAGCGGGGGGGGCACCGCTGGGAGCAGCGGCGGTTTCTCCCTCGTCCGGGGCTGAGAACAGGCCGACGAGGTGGCGTGGGACCTCGGCGATGGCGATCACTGCTCGCTGGCCGCCCTGCAGGACCGCAGGAATGTCGCCGGTGATGAAAAATCCGGCGATCACAAGGGCAACGATGGCGATCCGGGCCATGAGTATCGATTCGGGTTTCAGAGGGACCGCGTTTTTGGCGGAGAAATTTGCGTGGGCGAAGGATCGAGGGTACTCACGAAGGAAGTATGGCATCCGGTTGCCATCGCTGCCGCAACAAGGCGTTTTTTCGGCTGGTTTCCACGTCCACCGATCGGCAGAATCCCGCCCCGCATCCACCGGTCCCTCCGGAAAATCCTATGGACAGGCAGACATCATCAGCATCACTGGGAATCTCAGCCATTACCGTGCAGCGGCCGAGCTGGCAACTGCCGAACGACTGGTTCGGTCCCGAGATGCCCCGCAAGTTCAGCCGGCACACGGGCATTGAGTCGCGGGGAATCTCTCTCGAGGACGAAGTAACCATGGGGGTTCGGGCTGTTCGCCGCCTCCAGGCCGAGACCGGCTGCGATCTGGCAGATTGCCGTGGCATCATGTTTGCCTCCCCGTCGCTGTTGCCGCCTTCGGTGGCGGGCCGGTTCCTTGCTGCCGATGAGGCCCGACAGGAGCGGCCGGGGCTGGCGGCCCGGCAACTGGCGCGGCAGCTGGGCATTGGGCATGCCCGAACCGTTGGGCTGAACTGGTTCTGCTGCGGCTACAGCCGAGCCCTCGCGTTGGCGGGCCGCCGCTGGGCTCCGCGGCTTCGGCTCGAGGCCGACGAATACATCGTTGTCGTGGTGGCCAGCCGGATCAGCCGGATCACCGACTATGCCTGCAGCCAGACCGCGGGCCTTTTCGGTGACATGGCCTCGGCGACCTTACTGGCCCCACTGACGAGCCGGCGGCACCCGCCTCACTTTGAATTGCTCCATGCCGATGCCCGTCGCGAGCCGATCGAGCAGCCGGCATTCGACTTTCAGCAGCGTCATGATGTGCCAGTCCCGACGCCTGATGGCGGTCGGTGCCACGATGGCAGCCGGATCGTCTACACCCTCGATGGCATGGCGATCGCCGAAACCGCTCCCCGGCAAATGTCCGATGCGGTCGCGCAGGCCTTGGCGGCCACCGATCTGCCTGGGGATGCGGTCGACTTTGTGGTGCCCCATCAGGCTGGTACCGGAATCGTCCGGTTCACCGGCATGAAGCTTGAGGAACACGGTATTGGCGGTGAATTAATCAACGGACTGACCCAGCGGGTCGGCAACGTCAGCGGCTGCTCGATTCCCTTCGCCCTACGGGAAACCTGGAACCGCCTCGGTGGTTTGATTGCCTGCCCGACCGCTGCTGTCGGCAGCCCCGGTCGGCCCGAGGTGCTCCGTGGCTGCGTGCTGCTGCGGTCTACGCCGCATCACGACCTGCAGCGAACCCAGGCAGCCTAGCTGTCAACTGTATCCAGCCTGGGTGGAGCGCCGGCTCGGGGGCGGCAAAAGTCTCGTCGCGTCGGCCGTTCCGGCCAAAAGCTCCTCGAGCGTTCGCCGACCCCCTTCGCCTCGTCCCGCAAGGGTCTCTGACTGGGCAGGCAGCACGTGTGGGCAACGAACCCAGGCAGCCTCGCTGTCAACTGTATCCAGCCTGGGTGGAGCGCCGGCTCGGGGGCGGCAAAAGTCTCGTCGCGTTGGCCGTTCCGGCCAAAAGCTCCTCGAGCGTTCGCCGACCCCCTTCGCCTCGTCCAGCAAGGGTCTCTGACTGGGGGCATCGCGTTTGAATGCGACTGACCAGCTCAGCACCGGCTTTTGGGTTTCCACTTTTTTCAGAGTTGCCGATCGCGGCAGCGTTCGGTGGCAGGCTTTACTCACCGGTTGCTAGCGATTGGTCATGTCGCAGGAGACGCCGCCAGCCGCCGGCACGTAGCAGGAGCGGGCATAGTCCATCACCATGCGATGGGCGCTGAACCGCCAGGCGAGTGACGAGATGGAGTTCATCATCATCGTGATCCATTCGCGGGGCAGGCCATCGGCATCCCGGTCGTAAAACCGCGGCACGACCTCGCGCTCGAGCACGCGGAACAACGCTTCACCATCTCGCTCATCGGTGATCTCATCCTGGGCATGGGTCTCGCCGCGGCCGATGGCAAAGCCGTTGCGGCCGTCGAAGGCCTCGGCCCACCAGCCATCGAGAATTGAGCAGTTCAGTCCACCGTTGAGCACCACCTTCTGGCCGCTGGTGCCTGAGGCTTCCAGTGGCCGCCGCGGGTTGTTCAGCCAGACATCGACACCCTGAATCAGGTGACGGCAGACGTTGATGTCATAGTCCTCGACGAAGACGATCCTTCCCGCCATCTGTGGTTCGTGGCGGAGGTTGGCAATCTTGCGGATCAATGCCTTGCCCGGTTCGTCGGCCGGGTGGGCCTTGCCCGCAAAGATGATTTGGATCGGCCGGTCCGGGTCGCTGACCAGCGCGTGCAGCCGATCGATCTCCGTGAGGAACAACGCCGCCCGCTTGTAGGTCGCAAAGCGTCGGGCAAAGCCGATCGTCAGGACATTCGGATCGAGCACACCACGGGCGGTCTCCACGGCCTCGTCGCATTCACCCCGGCGGCGGCACTGCCGGGCCAGGCGTCGCCGTACGAACTGCAGCAGCAGATTCTTCAGCGCGTAATGAGTCTCCCAGAGTTCACCCGGGTCGACCTCATAGATTTTCTGCCAGACATCGGGCTCGCCCATCCGCCGGATCCAGCCCGCCGGGAAGATCCGGTCGTAGAGTTGCAACATCTGCCAGGAGAGCCAGCTCGGCACGTGCACGCCGTTGGTGATGTGTCCGATCGGAACCTCCTCCTCGATCCGGGAGGGCCACAGGTTCGACCACATCCGCCGGCTGACGTGGCCGTGCAGGGCGCTGACGGCGTTGGCCCGCCGCGATAGCTTCAGGCCCAGCACGGTCATGCAAAAGGGCTCGTCATGGTTGTGCGGCTCGACGCGGCCCATGGCCATCAGATGCTCGGGGGAAATGCCGAGTGCGTCACGAGTCGGCCCGAGATGCTCCTCGATCAGGGCACTGTCGAACCGGTCGTGGCCGGCCGGCACCGGCGTGTGGGTGGTGAAGACCGTCTGTCGGGCCACCTTGCGGACTGATTCGTCGAACGAGTAGCCATCCCGCTCCATCCGGCCGCGAACGGCCTCGAGCGTGGCGAAGGCGGAGTGGCCTTCGTTCAGGTGGTAGACGCCAGGCACAATTCCCATCGCCCGGATCGCCTTGACGCCCCCGACACCGAGCACCATTTCCTGCCGGATTCGGGTTCGGGTGTCGCCGCCATACAGGCGACTGGTCAGCTCGCGGTCCTCCGGCTTGTTGCCGTCGATGTCACAATCGAGCAGGAACAGGTTCACGCGACCGACAGACATCCGCCAGACCTTGGCCTGGATCGGCCCCGAACGGGTGTCGACTGAGACCACGATCGGTAGGCCCTCAGGGTCGACCGCCGGCTCAAGGGGCAGCAGGTCGACCCGGGAGTCGAGATATTCCTCGTGCTGATAGCCGTCAATGTCGAGCTGCTGTCGGAAGTACCCCTGGTTGTAGAAGAGCCCAACGGCGATCAGTGGTATGCCCAAGCCGCTGGCACTTTTCACATGGTCGCCGGCGAGCACCCCGAGGCCACCCGAATAGATCGGCACCGACTCATGGATGCCGAACTCGGCCGAGAAATAGACCACCGGCTTTGAGCCGAGGACGCCGGCGTTGATGCTGCTCCAGGTCGACTTGCCGGCCAGGTACTCCTTGAGCCGTCGGTGCGCCTGATTGATCCGACTGTAGAGCACCAGTTCCGCGGCCCGGGCTTCGAGCCGCTCCGGGGTGAACTCGGCCAAGAGGGCGATTGGATTGTGATCGAGCTGCCGCCAGCGAACCGGGTCGAGCTCCCGGAACAGGTTGGTCACCTCCGGGTGCCAGCTCCACCAAAGGTTGCGGGCCAGTGCCGTGCACTTCGCATAGAGCGTCTGAGGTGACAGCTCGTCGAGCGTGAGGGTCGGCTTGACGGCCGTGGGAAGAGTGGTGGCATCTTGCAGATCGAGATCCTCGGCATGGCTCATGGTGAGACTCCAAGAGGGGGGGGTGGAGAGGGCGGGACACCAGCCAGAAGGACCCGGAGTATATCCTCCTCCCCCCGACCGTCGCTCCCCCTGGAAAAAAGATCTCCTCCGGGGGTCGATTCGGTCAGTGAGCCGGACTGCCGGCAGGGTATGCTCAGTGCCAGTAAGAGAAGCTTTCTGGCTGATCTGCCTCTGCGTGCGGGCAGAGCGGCCCGTTGGAGAACCGCCGAAAACGTCGAAGTTTTTTTGATGACGATGCCTGTCGTCGCAACCCCGCGGAGGCGGACTTTTTCCACCGTCTGCGATCAACATGGCCCGTGATTTTGCCCGCCCATTTCCGACCGGCCCGGCCCTTGAGTCGCTCTGTGAGCGGATCGCCGACCGGGCCGATGCCACCCGAACCGTCGGCCCCTGGCGGAGTGGGGTTTTTCAACAGCTTGCCGAGAGCGGCTGTTTGGCCGGTTGGATCGCCCCGGTCGACGGCGGCACCGGGGCCGCCGAGCCGGCCATTATGGAACTGCTGGTGGCGGTTGCCGGGCGGTGCCTGACCTCAGCCCTGGCCCTGACCCAATGGGCCAGTGCCGTGCGGATTCTGGGGCGGGCCGATCAGGCCACCCGGCAGCGGCTGCTGCCCGGCCTCGCCGCCGGCCACCAGTTCACAACGGTTGGCATTTCCCAGCTTACGACGAGCCGCCAGCACCTCGCGCGGCCGGCCGTCTCGGCCTGCCCCGGGCCGGCTGGCTGGCGGCTGACGGGGACCTGCCCCTGGGTGACCGGGGCCGATAGCGTCCAGACGATCGTCACTGGAGCGGTGACCAGGCCGGTGGATAGCGCGGCCGAACCGAGGTTTTTCGCCATCGATACCGCCAGTCCGGGGGTAACGGTCGAACCGCCGCTGGAGATGCTGGCGGTCTCCGGCAGTCGCACTTCCTGCGTCCGGCTGGAGGAGGTTCCCGTCGTGGCGGAGATTCCCCCAGCCACCACCGCCGGCGGCCAGACGGGGGGGCTTGGCACAACCGCGCTGGCCCTCGGCAGCACGCGGGCGGCCCTGCGGCTGATTGACGAGGAGGCCGACCGCCGTCCCGCACTCATGCCCGTGGCGGCTGAACTGACGCGGGAGGCCAATGCGATCGAGCGGGCGTTTCGGCAGGCTGCCAACAATGGCTGTGACGCCACTGAACGCAACCAGTTGCGGCAACGTGCCAATGCCCTGGTGACCCGGGCTGCCCAGGCAGCCCTGACCGCCTCCAAGGGAGCCGGCTTCGTCGTCGGCCACCCCGCCGAGCGGCTGCTGCGAGAGTCGATGTTCTTTCTGGTGTGGAGTTGTCCCCAGCCGGTCACCGAGTCCCTGCTCTGCGACCTGGCCGGGCTGGCCGCAGACTGACAAGACTTTCACCGAATCCGAACTTGTCATTTCGGGGGGTGTTCCTGAAACTAATTTGGTTCAATGGGTTCGCTGACGGTGGGCGACCCCGGGGCCACCCCCTTCTCTCCTCCTCTGAACGAAGCAATGCCGCGGCGCATGGATGCCCCCCGCTCAGTCGTCATCATCAAACTCTCCGCGATCGGGGACGTCCTGCATGGCATCCCCACAGCGGTGGCCCTTAAGCGGGCCTTTCCCGGCAGCACGATTGGCTGGGTGGTCGAGGGACGCTCGGCCGATGTCCTGGCCGGCCATCGGGCGATCGACCATCTCTTCCGCCTGCCCCGGGGCTGGCTGAAGTCTCCGCGGCAGGTGGCTGGGCTGCGACGGGAACTCCGGCGGTTCCGCCCCGACGTCACGCTCGATCTGCAAGGGCTGCTCAAGAGTGGCGTTGCAGCCCTGCTGTCGGGCAGCCCGATTCGCATCGGTCACGCCCGCCCCGAAGCCCGGGAGGGGTCGTGGCTGGCATGCAATCGCCGGGTGCTCGCCACGGCCAGCCACGTTGTCGACCGCAATCTCGATCTACTCTCCCCGCTGGGGATTGCCAGCCCCGCGGTCGGCTTTGAGATGCCGCACTGGCCGGTGAGTCGGCAGCGGGTCGCCGGGTGGCTTGAGCCACTGAGGCAGCCCAGCACCCCCGTTGTGCTCAACCCGGGAGCCGGCTGGGCCTCGAAGCGGTGGCCGGCCGAGCGGTTTGCGGCCCTCGCGCAGGCAATTTGGAGGCATCGCGGCATCCGTTCGCTCGTCATCTGGGGGGGAGCTGCCGAGGAGGCGACCGCCCGGGAAATCGTCGCGGCCGCCGGTGATGCCGCCATCCTGGCTCCGGCGACAAGCCTCCAGGACCTCGGCGAACTCTTCCGCATGACGCCGCTGCTGGTTTCTGCTGACACCGGCCCGCTGCATCTTGCCGCCGCAGTCGGGACCCGCTGCGTCGGCCTGTTCGGCCCGGTGCCCGCCGGCCGTAACGGACCGTATGGCGGTGGCCATGTCGTCGTCGAACCTCCGCTTCACCTGCGGCCGCAGTGGGCGGATCGCAAGACCGACTCGGTGGCGATGGCCGCCATCAGCGTCGATGCGGTGCAGGCGGCGGTTGAAACGGCACTCAGCCGGGCCGACGCTGCCTGACCGCCGCCCGCCGGCGGGTATACTGGGATGATGCAAAGGCAGCCCACCAATCCGTTTTATGTCGTGCTGGGCCTCGTTGGCTTTCTGTTTACGATCACTGCGGCGAGCTACTGTATGTCGGTGCTGCGGGGGATCAGGCCCGAGCCGGCCGCTGCCCAGCGGAACCATCCGCTGGAGCAACTGATGGACCGCCACGGCACCAGCCTGCTGGCAGGGCAGTTGATTGTGCTGGCGATCGCCACGGTCGGTGCCGTTGCGGTCGATCACTTCGCGGGCGAACGGCTCCGGCGGCAACGCGAAGGCGAGCAGGCTGCCAGCGGCACGGCAGCCCCAAATAGGCCGGTCACCGATGGCGATCCGCCGGTCCCTGGGTCCTCTTCCCCGTGAGCCGTGCTGCCCGGCAGATTGCCGATCTTCGCGACCAGATCCGGCATCATGATCGTCTCTATTACATTGCGGCTGCGCCGGCGATCTCCGACCTCGAGTACGACCGGTTGCTCGAGCAGCTTCGGGAACTTGAGCAGGACCATCCCGATCTGGTCACCCCCGACAGCCCCACGCAGCGGGTCGGCGGTGAGCCGGTTTCTGACCTGCAGTCGGTGCGGCATCGGCTGCCAATGCTGTCGATCGACAACACCTACAACACGGCCGACCTGCAGGCCTGGGGCAGGCGGGCGGAGAAGCTGCTCCGCGACGCCGGCGACACCCGGGCGATCGGCTGGGTCCTAGAGCTGAAGATCGACGGTGTCGCCGTCGCCCTCACCTATGAAGCCGGCCGGCTCAGCCTGGCCGCCACCCGGGGCAATGGGGTGGTCGGGGACGACATCACCCACAACGCCCGGACCATCCCGGCGATTCCGCTGTCCCTCGATCTGGCCGACCCGCCACCACTGATTGAGGTCCGGGGCGAGATCTTCATGACAAACTCGGCCCTCGTCACGCTCAACGAGGCCCAGGCGGCCCGAGGGCTCCCCCCCTTTGCCAACACGCGTAACGTCACCGCCGGCAGTATTCGGCTGCTCGACCCGAGGGAATGTGGCAGCCGGCCGCTGCGGTTCTTCTGCCACGGGGTCGGCGACACCGGGAATCTTCCGATCGCTTCGCAGACCGAACTCTACGCCTGGGCAACGGCGGCGGGACTGCCGGTTGCCCCCCGGACGCAGCGGTTTGATTCACTCGACGGGCTGATCGAGGCTGGCACCGAACTGATCGAGCAGCTGCACGAACTCGATTTCGAGGTCGACGGCTTCGTGGTCAAGGTCGACCGGTTCGATCAGCAGGGGCAACTGGGCATGACCGCCAAGAGCCCCCGCTGGGCGATCGCCTGGAAGTTCGAGAAGTTTGAGGCGACCACGCGGCTGGCTGGTATCAGGGTGCAGGTCGGCCGGGGCGGCACCGTCACACCAGTAGCCGACCTCGAGCCGGTCGAGCTGGCCGGCACCACCGTCCGCCGGGCCAGCCTGCACAATGCCGATGAGGTGGCCCGCAAGGACATTCGTGTCGGTGATGTGCTGGTGGTTGAGAAGGCGGGCAAGGTCATCCCCCATGTGGTCCGCGTTGAAAAGCACCTCCGCACAAAACGGCTCTCGGCCTGGCGACCACCGACAGCCTGCCCGGAGTGCGGCACCGGCCTGGTTCGCGATCAGGATGGTGTCTACATCCGCTGCCCGAACGTCCACTGCCCGGCCCGGCAGCGGGAGCGGCTGAAGTTTTTCGCCTCGCGGAATGCGATGGACATCGAGGGGCTGGGGGACAAACTCGTTGAACAACTCGTGGCCACCGGGCTGGTGAACGATTACGCCGATCTCTACCGGCTGTCGGCCGAGCAGCTCATGTCCCTGGAGCGGATGGGTGAAAAGTCAGCTGAGAATCTCGTCCAGCAGATTGCCGGCAGCCGTGACCGTGGTCTCGTGCGGCTGCTCAATGCCCTCGGCATCCGTCATGTTGGACCCCGGGTGGCAATGCTGCTGGCCCGGCGGTTTCCGTCGATCGAGGCTCTGCAGCAGGCGCCGGTGGAGGAACTGGCAGCAATCCATGAGATCGGCGACGTGATTGCCGCGAGTGTGCATGATTGGCTCACCAGTGAATACGGCAGCGGGGTCATTGACCAGCTGGCCGCCGTCGGGGTGAAGCTGGACGTGCCGGAGGAGGAGCGGGTGAGCGACGGCCCGCTGACCGGCAAGACGCTGGTGGTGACGGGCACGCTCGCCGGCTACAGCCGGCAGGAAGCAGAGGCGGCGATCCGGCAGGCGGGCGGACGGGCCTCATCGAGTGTTTCCAAAAAAACCGACTTCCTCGTCGCCGGTGCCGAGGCGGGCAGCAAGCTGGCCAAGGCCGAGCAACTGGGAGTCAGAGTTCTCGACGAGTCGGGCTTTGAGCAGTTACTCGGCAGTCGCTGAGAACCAGCTGGCAAGGGGCAGTGTGAAGCAAGCGAGGGTCAGGCCCCAGAGCGGCTCGGCAACCAGCACGCCGATGACCGGCCAGACCACAACCGCTGCCCGGGCGACGAACCGTTGCGTCGGGGCAAACCAGATCGCCACGGCAAAGAACAGCTCCCAGGCAACGATCCCCTGGCTGAGCAGGTTGCAGAGATATTCCGAGGCAAGCAGTGGGCCAGTGAGGTCGACCAGCCGACCGGCTTCACGCGTGGTCACCCACCAGAGGGCGGTGCCGTTCCACCAGGCATCGCCCTTGAGCTGTGCCAGGGCGGCGGCCGCGGCGATCACGGCGGCATGAATCTGCAGCAGGCCGATCGTCAGCCGGGTGCGAATCCGCGGGCGGGCCACATTCCAGCCAAGCCGGCCATGCAGCCAGGCATCGCACGAGGAATGCTCACCGGCGGTGCCGGGAACGAGGCACCAGAGCAGCACCGCCAGACAGTCATCGGCCGGCCCGGCCAGCATCGGTCCCCGGTGCAGCAGGGCTGACCAGCCGATTGCCGCCAGCAGTGTCACCACCGGTGTCAGCAGGCCGATCGTCAGCAGTCCAAAGAGAACCGCCAGCAGGACGAAGGCAGTCCCGAGCGAGCTGACGCTTGCGCAGGCGTCGAACAGTGAGAACGCCAGCGGGCTCCGCCAGGCCGCAACTGTTTCGGCCGGCAGCAGGCCGTCGGGCCCGAACCAGTCGGTCAGGTCTGCGGCGTACGTTGCACAAGCCAGCAGCCCGATGATACCGGTGGCGAATCGGACCGCGGCCAGCGGCTGGCTGGCCGCCGGTGTGAACCAGAAGGCCTCCCAGGTCCGGACCAGAGAACTGGCGGCCCCATCGGGTGCGACCGGCGTGGGCGTCTGGCTCATGGTGTTCCTCGCCCAGGTGAGGCGACCGGGGCCACCTCGCGGCGGGCTTCGGTCTTGATCAGCTGCAGTTCGCCACCCGAGAGCCGCCGCAGGCGAGCCGCGTAGGCAACCACGGGGTCGGGAACCGCCAGCGGCAGCTGCCGCTCGGGCCGGGGCTGAATCATGATTCGAAGATCGATATCTTCACTGCCGCAGGCGGCGAAGACCGCTGTCCCGAATCCGGCCGGCAGCAGACCCTCGCGGCCCGGCTCCTGCTCGCTGGAGACGACCGCCCGCAGGAGCCGCTGCCAGCGGGCCGCCCGGGGGCCGCTCGTGTTCCCGCCGGGACCGGCCTGCCAGACGGGCTCGCCATGGGGCCGGACTTCCAGCCGATGGTCGGCGTCGGCCTGCTGTCCATAGGTGACCGGGTGGTCAAAGCCGAGATCGAGCCAGGCCGGTACGAGCCAGGGGGAAAACAGCCGCCCCTTGATCACGCTGACGAGCAATGAAGCCCCGCTGCCAGAGTTCCCAGCCACCGTCAGCCCAAGCCCCACCAGGTAGACCGCCAGCAGGACCGTCGCCACGGCCCGGGGCAGATCGCCCCAGCCGGCTGGCTCGGATTTGGTCACTGCTGCGGGTTCAGCTGGCATGGTTGTGTCGGCTGCGGAGCGTGGCGGCCAAGGAGGCAGGCCGTTGCCTCTGAGTGTGCTTCGGGAGTGCGGGCTTCACCAGACCCGACAGGGATTTCGGCGAGGTTTTTCTGCGGGGGGATCTCCGCCGAAATGAATGGGCGTTGCCGAGGCCAATCGAGCGGCGCCGGAAACTGGGCGGAGCCAGGACGGCGAAGGGTGGTTTCCGTCGATTGACTGCAGGGCAGGATGCCTGCAGCGAACGTCTGATGAGATGGCGTGAGCAACTCCGGTGCGGTGGAAACCAGCCGAGAAAAACCCCGAAGAACCTCCGTCGGAAGGCTGGCTGCGTTGACACCCGTTAGAGGGCGGTTTAGTTTCACGGGGACAGGCTGATGAGTTCCCGAGGCGATGCTGCGGGGGATTAGCTCAGTTGGGAGAGCGTCTGGCTGGCAGCCAGAAGGTCAGGGGTTCGAGTCCCCTATCCTCCACTCAGACTCATCGGCAGACGATCACCAGGGCTGATCAGGCTGGATCAGCCCGCTTCAGACGGCGGCTTCCTGCCGAATGCACATGCCACTGCCGCCAGGCAATGCCGACATCGCCTGGCAGGACGGGCGGTTCCTGCCCCGCGACCACCTGGCAGTCTCTCCCGGAGACGGCGGCTTCGTGTTGGGGGCGACGGTTACCGAACAGTTGCGCAGCTTCCGGGGATCGCTGTTTCTGCCCGAGGCTCACTCCCAGCGGCTGGACCGGTCGCTGGCCGCCATTGGCATCGTGGCCAGCCGGCCGCTCACTGAGGTCTTCGCTGCCGCTGCCGAGGTTGCCCGCCACAACCATGCCCTGTTGACAACGGGACGTGATCCGGCGGCAGCCGACCTCGGCCTGGTGATTTTCGTCACCCCTGGCAATCTGGCCGCGCAGCATGACGGTCGGCCCGGCGCACCGACAACGGTGGTTCACAGCTTTCCGCTGGCCTACTCACTCTGGGTGAAGGCGTATGAGGCAGGCGTGGGCCTGCGGAGCGTTTCGGTCCATCAGGTTCCCACTGACTGCTGGCCGATCGGGGCGAAGGTTCGCAGCCGGATGCACTACTTTCTGGCCGACCGCGAGGCGGCGGCCGCTGAGCCGGGCAGCCGTCCGCTCCTGACCCATGCCGATGGCCGCATCAGTGAGACCTCGACGGCGAACGTTGCCGTTGTCCGCGGCACGACAATCACCGCGCCACCACCGACCGACGCCTTGCCCGGTGTGAGCCTCGGGTACCTCCAGCGTGTGGCCACCGCAGCCGGGCTCTCCTGGGAGGTTCGCTCACTCCTCCGCGCTGATCTGCTCGCCGCCGACGAGGTCCTGCTGACAAGTACGCCGTGGTGCCTCCAGCCGGCGGTCCGGCTCGATGCCGTACCGATTGGGGCGGGGACGCCGGGGCCCGTCTACCGGCAGTTGCTCAGGTCTTGGAGCGAGGGTGTCGGCCTCGACATTGCCGCTCAGGCCCGGGCAAACGCTGCTGCACCGAAGGCTGGCCACCCGCGGTGATCTGCCGGGATTCGGTATGCTGCGGCGACATCCAAAAAGTCTCCCGATGCCACCACCCGTCGATCCATCCACCGTTCCCGCCGATCTGCCCGCCGCCGTCCCCGCCCCACCGGTCGATCCCGGCCGGCGGCGGGGCCTGTTGCGACGGCTCTATGACTGGGTGCTTTCCTGGGCCGATTCACCCCACGGCACCACGGCACTGGCGGTGATCTCGTTCGCAGAAAGTTCGTTCTTTCCGATCCCTCCCGATGTGCTGCAGATCGCCTTGTCTGTCGGCCAGCCGCGGCGGAGCTTTCGGTTTGCCGCAGTCTCGGCGGTGGCCAGCGTGCTGGGCGCAATTGTCGGCTGGCTGATCGGCTGGGGGGTCTGGCAGTCAGTGAGCGGTTTTTTCTACGAGGCAGTTCCAGGGTTCACCCCCGAAAAATTTCAGTATGTTGAATCGCTCTACCAGCAGAATGCCGGGCTCTACCTGCTGCTCTCCGCCTTCACTCCGATCCCCTTCAAAATTTTTACGATCGCCGCCGGTGTCTGCTCGGTCCCACTGCCAACGCTGGTGCTTGCCTCGGCCGTCGGCCGCAGCGGCCGGTTTTTTCTGGTCGCCACCATCATGCGGCTGTTCGGCAAGCCCGCCCGCGAGCTGCTCGACAAATATCTGGAACTGGCAACGGTGCTGCTGGGGGCGCTGATCCTTGCCGGCTTCCTCGCCATTCGTTTTCTCGGCGGCAGTCACTGACTGCGGGCCTCCTCAGGCAGGCCGGCGGCCGCCGCGTCGAACACCTGCTGAAAGATCTGCCGCACGCGGGCCGTGGTGGCGGCAACCTCGGCAGCCAGATCACCACCACCTGATCGCCCCAGCAGGGCGGCGAGCCGGTCGCGGGCGTCGCCCGCTGCGGGAAAGTCGTGTCCCAGCCGGATGTCGAGCAGCCGCAGGCTGCACTCGATTGAACGCAGCAGGTCGTAGGCGGTCCGCAGCCCGCGGGCTGTCTCTGCCTCGAGCAGGCCAGCTGTGGCAACCGCGTCGAGGCCGGCCAGTGTGCTGGGGGTGCGCACGGCCGGCAGGCTGCCCCCATGCAGGAGCTGCAAAAGCTGCACGGTAAATTCGATGTCGACCACTCCGCCCGGTCCGCGTTTGAGGTTGCTGGCGGCGGCTCCCTCTTCCATCCGCAGTCGCATCCGCCGGATCTCCTCAACTGCGGCCCGTGTCCAGGCATGGCCATAGCTGGCGGCGTCGATCAGCGCGGTGGCTCGGCTGGCAGCCGTCGGCAAACCGATCACGACCCGGGCCTTCACCAACGCCTGCCGCTCCCAGACCGCCGCCGGGCCGTCGGGGGCGAAGTAACGACCAAAAGCATCCAGGGAGATGGCCAGCGGGCTGTTCCGACCGCTCGGCCGCAGCCGCGAGTCGACCTCGTAGAGCCGGCCCTGAGGGGTGAAGGTGTTGAACAGCTGCAGGCAGCGGTTGGCCAACTCACCAAAGAAATGACTGTTGGTGGTGCCGGGCCGGCCGGTTGGTGGCGTTGCGGTCGCGCCGTCGTGGTCATAGAGAAACACGACATCGACATCGCTGGCATAGTTCATCTCGCGGCCGCCAAACTTCCCCATCGCCAGTACCACCATGCCGGCCCCGGTATCGGGCTGATCCGCCGCCTGGGGCTGGCCAAGTTTTTCGGCCAGCACAGACTGCTTACGGGCAACCACCACCCGGAGCACCATTTCGGCTACGTCAGAGAGTGCCGCCGCCGTAGCGTGGGGGGTCGACTCGCCGAGCAGGCCCCGGATGCCGATCCGCAACTGCTGAGCCACTTTGAAGGCGATCAGGCTCGGCAGGATGTCAACGGCCGGGCCGCAGAGTGTCCGGAGCTGACGTTCCAGTTCGTCGCGCGGGGGCTGCGTGCCACCCAGCAGGCTGTCCTGCAGTTCATCGATCATGCCGGGGTTCCGAACCAGCAGATCGGCCAGGAACGGGGTCGCCGAACAGAACCTGACGGTGAGATCGAGGGCGGCCGGGGACTCGCTGAGCATCTCCCAGAGCATGGCCTTGCCACCGAGGGAGTCGCTGACGGCGACCAGGGTGCTGAGGGTGGCATCGGGATCGGGCGTGGCGGCGATCCGATCGAGCAGGCGGGCGGCGATGGCCGCCAGAAAGTGACGGCACCGGCGGCTTGAGAGGAAGCGAACCGGCTCCTCCCCGAGGGCCGTGAGCAGCCGGGAGGCCTGGGGGATGTCGCGGAAGCCCCGGGGGGTGAGGATCGTGGCGACCGACTCCAGCGTCGGGTTAGGATCGAGGATCAGATCGACCTCCGGCTCCGGCGTCTCATCTCCGGGAAAGGCATCATGCAGCAGGTGGTCAAGAATCCGGCGGTTCAGTCGCGTCGCTTCGGCCAGGTCGGCCCGCAGTCGGGCCGAAGCGGTGGGACCGTTTCCAGCACCGGTCCGGACTGCCAGTCGGGCGAACTCCGCGTCGTCGTCGGGCAGCCGATGGGTCTGCCGGTCGTAGAGAATCTGCAGCCGGTGTTCGACTGTTCGCAGCAGCCGATAGGTTCGTTCGAGAATCTCCCGCTCCTGGTCGGTGAGGCCGCCGCTTGCCGCCAGTCGGCGGATTGCCTCGATCGTGTTTCCGCCGCGAATTCCTGGCGTGTCGCCGCCGTTGAGCAGCTGGAGAAATTGAATGGTGAACTCGATGTCGCGGATGCCTCCCCGGCCGGTCTTGAGGTCGGCCTCGTCAGCCCCCTCCCGAATCGCCCGCTGTTCGATCCGCCGCTTCAATGCCCGGATGCCGCTGATGTCGGTCCGGTTCAGCCAGCGGCTGTAGACCCAGGGCTCGAGGCCGGCCAGGAGCCGCGTGCCGAGGACCTCATCACCGGCAATGCAGCGGGCCTTGACCCAGGCCTGCCGTTCCCAGGTGCGGCCCTGCCGGTCGTAGTACTGCTTGAGGGCAGCCAGGGGCAGGACCAGAGGCCCCTGCCCGCCGTAGGGGCGAAGCCGGAGATCGACCCGGTAGGCCGCCCCCAGTTCGGTCTGTTCCCCGATCAGCCGGGTTGCCTCCTGGACGACCCGTTGGAAGAACTCCCCGTTGGTGCACGGTTTCGGACCGACCACCCGCCCCTCGGCGGAGTAGCAGAAGACCAGGTCGATGTCGCTGGAATAGTTCAGCTCGTTTCCCCCCAGCTTCCCCAGCGCCATCACCGCCAGGGTCGCCGGCGTGCCGTCGGCCTCCCGCGGCTCCCCCCGCAGGAGCAGCTGCCGTTCGCAGGCAACCCGCACCGCTTCGGCCACCACGCAGTCGGCCACCGCCGAAATCTGGCCGACCACCGTCTCAAGCCGTTGGCCCATGACAATGTCGCCATAGGCGATCCGCAGCACTTCCCGCCGCTTGAACCGCCGCAACGCCCGCATCACCAGCCGGGGGTCGGTCTGCCTGCCGATCTCGGCCCGCAGCACCTCTCGGAGGGCCTCCCGCTTTTCCGGCCGGCCTCCACCCCGACGAATCTGCTCCCAGGTATCGGGCTCGGCGAGCACGATCTCGGCCAGGTAGGGACTGGTTGCCACGATCGCCAGCAGGGTTTGGAGCGCTGCGGGATCCCGCTGAAACAATGCGACGGCTGAGAGCGGACTGTGCAGTGTTCCGAGAAATCGCTCGAGGGTGACGAGCACCCGATCGGCATCGACGATGCCAGGCAGGAGCCGCCCCAGTGTGTCGATCAACATGCTCAGCAGATCGGTGCTGAGGCCCCGTTCTTTCAGACTGCGGAAGACCCGTCTGGCCGTGTCGGGATCGGCCAGGCCAACCGCGGCGGCCCACCGTTCGATGGCGGTATCCTCTGCCAGCAATGCCAGCAGGCGGTCGGGTGAATCACCGCTGACGAGCTCCGGCGGTGGCGGGGCAGAAAGCGGCCCGGAAGCAGCCGGCTCGGCTGCCATCTCAGCCTCCCCGCGGGGAGGGACGCGAAGCACCAATTTGATGGAGCACCGGCTGCGGCTGCTCGAGCTGCCCCAGCGGAACCGCATCGGCCAGACCGTCGGCCACCTCGCCGGTCAGGCTCCACGCGCCGGCCGCGGTAATGTCGACATCGACCAGTCGGCCAACAAGTCGCAGCGGCGCGTCGAAGACCACGATCCGGTCGCACATCGTCCGCCCGGTCAGCTGGGCTAGGCCGTCGGGCCCGGGATCGACCGCCCGCTTTTCATCACGAGCCGAAAGCCCTTCGACGAGAACCTGCTGCCGGCCGCCGATGAACCGCCGGTTGCCCGCCAGGCTGACAGCGGCCTGGGCCTCGAGCAGGAGCCGGTTGCGTTCCTTCTTGACCGCGTCGGGTACGTCATCGGGCTGACGGTCGAACGCCTTTGTGCCCGGTCGTGGGCTGTACTTGAAGATAAAGCTGTTCTTGAACCCGAGGGCCTTGACCAGGTCGAGGCTGAGGCCGAACTCGGCGTCGGTCTCGCCGCAGAAGCCGACAATGAAGTCGCTGGTGACGGCTGCATGGGGAATGGCCTCACGGAGCCGGGCGTGCATCTCCAGGTACTCACCGATCGTGTAGCCCCGCTTCATCCGTTTGAGGACATCGTCGGAGCCGTGCTGTGCCGGCACGTGCAGATAGTGGCAGACCTTCGGCAGGTCACGGACCGCGGCGATCAGGTCGTCGGTCATGTCCCGTGGGTAGTTGGTGACGAACTTGATCCGGTCGAGGCCGTCGATGGCATCGAGGCTAACGAGCAGGTCGGCCAGCCGGGTGGTCCTGCCGCCGTCGGTCCAGCGGTAGCTGTTGACAGTCTGGCCGATCAGCGTGATTTCCCGGCAGCCTTCAGCCACGAGCTTGCGGGCCTCGGCGAGGATGGCCGCCGGCGGACGGGCCTGTTCCGGTCCCCGCACCCGTGGCACCACGCAGAAGGCACAAAACTTGTCGCAGCCGGTCTGGGTTCGAATGAAGGCCTGGAAGGGCGTGGGCCGCATTGCCGGATCGCGGTCGGGATCATAGCTTTCAAAGCTCTCTGCGACGGTGTCGCGGCTGCCGTCCTTGCGGTCGAGGCTGACCTCAAGTTGCGGCCCGGCCCCCTCCTGCACCAGTTGCACCAGCCGAGGCACGCGATGCAGCTGACCGGGTCCGACAACCAGGTCGACCCAGGGAGCCCGGGCCCGGATCAGCTCCTGGTCTTTCTGGGCCATGCAGCCGAGAACGCCGATGATCAGCTCGGGGCGGTGCTCCTTCTGCCGCCGTACCCGGCCGAGGGCCGAATAGATCTTGTCCTCGGCATGCTGCCGGACGCTGCAGGTGTTGTAGAAGACGGCGTCGGCCTCGGCGGCGGAGCCGGTCATCTCCCAGCCCTGACGTCGCAGGGCCGCCACGACGAGCTCGCTGTCAAGCACGTTCATCTGGCAGCCGACGGTTTCGATGTAGAGGCGTTTGGTAGCGGTCATGCCTCGATCTTATCGCGATTCGTCCGCCGTGTCGTTGGCCCCTGCCAGCCGGCTCCCGACCCGCAGGGGGCTGCCTCGCAGAAAGTCCGCCGCGGCCATCGCCCGCCGCCCCTCGGGCACCACGTTTCGCACGGCCAGCCGGGTCCCTCCGCCACAGGCAACCAGAAACCCGTCAGGGTCGGTGGCAACCACCGTTCCCGGCGACTCAGCGTCACCACCCGGGGCTGGCGGGGCGACCGCCGTGTCGGCCAGAACCAGTCGCCGGCTGCCGCCGCCGGCCTGCGGCACGATGGCGGTCAACCGCGGCCAGGGGTCGAGGGCCCGCCGCCGCCGGTCGAGTTCCTCAGCGGGCTGCGACCAGTCGACCAGCCCGTCCCGCTTGGCCAGCCGTGGCGCCCGAGTGGCTCGGCTTTCGTCCTGGGGAATGCCACAGATGACCGGCTCGCCGGCGGGTGTCTGCCGCCGGGCAGTTTCAAGGGCGTCGATCGCCCCCAGCACCGCCTCGACACCGAGGTCTGCCAGCCGCGGCTCCAGTTCGGCAGCGGTCTCCCGCGGACCGATCGGGGTCTGTCTCGTCGTGATCACGTTGCCGGCGTCGAGCGCGGGGGTCATGTGGATGGTACTGACGCCGGTCACCTCGTCCCCGGCGAGAATGGCCCATTGCACCGGCGCGGCGCCGCGGTGTCGCGGCAGCAGCGAGCCGTGCAGGTTGATCCCGCCCAGGCCGGCGAGGGCCAGCGTGTCGGCCGAGAGCAGTTGGCCGTAGTCACAGACAATCAGCAGGTCGGGCTGAAGGGCGGCGAGTTGTGCTCGGGCCTCCGCCGCGTTGACGTCAGGAGGGGCCAGCAGCGGCAGGCCCGTGGCTTCGGCTGCCTGTCGCATCGGGTTGGCCGGCGGCCGACGCCCCCGGGCCACCCGGTCCGGCCGGGTGACGACGGCGAGGACGCGATGCCGCGAGGCGAGCAGCGCCGCGAAGGTCGGCAGGATGAACGGGCCGGTCCCCATCACGATGACCGCCAGGCCGGTCGCTGCCGCCGGGTCGCTCATGATCGGCAGCGTTCTGCTTCAAGCCTGTCGAGGCGTTCCTGCATCACCTCGCTGGTCGGAAGTTCACCGCGGGCCTGCTTGCCATGGAACATGTCAGTGAGCAGTTCCAGGTCCCGCTTCACCTCAAGGCTGGCTGCCTCGGGCAGACGGTCGGTGAACAGCCGCCCTTCGAGGTGGTCGAATTCGTGCTGGACAACCCGGGCCAGGAATCCCTCGAGGTCGAGCCGAATCGGCTGGCCATCGAGTGAAAAGGCTTCGACCACCACCCGTTCCGGCCTCCGCACGTCGGCCCTCAGGCCGGGCAGGCTGAGGCAGCCCTCCTCCTGAATGGCGGTTCCCCGGGGCCGGCTGAGGGTCGGATTTAGAAAGACCAGCTCCTCACCGGCGTTGGGATTGCCGGTCACGTTCACCACGAACATGCGGTAGGGCAGGGCCACCTGATTGGCCGCCAGGCCGACCCCCTGGGCGTCGTACATGATGTCGAACATCTGTTCGATCGCATCCCGCACACCCTCGTCGATTCGCAGGAGGGGCTGGGACTTTCGGAACAGGGCCGGGTGCGGATACTCGACCAATTCCAGGGTGCCGATGTCGGCGGCGGACGGAGGCGGCTCGGAGCCGGGGGGGGAAGCTGACACGGTAAGACCTGCGGCGGGGCGCAATCGAGACGGCGGACAAACTGTTTTCCTATCATACCGGGCGGTCCCACTACCGACAGGAATGCCCCGTGCCTCCACGTCCACTCCAGCCGCCTGCTGAGCAATCGTGGCGGCAGCCCGCCGTGATCCTGGCCACCTGCGGCTGGATCGGCCGGCTGCGGCCTGCGCCCGGCACCTGGGGCTCGGCTGTCGGGCTTGCTGCGGCGGTCGCGGTCTCGGCCTGTGGCCTCGGCCGACCGCTGGAGGCGGGGCTCTGGCTGCTGGTCAACCTGGCGGGGGTTCCGCTGTGCACCCGGGCGGCCCGCGGGCTCGGCGGCCTGAAGGACCCTGCCGCCGTCGTCCTTGATGAAGCGGCGGCCATGCCGCTGGTGCTGCTGGTGGTACCCCCGGAGGCCCGCACCTGGCTGGTACTGCTCGTCGCCTTCGGCCTGTTCCGGCTGTTCGACATCACCAAGCTGCCCCCCTGTCGACAGCTCGAGCAGCTGCCTGAGGGCCTCGGCGTGATGGCCGACGACTGGGCCGCCGCCGCCTATGCCGCCGTGGTACTGGCAGCAATGCTGCCGCTGCTGCCGTAATCGCCCATCACGAAATCGTTGCCACTCAGTCCAGCAGCCGGTCGATCTCGCCCGCCTCGAGGGCGTAGCTGAAGGCCGCGACATCCGGGTAGACCGCCTGACTGGTGATCTGGACCACCCAGTTGTGCGAGAGCGGCGTGATGGTGACCACGACCCGGGCGTGCTGGTGGGCCTCCCACATTTCGATCGCCGTGCCCATCGACGCCTCGGGGACGTAGGCGATGAGCAGGTCAAACTGCCGGCACATTTCGATATGCCCCAGAAACACCTCCCGGGCCCGACGGCGGTCATAGCCGACCGACGTGGCATGGTTGGCAAAGGGGTCATAGACTTCGGCAGTCGGCCAATGCCGCTGCACGATGGCCTCAAGTGACGTCCGGTACGACTGGTCGTGGACCAGCGCCGCCACGTGCGACCCTTGCATGATCCCCGCGAGAAACACCTTCATGGCCCGCTCCCAGACAGTGAAGAAGAAAACAAAGCAGCAACCGCTGAAGACCGTTGCCGCCCGGCGACGGCCCTCCCCAGCACTCTCATCCAAACCGGGCCCGGGCGACAAGTCTGGTGGCCCGACCCCCGACCTGAAGGTCGCCCGCCGAACCGTGCTCGACCTGCTGGCCGTTCCCGGCATCTCCGGTCAGGAACGCGATGTGGCCGAGGTGATCCGCCGCAAACTGCTCGCCGCCGGCTGTCCGCCCAAGGCGATCTCCTTCGACAAGGCCAACACCAAGACCCCGCTGAAGGGCAACTGTGGCAACCTGATCGTCAAGCTGCCGGGGACGCTGCCGGGCCCCCGCCGGCTGCTGATGGCCCACCTGGATACCGTGCCGGTCTGTGAAGGCACGAAGCCGGTCCTCAAGGGCGACGTTGTCCGCAGCGGCAACCCGGCGACCGGCCTGGGGGCCGACGATCGGGCTGGCTGTGCGGTGGTGCTGACCACGGCCCTGGAAATCCTCCGGCAGCAGCTCGACCACCCACCGCTGACGCTGCTCTTTGCGATCCAGGAAGAAGTTGGCCTCTGGGGCGCTCGCATGGTCAAGGCGGCTGATCTGGGCCGGCCGCGGCTGGCCTTCAACTTTGATGGCGGGGCGGTCGACAAACTGACGATCGGTGCAACCGGCGGCGAGCGGCTCGATATCACGGTCGCGGGGATTCCCAGCCATGCCGGTGTGGCGCCGGAGCAGGGGGTCTCGGCGATTGCCATTGCAGCGGCGGCGATCGCCTCGCTGACTGACGAAGGCTGGCACGGCCTTGTCGAAAAGGGGGGCAAGCGGGGCACCAGCAACATCGGGGTGATTCATGCCGGTTCCGCCACGAATGTGGTCGCCGAGCGGGCCGACATCCGGGCCGAGGCCCGCGGTCACGATCCGGCTTTTCGTGGGCGGATCGTCAAGGCCATCGAGAAGGCCTTCGCGAGTGCCGCCAAACGGGTGAAGTCGGCGGCGGGACGCACCGGCACGGTGTCGATCACCAGCCGGCTCGACTACGAAGCCTTTCGGCTCGGAGAGGACGAGCCATCGGTCATGGCGGCCCGGGAGGCCCTCGAGTCGCTCGGTCACACCGTCCGGTTCGACATTTCCAACGGTGGGCTCGATGCCAACTGGATGGCCGCCAACGGCATTCCGACCGTGACCCTTGGCTGCGGTCAGAACGACATCCACACCACGAAAGAATGGCTCGATCTCCCCACTTACGAGTCCGCCTGCCAAATCGCCCTGCGGCTGGCGGCGGGAGCGGCCTGAGCGGCAGTCGCCTGATGCCGCTCTGGTGCGGTGCCGGAACTTATGCCGGCAGTGGCCGTTGAAGCTCCCGGGCAGCTGGCCTGAAGGCACGGAGTGGCATGCGACGATGGACGATCGGCATAGTGGGCGGGGGACCGGGTGGCCTGTTGACGGCGTATCGGCTGGAGCAGCTGGCGGCGATTCCACCACAGATCACCATCTTCGAGGGTAGTGAACGCCTTGGTGGCAAGGTACGGACCGAGACCTTTTCGCACCATTCCGCCCGTTACGAGGCTGGCGCCGCCGAGTTCTACGACTACTCGGCCATCGATGAGGATCCGTTGAAGGATCTCGTCGCCGAACTGGGGCTCACCACCCTGCCCATGGGCGGCGCGACGGCCATCGACGGCGGCTGCCTGATCGAAACACTCGAAGACCTCGCCCGTCACATCGGTCCGGCTGGCCGTGACGCCTACGTCACCTTCGATCGGCGGGCCAAGACGGCAGTCTCTCCCCGTGAGTTCTACACCGCGGCGTCGGGCGAATCTGCTGGCAGGGCGGGCGATCAAGTCCGCTTCAGTCAATCGCTCAAGTCGCTTCCTTCCGGTGTCCGCCGGTATCTCGAACAGTGCATGCACAGTGACCTGGCGACCGAACCGGGGTCAACGAGCCAGCGGTACGGGCTCGATAACTATGTCATGAACGACCCGGCCTACCTGCAGCTCTACTGCATCGCCGGAGGCAATGAACAGCTGGTCGAACGGCTGGCCAGCCGGCTGCTGGCAACGGTGCGGCTGCGGCACCGGGTGACCGAGGTTGGGGGCAATCGGGGCGGTGGACTGCGGCTGGCCTGGCAGACAGCGGCCGGCGGCGATGGGCAGCAGTTCGACGCCGTTGTCCTTGCGTTGCCGGTTGAGCCGCTGGCCGGAATCCGTTTCAGCGGGCCCGGGCTGGCCGCGGCAATCGGCCGTCACCTTACCCATCACGATCACCCGGGGCACTACCTGCGGATCTCGATTCTCTTCGATCGGCCGTTCTGGCGGCATTGGCTCCGTGATTCCTATTGCATGCTTGATGCCTTCGGCGGCTGCTGCCTCTACGACGAGACTGCCCGCGAACCCGAGGCGGCCCACGGGGTCTTGGGCTGGCTGCTCGGCGGCGAACCGGCCCGGCGGCAGGCGGACCTGCCGGATGAACAGCTCGTGAGGCTGGCACTGGCGAGCCTGCCCACCGCTTTGCGGCCGGGCGAGCCAGCGGTCCGCGAGGCCCGGGTGCACCGCTGGATCGGGGCGGTCAGCGGGCAGCCGGGGGGATTCTCACCGCTGAGCCTCGATGCCCGACACTGTCCCGACCCTGTCGGCCATCCCCGGCTGTTCCTGGTGGGTGACTATCTGTTCGACTCGACGCTCAACGGCGTGCTCGACTCGGCCGACTATGCCGCCGGCTGGCTGGCGGCAATGATGGCTGATGAGGACCGCGACGCATGAATGGGGAGCAGCACGGCACGGGCAACACTGCAACTGAGCAGGCGGCGGCGATCCCCTCCGGCCTGCCTGCGGGGACGCGTCTCGAGCTGGTCGCGCCGGCCGGTGGCCTGCGGCTGTTGGTGCCGGCCAGCCCGGCTGCCGGGGATGAACTGCTGCCCCGGCTGCAGGCCTGGGTGGAACAGGGGGACGTGACGGTTCAGGCCGTGGTGCTTGAACTCTATGGCACCCTCGTCATTTGGACGCCGCAGCGGTCGGCGGTGGCGGCCCCGGTCGATCGCCTCCAGAAAGCGGCCACCGCCGCCGCGGAATTCACCGAGACGGCGGCCGAACTGGCCGCGATCGAGCAGTCCATCGCCGCCGCCTGGCCAGCGTTTGAAGCCGATCTGCCTTCTGGCTTCGGCATCACGACAGCTGCGGCCGGTCAGGCGGAGGCCCTGGCGGGACGCTACCACCAGTCGATGTCACTGGCGGGACGCTTGGCGCGGCTGTCTCCGCGGATTCATCAGCCGCTCCTGCACCCTCCGACGCTTGCCAGCCAGATCGGTGAGCGGCTCCGGGACCGCTGCCGGCTGGCGGATCGGGAGGAGTTCGCCGATGACCAGCTCGAAACGATCATCCGGCTCTATGAAGCCTGCGGCCAGCGGGTCAGTGACGGGCGGCTGGCCCAGCGGGAGCACGTCCTCACCTGGGTGATTGTCCTGCTGCTGGCTGCTGAAACACTGCTGCTGCTGGTCGATCTGCTGGCCGCCACGGGAGGCTGATGCCGTGCGGTTGCTCTCGATTGATATCCTGCGGACCGCGGCCATTTTCATGATGGTGCTGGTGCATTTCGTCGAGAACCTCGCTTCCGGCTACGGACTGCCTGCTGCAACAGTCATTGGCCCCTATCACCGCTGGTGGCTACCGACCGGAATGGCAGCCCCGCTGTTCACCTTTCTGTCTGGAGTGAGCTACCGGACCTGGCTGACGGTGCAACAGCAGCGGGGAGTGACCGAGGAGGCCATTTCGAAGCAGACGATCCGTCGCGGGCTGTTCCTGATCGGCCTTGGCTTCGCGTTCAACGTGCTGGTCTGGCTGCCGGAAGACACCTTCAACTGGGACATCCTCACGTTCATCGGGTCGGCCCTCATCCTGCTCGATGTCGTCCGCCGGATGCCGGCGCAAGTGCCTCCGGTGCTGATCCTGCTGATCGCCCTGCTGAGCCCAGCCTTGCAACTGCTGGCCGACTACCCGGCCTACTGGGCCAATGCCTACTTCGACTACGACGTCACCCTTGCCGATGTGTTGTTGGGTTATCTGGTGGTCGGCTACTTTCCGCTGTTCCCGTGGCTCGTCTTCCCGGTGATGGGTTTTGTCGTGGCGCCGGCGGTTGAGTCCGATCCGGCGGCTCGGCAGCGGGGCGGAAGCTTTTCGGGCCGGTGGCTGCTGCTGGCGGGGCTGCTGGCCACCGGCTCGCTTGGGCTGCAGTGGTTTGCTGGTGACGTTGCCGGGCTGGGCCGCTGGACGATGTTTCCCGCGTCAACGAGCTACCTGATGGGCATGTTGGCCGTGGCGATCACCAGCCTGATAGTTCTGCACCGGCTGGTCGATCACCCGGCGGATCTGTCACCGCGGGGGGTGGCAGCCCAATGCTGCCAGGTGACCAGCCGTCATTCGCTTTCGCTCTATCTGTTGCACCATGTGGTGCATATCTGGCCCCTCTGGGCCTATGGCCTGGCCACCACCGGTGCCCCGACGGTCCACTGGCGGACGCTGCTGCCGGTCCCGATGGCAGTGGCACTGGCGGTGGTGTTCTGCCTCGTGAGCGTGCCGCTGTTTTTGCAGATCGATCGCCGGGGCTGGCCGACCGTCGAAGGCGTGATGCGCTGGCTGGCGTAGGCCCACTGCCGGGAATCCCCGGTTTCCTGCAGTGCCCGGTGTTGACGAGCGCGGGGTATGGGCAGCCCCCGGCATGTGATGTCACTCGCCTCAGGAAAAGACCGGGACACCGCGGCCGCCGTGGACGGTTTTCTTGCGGTCGCTTAGATTCAGCGGTTCCATGGCGTCACCAGCATCAGTTTCCGGCCGGCTTCCACTCGCGACCAATCGCGTCCATCGGGGGGATTGTCTCGACCTCTTGGGCCAGTTGCCCGACGGCAGTGTGCCGCTGATCTTTGCCGATCCGCCGTTCAATATCGGCTATGACTACGACAGCTACGACGACCGTCGCTCCAGCGAAGATTACCTCGGCTGGTCAAAACGCTGGCTGTCCGAAATCTGTCGGGTGCTGCGGCCCGATGGCACCCTCTGGCTGGCGATTGGCGACGAGTACGCGGCGGAACTCAAGGTGCTGGCCACCCGTGAGCTTGGCCTCACCTGCCGCAGTTGGGTCGTCTGGTACTACACCTTTGGCGTCAACTGCCGGCAGAAGTTCAGCCGGTCGCATGCTCATCTGTTCCACCTCGTCCGCGACGCCAGTGTGTTTACCTTCAACACCGACTCCATTCGGGTGCCCTCTGCCCGGGAGCTGGTTTATGGTGACCGGCGGGCCAACCCCAAGGGCCGGCTGCCCGATGACACCTGGATCCTGCGGCCTCAGGATCTGCCCGAGGGTTTCTCGGCGGCGGAAGACACCTGGTACTTCCCCCGGGTCTGCGGCACCTTCAAGGAACGCTCCGGCTGGCACGGCTGCCAGATGCCCGAGCAGTTGCTGGGACGGATCATCAGGGCCTCGAGCAATCCCGGTGACCTCGTGCTCGATCCCTTTGCCGGCAGTGGCACCACGCTCGCGGTCGCGAAGAAACTCGATCGCAGGTTCCTTGGCTTCGAACTCTCCGAGACCTACGCCGAGCAGATCGCCGTGCGGCTTGGTGGCATCCAGGTTGGCCAGCAGCTTGATGGAGCCCCGGAACCGCTTAAGAGCGTCCCGGCCACGGCCGAGGGCAGGACGCTGTCAAGCCAAAAGCCGAAACGCCCGCCCCGGCGACGGGCATCCAAGGCAGCTGGTCCTGGCTTGTTTCCCACCGATCCCCTGCCCGATGATGCTGCCGCCGGGAACGCGGCAGCCACCGCCCCGACAGCCAATGATGCCGAGACTCCTTAGGCCGACCGCTGGCGGGCCGGGGGCAGCCCACTGTTCACGACTCTTTCCACAGCCCCTTTGAAAAGGACCTCCGATGAAATACGGCATCAATCTCTTGCTCTGGACTGACCGCATGCATGACGGGCTGATGCCGGTTGTCGAGCAGGTCAAGGCGATGGGCTACGACGGCGTGGAGATGCCGATGTTTGAGCTCAATGAAGCCCTCTATGCCGACTGGGGCAAGAAGCTCGATGACCTCGGCTTGGAGCGGACTGCCGTGACCATTCGCGGTGCCGGCGACAATCCGATCAGCCCGTCAGCCAGCGTGCGGGCCGCGGCGGTCGATGCGATGAAAAAGACAGTCGATTGCTGCCACGCTGCCGGCGTGCCGTTGCTGGTTGGTCCGACCCACTCGGCCATCGGCGAATTCAGCGGGAGCGGTCCGACCGAAGACGAATTCAACTGGGGCGTCGAGACGATGCGGCAGGTGGCTGACCATGCGGCTGCTGCCGAGGTGACAATCGTCACCGAATATCTCAACCGCTTCGAAAACTATTTTCTCACCTCTGTCGAGCAGACGGTCGCCTTCATCACGGCGATCGACCATCCCAGTGTGCGAATGATGTACGACACCTTCCATGCCAACATCGAAGAGAAGAACCTCTCCGCCGCGATTGCCGCAGCGATGCCCTGGACGAAGCTGGTTCACATTTCCGAGAACGATCGGAGCACCCCCGGCCAGGGGCATGTCGCCTGGGACGAGACCTTCGACGCCATCCGGGCGGCCGACTGGGACGGCTGGATGGTCGTTGAGGCCTTTGGCCTGGCCCTGCCGGCCATTGCGGCGGCGACCAAGATCTGGCGCAAGATGTATGCCACCGAAGAACAGCTGGCCAGCGATGCCCTCGCCTTCATGAAGGCCCACGTTGGCCAGCGTTGGGGCTAGCTGTCTGTGGGAAAGCCCGCCATGCCACCGTCTGAGAATGACACCGCTGCCGGCTTTCAGGGTCCACCCGCAGATGGCGGCATGTCGATCGACCGGCTTGCCCAGGCCTTTGCCGCCATGATGGGCGAGCCCGATCCCTATGCTGTGGCTGGTGCTACTGCCGATCAACTGGTTGAGGTCGATGCCTCCCCGGATCTGGATCAAGAGGGGGCCGGGCCGGCCGCCGGGGCGGTGACCTGCCGGGTCGATCCGCGTTCAATTCTGGAGGCATTGCTGTTCGTCGGTCTGCCAGGGGGCGAGCCGCTTTCGAGTCGGCGGGTGGCCCGGCTGATGCGGGGGGTCCGGGCTGCCGAAATCGATGAACTGGCCAGCGAACTGGCCGACGAATATGCCGCCAACGGCTGCCCGTACGAAGTGGTTTCCAAGGCCTCCGGCTGGCTGCTACGGCTGCGGCAGGAGTATCGCCAGTTCGGTGCCCTGCTCGAGGCCAAGACCCGTCGGGTTCGGCTCGATACCCATGCGCTCGACGCCCTTGCTGTGGTGGCTTGGAACCAGCCGGTGGCTCGTGGCCGGCTTGCCGAACTTGGCTGCGATGCCAGCTCTGCCGTCCTCCGTCAGCTGGTCCGGCGGGGACTGCTGGAGTTGGTGAAACCGGCCGCTGACCCTGCCGGTGCCCCCAGCGGTGAGCCGTCCTACCGGACCACGCAGAAGTTTCTTGACGTCTTCCAGCTCCGGTCGCTGGCCGATCTGCCCGATCCGCACGAGCCGCCTCGGTGAAAACCGCCTTTCAGCCATCAGCCTGCCAGGCCTTCACCAGGCCGATCGCCTGATCCCGGCTGGCAAGCTCGCCATCGAGCTGCAGGTCCCGCAACTTTTTAAGTGTCTGCCCAACGGCCGGGCCGGCGGTGACACCGAGGGCCAGCAGCTCGTCTCCACCGACAAGAGCTGGCGGATCGAGTTCGGCAACGGGGCGGTTCACCTGCTGGCTCACCCAGGCAGCGGTCTCGCCAGCGCCGGTACCGGTTGCGGCTGCGGCCCGCAGCAGGTCGGCCAAACGGAATCGGCAGCTATGCGACAGCCAGGGCTGGAGCTGCGACCAGGGCCGACGGGCGAGGTTGGCCAACCCCGTTGCCGGCTGAATCACCGCCATGGCTGCGACCAGCCACTCGGCCAGTTTCCGTTCGTGATTGGCCAGTCTGAGCCGGCGGCTGAGCCGGCCCACCGCCGCAGCGTCGCCCCGGCAGAGGATGGCCAGCGCCAGCGGCAGGTCGGGCTCATCGAGGGCATCGAGGGTGGCTGCGGCAGCCGACCAGAACGCCGGGGGCTTAGCGGTGAACTCGTGGAAGACCGGCGTCGCCAGCTGCGTATCGACAAGCAGTTCGATTGCCTGGCCCCGGCCGGGGCGGGAACACATCGTCCGAAGTTCGGCGGCGATTCGCTCAGGGCTTACCGACTCAACGAGCTGGCCCATCGATTCGATCGCCCGCCGCGTTTCTCGTTCAAGGGGAAAGCCGAAGCCGGCCGAGAATCGCACTGCCCGCAGCATCCGCAGATGGTCTTCGGCGAACCGCATGGCGGGTACGCCGATCGCCCGGATGATGCCGTTGGCAAGATCCTGACGGCCCCCGACATAATCGCGTACCTCGCCCTCAAGGGGATCGAAGAAGAGGCCGTTGATGGTGAAGTCCCGCCGCAGGGCGTCTTCGCGGGCGCTGCAAAACGTTACGCCGGCCGGATGCCGACCATCGGTAGAGGGGGCGTCAGCACGAAAGGTGGCGACCTCGACCTGCCCCGCCGGCTTTGGACCCAGGACGGTGATCACGCCAAAGGCGGCCCCGACGGCGAGCGTCCGGCGATGCCCGAAGAGCTTGCGGACCAGATCGGGATAGGCCGAAGTGGCGACATCGTAGTCGGCCGGAGTGCGGCCGAGTAGTTCGTCGCGGACGCAGCCACCGGCCCAGACCGCCTCATGGCCCGCCCGCCTGAGGCGGGCCACCACCTCGAAGGCAAACTCACGGGCGGCGGCGGGATCAGCGGTGACGGCAGGCATGCGGCTGCAAGTTCTCGACAGGTTTCAGTTCCAAACAGTATTGTCTGTGGCAGTCACGATGAAGCAATTGTCCTGCTGTCCTGAGGGCGGCGTCATCCACCCGGGTATCACCGCGATGAGTCTGCCAGCTGAGATCGAACCTGCCGAGGCGGCGGCCCTGTTGGCCGAGTCCGCAGGCTGCCTGCTACTGGACTGCCGGACGCCGGAGGAATATGCCACCGCCAAGATTGATCGGGCACGGCTGATTCCGATGCAGGATCTCCCCGAGCGGCTTGGGGAGCTCGAAGGCTGGCGGGGGCAACGGATCATTGTTCATTGCCATCATGGCGTTCGCAGCCTGCGGGTCACCAACTGGCTACGGGAGCAGGGGTTTAATCAGGCCCAGAGCATGCGGGGGGGCATCGATGCCTGGAGTCGTGACGTCGATCCATCAGTGTCGATGTATTGATCGAATGCTGTCACCGGGCGTTGCTTTTGCAGATCACCGGCGATGGGGTATCCTTTCGAGACTGTTGAAAGGCTGTAAGCGGGGATGAAAAGAGACGTTGTTTCCCCGCACTATTGCCGACACACCATGTCGACCAGATTGTTGTTCGAAGCCGCGTATCCCAGGAGATTTTCATGCCTACCACCGCCCCGATCAGTGATGCTTTCCGCCTTTCCCGCCGCAATGCCGTGAAGATCGTCGGCGTGGCGGGTGGAGCAGTCGCCGCGATGCGGGGCGTTCATGCCCAGTCGCCCTCGACTGAACTCATTCGCGTCGGCCTGATTGGCTGTGGTGGTCGCGGGACCGGTGCGTTGACCCAGGCGCTGAGCGTCGAAGGCTCGAACGTCAAGGTGACGGCCGTCGCCGATGCTTTTGAAAAGAACATCGGCCGGACGCTGCGGGCGATCGAGAAGCTGCAGGACAAGGTCGATCTGCCCAAGGAGCGCCAGTTCCACGGCCTCGATGCCTACAAGCAGGTGCTCGAGCACTGTGACCTGGTCATTCTGGCAACGCCCCCCGGGTTTCGGCCGAGTCATTTCGAGGCGGCCATCAATGCCGGAAAGCACGTCTTCATGGAGAAGCCGGTCTGCGTCGACAGCGTTGGGGCCCGGCTGGTGCTTGAGGTGGCCAAAAAGGCTGACGAGACGAATCGTAAAGTGGTCGTCGGCCTGCAGCGGCACTACCAGAACACTTATCGCGAAACGATCAAGCGGGTTCAAGATGGCATGGTCGGCGAGATCATCGGCGGGCAGGTCTACTGGAATGGCAGCGGCATCTGGTACCGGAAGCGGGAAGAAGGCATGAACGAGATGCAGTTCCAGGTCCACAACTGGTACCACTTCAACTGGCTCTGCGGGGACCACATCTGCGAGCAGCATGTCCACAACATCGATGTGGCCAACTGGTTCCTCGACATGATCCCCGAGTCGGCTTATGGCGTCGGTGGCAAGCAGAATCGGGTGCTTGGCCAGCCGAGTGAGATCTATGATCATCACGCCGTCAACTTCGCCTATCCCAATGGCGTTCGGATCGCCAGCCAGTGCCGGCAGTTCCCGGGTGGGCAGAATCGCGTCAATGAGGAATTCCAGGGCACCAAGGGCTTTGTGAAAATCGGTGAGATCACCGATTACTCCGGCAAGGTGCTTTGGAAGTTCGAGGGACCGAATCCAAATCCCTACCAGGTCGAGCATGACGAGCTGCAAGATGCCATTCGCAACGACAAGCCGCTGAACAACGCCTATTACGGAGCCACGTCGAGCTTCTCGGCGGTGCTGGCACGCACAGCGACCTACACCGGCAAGCCGCAGCCGTACAACGAACTGCTGGCAGCCGACTTCAACCTGATGCCTGACAACCTCACCTGGGAGTCGACCCCGCCGGTGGTCCCGGACGCAGACGGCAACTATCCGCTGCCGATGCCGGCAACCTACAAGTTGCCCAAGAAGATGGCCTGACCGATGCTGCGATCGGCCCTCGCTGTCCGTGGAAAAAGCCATCCATGGTCCTTGCCCGCGAATGCGGGCAAACATGAGCCCACTCGGGCAACACCCGAAAACGCCGAGGGTTGTCGGGGTTGCTGGTCGCCGCTTCCTGCGGCGGCAGACTTCTTCCGCAGTCTGCTGGAGGGAGCGGCATGAAAATCGGTATTCCAAAAGAGACCAAACACGACGAGTACCGAGTGGCATTGCTTCCAGTCGGGGCCGAAGAACTTGTCAGGGCCGGCCATGAAGTGTTTGTCGAGCAAGCCGCGGGCGGTGGCTCGGGCCTCCCTGACGAGGCCTATGCCGCCTGCGGGGCCCGGCTGGTTCACTCAGCGGCGGAGGTCTTTGCTGAAGCCGATCTGATCATCAAGGTGAAGGAACCCCAGCCCCCAGAGTTGGGTCTGATCCGGTCGGGCCAGACGGTCTTCACCTACTTCCACTTCGCTGCTGATCGGTTGCTCACGGAGGGATTCCTCGCTACCGGCGCAACGGCTGTTGCCTACGAGACGCTCCGGGACGAGCGAGGGCGGCTGCCGTTGCTGATCCCGATGAGCGAGGTTGCCGGCCGGATGAGCATCCAGGAGGGGGCAAAATACCTGGAGAGGCCCCAGCTGGGCCGGGGCATCCTGCTTGGCGGGGTGCCCGGTGTTGCACCGGCCGATGTGCTGGTGCTCGGCGGCGGCACGGTTGGGGCCAACGCCGCTAAGGTGGCGGCGGGATTCGGGGCCAACATTGGGCTGCTCGACACCAGCCTTGAGCGGCTCCGCTATCTCGATGACGTGACGCCGCCGAACATCGACTGCCTCTACTCCGACCGGCATACGATTCGGGAGTGGCTGGGCCGCGCCGATTTGGTCATCGGCAGCGTACTCATCCCCGGTGCCCGCGCGCCCCATCTGATCGAACGGGAGGATCTCGCGTTGATGAAGCCGGGGGCGGTGATCATTGATGTGGCGATTGACCAGGGTGGCTGTGTGGCCACCAGCCGACCCACCTCGCATGCCGAGCCGACCTTCATTGTCGATGACATCGTGCACTATTGCGTGACCAATATGCCCGGTGCCGTTGGTCGCACCAGCACCTACGCCCTCTGCAACGCCACGCTCCCCTATGTCATGCAGCTGGCCGCTGCCGGGCTCGAAGCTGCTGCCACCGGCAGTCCCGCCATCCAGTCAGCGGTAAATATCTATCGGGGGGAGCTGATCCAGCCGGCTGTCGCCGCTGCCTTTGATCTGCCCTGCGGCGGCAGTCCGTTCACCGCCGCCTGATGCCGCCCCTTTCGGCTCACACCTCTATGAGTGAATTCATCCCCGATGTGCCGGCTGCCCTCCAGTGGCAGGGTGAAACCGATGGCCACCTTGACATCCTTGACCAGACGCTGCTGCCGGGGCGAACCGAGCAGGTTCGCTGCCATGATGTCCTGGCAGTGGTTGAGGCGATCAAGATGCTTCGGGTTCGCGGGGCCCCGGCCATCGGTATCGCCGGGGCGTACGGTCTGGTCATTGCGGTGAACGAAGCGAGCCGGCAGGGGTTATCCGCTGCCGCCGCGCTGGCCCACCTCCGCCAGCGGGCTGACGAACTGGCCACTGCCCGACCGACCGCGGTCAATCTGCAGTGGGCCGTCGATCGGCTGCTGAAACTGGTGGACGCTGCGGGTGAGACGCCGGCTATCGACCTCCTCGCCACCAGCCTGCTGGCCGAGGCCCGTCGCATCCACGACGAAGACAGAAATCTCTGTGCCGCCATTGGCCGGTTCGGTGCAGACCTTGTGCCCGAGGGCGATATCCTCACTCACTGCAACACCGGTAGCTTGGCGACAGGGGGCGACGGCACGGCCCTCGGCGTGATCGTTACCGCCTGGCGGCAGGGACGACGTTTCCGGGTCTTCGCGGATGAAACTCGGCCGCTGCTCCAGGGCGCCCGTCTGACAGCCTGGGAACTGGTGCAGCGGCAGATTCCGGTGACGGTGCTGGTGGACGGGGCGGCCGCCCACCTGCTCAAAACCGGCCGGGTGGGCTGCTGCATCGTCGGAGCCGACCGGATCACCGCCAACGGCGACACCGCCAACAAGATCGGCACCTACGGCTTGGCCGTGGCTGCCCGGGCCCACGGCGTGCCGTTTTTTGTGGCGGCTCCCTCGAGCAGTTTCGATCTTTCCCTGGCCACGGGAGCAGCGATTCCGATTGAGGAGCGGGCGGCGGCCGAGGTGCTTGAGCCCCTCGGTGTGCGGGCTGCTCCGGTGGGGGCTGAGGCCTTCAACCCAGCCTTTGACGTCACTCCGGCCGAGTTGATTACAGCGATCATTACCGAGCAGGGTATCATCCGGGAGGTCGGCCCGACCACTGTGGCGGCCGTGCTGGGGAATTAAAGGCGTTCCGCCTTCCTGCATCACCCGGCCCCTGTCCAGACGGCTTCTCAGTTCTCATGTTTGCAACGCTTCCTCAGGTCGTCATCGTCGGCCGTCCCAACGTCGGCAAATCGAGCCTGTTCAACTGGCTGTCGCAACGGCGGATTGCCATTGAGGATCCGACCGCTGGTGTCACCCGCGATCGGCTCACGCAGCGGCTCGACCTCGACGGCCGGATTGTCGATCTGGTCGACACCGGCGGCATGGGCTTCGACGACCCCGATGGCCTCACCGAACAGATCGACATGCAGATCGAAGCGGGGCTGGCCACTGCCGGGGTGGTGATTTTCGTGGTCGACATCCGGGCGGGGCTGGTGCCGGCGGATGAGGCGGTGGCAACGCGGCTGCGGGCAGCCGGGGCCGCGGTGCTGCTGGTGGCCAATAAGGCCGATGAAGAAAAGTTTGATCTCGCCGCCCACGAGTTTGACCGGCTCGGCTTCGGGCCGGCATTGGTGACCAGCACCAAGCAGAATCGGCACCGGGACGAATTGATCGCCGCCATCCACGACCGTCTGCCGCCGGCCACAGACTCAGATGCGCAGCCAGGCGAGTTGGCTCTTCCCGAGATGAAGGTGGCGATTGTCGGCCGCCGGAACGTCGGCAAGAGCACCTTCGTCAATGCTTTGGCCAAAGAAGAGCGGGTGATTGCCAGCCCCGTGGCAGGTACGACCCGCGACAGCATTGACGTGCGGTTCGAGGTCGACGGCCATACGTTCCTGGCGATCGATACGCCGGGGCTGCGGCGGGCGAAGAGTCGTACCAGTGACATTGACTTCTACTCGACCCACCGGGCTGAACGGAGCATTCGCCGGGCCGATGTCGTGCTGATGCTCTTCGATGCCTCCGAACCAATCGGGAAAGTCGACAAACAGCTGGTCGACTCGATTGTCGAAGAGCAAAAGCCGGTGGTACTTGTTGTCAACAAGTGGGATCTCTATGCGGCGGATGTCGAGCGGGGTGAGTGGTCCCAGTACCTTCGCGACACCTTCCGCACGATGCCCTGGGCACCGATTGCGTTCGTCACCGCCCGGGATGGCCGCAACGTCAAGGCGACAATCGACACGGCCCAACGGCTCTTCCGCCAGAGTCAGACGAGGGTGCCAACCGCTGCCCTCAATGCCATCATCCATGCAGCGACGCAGGCCAATCGGCCACCACCCGACCGGCGGGGGCGGCCGATGCGAATCTTTTTTGCCACCCAGGTCGATACTGCCCCGCCAACAATCGTGCTGGCCACCAGTTCGCCCGAGGCCCTGACCGCACCCTACAAGCGCTATCTCCTCTCCACACTGCGGAAAGAGGCCGCCTTCAGCGAGGTGCCGATCAAACTCTTGATCCGCGGTCGTTCGAGCCGGGAGTAAGGCCGTCTCAATTCTTTGCCATGAATTGATCGAGTCGCTTCTGCAACTGCTCAACCCATTGGACCTGCGCAGCGGTGACTGGCACCCCTTGGTCAAGGTCGCCGGCGGCAGCCTCAGGAACCAGCCGCTGGATGATCGCCTCAGCCAACCGGTCGATTCCCATCCGAGTCTGGGCGGACGTCAGCATAATGGAGTTGTCTTCAAGGATGGCGTCAGCTCTCACGCGGGGCAGGAGATCGGCCTTGGTGGCAACAACCAGCCGCTGATCAGCGTCAGCGTCTCTCAAAATGGGACCTTTCACCAACTCGGTGGCTGGTTTCAACTCCAGTACCAGATCAGCGGTGGTGGCTGCGATTCTTCCCCGCTCGATACCGCTTTGTTCGGTGCCTCCTCGTGGCGGGGCCTGCTGCTGCCGTTCCCCTGCCGTATCGATCAGCTCAATCTGCCAGCCGTCAAGCACCAGTCGTGTTTCCAGGAGGTCACGGGTGGTTCCTGCCAGGGGTGAAACGAGGCTGCGGGCATAGCCGGCAAGTGCGTTGACCAGGCTGCTCTTGCCAACATTGACTGGTCCTCGCAATACGACCCGCCAGATTGTTGGCAGTCGTTGGCCGATCCGAGCTGCCCGCTTGAGCCGCCGGAGGTCATCTTGCGCCTGTCGAAGCTCGGCGGCGGTGGATCGGGTGGCTGTTTCTACGATTTGCCCAATGCTGCTCATCTCAGTATCGAACTGGCCGGATAGCTGGCGGGAAAGAATCTGAGCTTCCTGCCAGCCGCCAGCCTCTATCAACCGCCACTGGATTGAGCTGCCAGCTGATCTGTCAAAGTTATCAAGCCAGTCTCGCCGGGAGACTTCGACGCCCCCGGCAGCACACAGACCACTGACAATTGATTCGGCTACTGCCCGGCCGCCATGGGCGTGAATTTCCCAGCCGTCCGCGGCCGTTCGCGTCAGCACTACGGGTTCGGTTCTCCCTGACCGCTGATGCCACCAGCTGCCGAAACAAACCCCTCCCACGGCTACTTGGTCGAGCCTGCCAGCGCGGCTGATGAACAGCAACTCAAGCAGACGAGCTGCTGCCGAGCCAGACACACCGACGACGCTGAGGCCGCCTCCGGGGACCGTGAGCGATGCCAGCCTGGCCGGAAGGTGCTCTTCAGAATCTAACCCGTTCTTATTTGACATCCCACACTGCCGTCAGTAAAAAGCGTGCCACCGGGGAAGTAACGGCCAGTAGGCCTTGGCGAGCAATCACAGGTTGCTCTCGGTTTTCAACCAAATGGTACGTCACCGGGCTTGCCTTCTGTACCGCTGTTTTCGACCCAGTGAGCACATCTCTTCGTCGCAGTTTTGTTTCTTTTTCTTTAAGGACACCCCCATGTCAGATGGTATCTCAGCAGCCGGCTCGGTTGACCCGCAGGATCTCGCACGGGCGATTGATCAACTGGGAAAAAACATCGATGCGATCAATCGGACCCAAAAAACAGCAAGAGTCGTGGTGCTTGGTGGCTCGTTGCTGCTGATCGCCATGCTCGCTATTTTTGGCCTGAGCCTGTTTCGCACCCTCAAGTCCCAGCTGAACGAAGAAACCCTGCAGGCAGCCCTCACCGCCAAGGCCGAGGCCATCTGGCCGCAGCTCAGCGACAAGCTGACAGTTGCGGCAATGTCTGCCGTGCCGGCCTACCGTGATGAGGCGGTCAAGCGGATGCAGACGCTGCAACCCAAGCTGCAGAAAATGCTGACTGACGAGGCCACGGCGATGGCCGACCGACTGCCCAAGGTACTGCAGGAGAAGGCCTCCGCAAGTCTTGATCGAGTGACCCAGCAGGTTGCCGCAGACGTCAAGAAAGAGATTCCTAGCCTCACACCGGCGCGGATTGAGGCCATGTCGAAGCAACTGGTTGAGGGGCTCGCATTGGAATCTGGCAAATTCCAAAAGATGCTCAGCGAGATCAGCCAGAAAGAGACCGACCGCATCGAGTTGATGCTCAAGAAACTTCCGGTAGCCGAGGCCACCAAAGAGTCGGAGGAGCGGCTGCAGCAACGATTCATGCATCACATCCTGCTCCTCGTGGATCGGGCGGTCGCTCCCAACGAGTCGGTCCTGAAGTCCGATGCCACGTTTGCCCTCGACGTCTCGACCGAGTCGACGAACTGAACCCGACTACGGTGCGAGAACCAGCCCCCAGCTTCAAGTCCACTCGTTTTCTAGTCACATCCATTTTTTTCAGGAACACATTCCCATGTCCGACATGAATCCGTCCGATGCCGCCGCCGTTGAGGATCGTCTGAAGCAGCTCCAGGCCCGGCTTGCTGAGACTGCTTCGCAGTCGAGCCGCCGGCTGACAGTCACTAGCCTGGTGATGGCCGGCCTCCTCGTAGGGGCCTTCTTCTATCTACGGTTTATCGCATCGAGCATCACGACCTACGCCGAGGCACCAACGCTTGTTGAACTGGTGGCTGCCCAGGTCGAGCCGCGGCTGCAGGAGGCACCGGCCGAACTTGCGGCCACCCTGAAGGCACGGGCGCCTGAGGTGGTCGGTCAGGCCGAAAAGCTCCTGCTTGATGCCCTGCCCCAGCTCACCCAGCAGGCCGATGAATTTCTGGTCAGCTTCTTTGAACGCGAGTTCAAGAATATTGAAAGTGAGGCCGCCAAGCTCATCCGTGAAGCCTTTGACACAGTTATCGCCAAGGCTCGCGAGAAGAATATCGACCTGGCCAAGGAAGGTGAACTGGAAAAGGCCGTTGCCCAGTCGGCTCCAACCCTGCGGGAGATGGCCGAAACGCTCATTCAAGCGAACTTTGAAAAGTATTCGGACGGTGCTGACGGGGTAGCTGCCTACATTGATCGCATCGCCACCAGTAGCGACCTGACCGATCATGAACAATCTCAGAAGCAGGTCCTGATCACCGGCCTTGCCCTGCTGCAAAAGATGGAGAAGGACAAGAATCGAGCCCCGATTCAGAGCATCCTGGAGGGGCGTATTCCCGCTGATTCACTAGTGCCGGTGGCCGCTCCCAGGTAATTGCCTGTTTAAGTGCCCGGGTGTTCTCGTGCTCTTTGACGAGTGCATGAGGCTCTGAGCCGCAGGATAGATAGTGCTTGAGTCACAATCGATCGCCCAGAGGTGGCAGTTCGTTGCTGAGACAAAATTACTGTTCGGGTGAACCCTCCACCCGCTGGGCAAATGCCATTTCATCGTGCCATCGCTTGACCTGTTGTTCCAGCCCCGAAAGCGTCTGGGTTGCCTGAGCAGTCACCTGTTTGAGGGCATGATCAGCTTTTTTCAGCGTGTCCTGAGCCTGTTGGCGAGTGGCTTCGGCCTTCTTTTTTGCAGCCTCCGCCTGGGTCCGTAATTCATCGGCCTGCCGTTTTGCTTCTTCGGCCTCCGCCTTGGCCGCTTCTGCCAGTTGCTTTGCCTGAGCGGCAGAACTTGTTTCAGACGCAGATTCTTCTGGTTTCGTGGGTGAAGAATCAGTCGCGGCCCTTGCAGCTTCCGCCTCCCGCTTCGTAGCCTCCGCAAGCAGGGATGTTGCAGCCTGTACTCTCGCGGCGGAGTCCGCCACCGTCTTCTCGGCCTCCGCCAGCCGCTGCTCTGCCTTCACAAATAGCTGCTCGGCGGTTGTCA
>Ga0209986_10000044_pt1 | contig 97490 bp, 82 predicted proteins | sample BlataG_FD_183168 | JGI IMG/M metagenome (GOLD analysis project Ga0209986, IMG submission 183168) | Deep subsurface microbial communities from Black Sea to uncover new lineages of life (NeLLi) - Black_00105 metaG (SPAdes) (version 2) | ecosystem: Environmental > Aquatic > Marine > Oceanic >...
GTAGGTTTTTAGGAATGGCTTCGCTCCCAATCAGATTTTTAACGCCATTCTCCTTTCGTCCTTCTCGGCTGCTGCCTAATTCTTTGTTGCTTGGCGAAGGGCAGTGGTTGAAAAAACCGTTTGAAGGCAAAGCGGGCATGGTTCCTCTCCAGGATGGAGAGAGAGCGAAGCCTGAAACCGAGCTGGCTTTGGCTCGCTGGGGCAAAGACAGCGTGTTTTTGAGACCACTGGGCTGAGCTTACTCCGAAGGCTAAATCTTCAATGGTCGCCTCAGCCATTCCAAAAAACCTTTCTCTATCACGCAGAGGAGCCGTGCCTGCTCAGCCTTCATACGACCTTGTTCACCGCCTACCCCTCGCTTGTCCTTCACTAATCACGGGAAAAAAGATGCTTACGATTAAAAAAGGCAATTTCTGTTTTTAGCTGAAGAAAGATATATTTACTGATCCTGCCTTTATACTACTAGTAATTCTTTAGAGTAGTAACGTCAACTTCTTTGTGTATATAGTCAGGAGTAGTTGTTTCTAAGTGGGCGCGGATGACAGTTATGACTTTATCGCCGCTTATTTCTGATTCTCTGGGGCCCCGGAAGGTAATGGAGGCAACTCCATCCTTATTAGTCTTCACCATAGTTTTTTTCTTGTTATTGCTAAAACTACCTGGTCCAGAGAGGATGGAGAAGTATACTTTTCGCTTTATGATGGGAGCGCCATCAGCCTTTTTGACTACTGCCCTTATTTCTGATTTGGGTCTTTTTGAAGTGGCGTTGAGAACGTTTGGGTCAGCGGTAAGTTCTAAGTCAATCTCCGTGATATCTCGAATGATACGAATAGGAAATTCCGCATAGACAAAATCATTTTCAGCTATTTTAAAGGGTGATTTTTCTTGAGCGTAAGTAGCTCTGATATAGATATCGATGTTAGTACCACCTGTAAGCTCAGAGGCCAGGGGTCCTATATAAGTTACTGAGGCCTTGCCTGAGGAATTGGTACGCTTGTACTTGACAGAATCATTACCGCTGAAAAAGCCTGCATTTGCCTTGCTTCCATCTTCGTTAAGGATTTCAAAGAACAGCTTCTGGTTGGCCATGGGGGTTCCGCAAGTTTTTCGAAGTATGGCTGTTAGGGTTGATTTTTCCCTTTTCTTTTCTCCAGCAAAAACAACATTAGGGCTGCCAGAGATCTCAAGGTAAAATACTAGATAATCTTTTATGATTGAAATTGGAGCGCCTTCAGTGATAAATTCCTCCCCTTCTGAAGAGAGAGTAACCCAAATTTTTATATTGGTGTTTACTTCGATTTCATCTGTCAAAGGACCATAATAGACAGTACTGGCAATGCCGTTGTTATCTGTGACTTTTGATTTAATTAATACATTGCCTTCAAAGCAGCCCACATCAACTTTATTTCCATCAGCGTCGCCTATCTCGAAATATAGAGTTTTGCCAGAAAGAGGAATTCCATTGTATTTATTTAGGGAAGCAGTGATTGTGGTTTGTTGGCGGACGTTTCCGGCATAGATGACGTTAGGACTTGCTGAGACTTTCAAGATAATCGAGTAGGTGGAAGGGCCAAAGGGATCAGGCTCTTCTATACTGTTTCTTTTACAGGAAGTAAAAAAGATTAGAATGAATCCTAAGAAAATTATGGATAAATATTTTGCTGTTACCTTCATTTTCTTTTTCCTTATTGGTCAATATAGTTGGCAAAGAATATGGTCAGATAGCCCGTGGCTTTGACCTTGTTATTGGCCAAGTCGTGACCATAAAAATCTATTTTGGCAGTTACTTCCAGGACAACTTCACCTCCTCCCTGAACCAGATTAATTAAAGGAGGCTCCAGTTTTGCTACTTCTCTCACTATGATAAAGGAGATAGTAGATGAAGAACCGATTGGGATCAGGGTTGAAAGTGCCCCTTCAAAGGAGTAAGGAACATCTACGCCTGGGGTGTTCTTTCCATCCGAGCGCGAGTAAGAGACTACGTAGCGAGTAACCATGATATCATTATAGATAGATGATTCAACCCCGCAAGTAGGGTCGAGTAATTCTGCTTTTAAGGCAGCAGAAGCTGTATCAGCCGTGATAGAGCTTTGCCCTTCTACTACCTTGACTACGTCTGACTGGAGGAAGTTCGCTTCATTGCCCTCAATATCAGTGCCTGTTATTTGAATAACAATAAGGATACTGTTTGACTTGGAAATATTCTCCAAGGGGTTACACGAAAAAAGGATAAAGACAATTGGTATACATGCCAATATTTTTAAAACAATTTTTGTCCTTTTCATTTTTTTCCTCTTATTTCAATATTCTGGGAGTGATAAAAATAAGAAGTTCTCGATTTTGCCTTGTCCTGGCAAGGGAGCGAAAGAGAACTCCCAGGATGGGAATTTTTTGGAGAAAGGGAACTCCCTCTCTCGTCACGGAATCTTCAGTCCTGTAAATTCCGCCGATGACTGTTGTTCCTCCGTCTTTGATCATTACTGTTGTCCTGGCGCTCTGGCGGGTGATAGGAGGAATACCATTGACAAGATTAGCGAAATCGGCTGCATTGTTTTGAATATCAATTGTCATGATAATAGTGCCTTCAGCAGTAATTTGAGGCGTGGCCCTCAGCTCTAAAGCAGCATTTACGTATCTTGTGGATACAGTAAAGTTAGCAACAGTTTGCACAGGAATTTGTCTTCCCTGGATTATTTCAGCTTCCATATTATTCTGGGTTGTCACTTTAGGACAGGATATAATTCGCCCCTCACCAGTAGTTTCTAAAGCGGTGAGAGCCATATCTAACCTGAAAGTATCCAGAACATTGCCCATTGAGATACCGAGGGCAGTACTAAAGGCAGGAGCAGGGAGATTAATGGCGTAGCCTCCTAAAGGACCACCTATTCCCTTAGTTATTATTCCTTGTTGGATTATGGAACCATCAACCAATATTTTGTTGGGAAAGCGCAGGGATGTCTGGTTTCCATAAAAAGGATCAGCAATGCCACGGAATCCCCACTGAATACCGAGATTGCGGACAAAATTGGAGGTGGCTTCCACTATTCTGGCCTCGATGGAAACTTGTGGAGTCGGGGTATCAAGAACAGGAATCAATTTTTCAAGAAGCGCAAGCTTTTCTTTTGTATCAGATATTATTAAAGTGTTTGTTCTATTATCAATGATAATTTCTCCTCGGGGACTTAACTTGGTGACGAGAAGGCTTTGTACATCTCTGGCTTTTGAATAAGAAAGGGTAATTGTTTTTACTTGAATTGGACCAGCCAATTCTCTACTTTCTCTCAATCTTCTTTCTTGTTCTTGCTCTCGGGATAAAACATTCAGAGTGGCAATACGGAGAACATTTCCCTCAAGAGTTTTTCCCATTTTGTTTATTTTCAGAATAATATCAAGAGCTTGATCCCAGGGCACATCCACCATATCGCAGGTAACTCTTCCTGAAACCTCCGGATCAAAAACGACATTTAACCCGGCAAAGTGGCCCAAGTAGAGAATGACGTCCCTTAAATCAGCATCCTTAAATTTGAGGGAGATAATGTCTCCTGTATATCTTTTTTCAGGCTCAGTAATTGTTCTTGGTTTGAATTGATCATCCTCCTGGAGAATTTGAACTTTTTCTTGTATTTGCTTCTCAGGAGTGGCTGTTTCTGTTACTTTTGGCTCTTCTTTTATTGGAGTTTCTTTAATCTTTTCCACCTTTATCTGGGAGGAGTTCTCGTTCAGGTCAGGAGCCGCTTTTTTTTGCGTTTGCTTCTCAGGAGTGGGTGTCTTTACGACTTTTGACTCTTCTTTGGCAGCTTCTTTAATTTCTTTTTCCTTTAGGGGAGGTAATTTAAAATCCAGTTCAGATTTTACTTCCTTAGCTGGAAGGGGCTTAATCTGAGGAGTAGCTTGATAGACATCTTCCTTAAAAAAGGAAACTACTAATTTATTATTCTCAGAGTTTAACTTATAAAATTTGGGGGAGGAAAGATCAAAAACTATCCGGCTTATCATAGGATAAGCACTTTGAAACTGAGATGTTCTTATTCTTTCTACTCCTAATTTATTCACTGGAAAAGTGGAAAGGCGCAAGGTGTTTACGGTTTCAAAAAGGTCAATAACTAACCGGGCTGGATTTTCGAGGGCAAATATATTGGAGACAGCCTGGCCGCTCATCCTGGCAATAATATCTATCCTGTCCTTTTTTTCAGAGAAATCAATTTTATTTAATAGTATTTCAGTTCCAGCTTTTTCTTCAAGATTCATTTTGGTTTCAGGGTCTATTAAATATTTTCCTCGAGATCTATAGATTTTGTTCAGTTCAACTACTGAACGCCCTTGATCGGAGAAAATTCTGTAAGGCACCTTTTCCTTTAAATAGACGAAGAGGCGAAGCTGGTTTTCTGCGTATTTTTCCACTCTTAAGTTTTGAATAAGGGAGGATTTATCAGGGACAAAATGAGGCTTTTTGACCGTTTTTACTTTGCTCCATTCAATGATTATGGTTTTGGGGGATTCTTGAGAGTAGTAAGTTTTTATAAGAGATAGCTGAGAGTCTGTTTCTAAAACAATTCTTGCCTTCAGCTCGGTAGGTTGAACGTAAATTTTATTAATATTGACCAAGGATTCTTTGTTTTGGGCATATCCTATTAAAAAAGCAAATAGGCAAAAAGCGAGAAGTAATTCGAAATAAAATTTCTTTTTCATATTAATGCTCCTCTGGTTAAAATCCTTTGACAATATCTTTTGGTTTTCTTAAGGGAACGCCCCTTTCTTTCAATTTACGGAGAATTAATTGGGATGCATTTATGGCTTTAACAAAACCATCAGAAAATTTATATCCTTCCTTGATGTAATAAGGAAAGTTCTGAGGACCATTTATTATGGCTGTGAATTTTCCTTCGGCCTTGACAATTCCAATGAGGACAACTTCATCAATGGAAAGCTGTGGCGTTCCTTTTTCCGAGCTTTTTTCTCTAATATCCTTTCCAGCTAGTAAATTTCTGAAGGGGTCTCTTCGTCCCGCAGGCTTGTAGATTGGGGAAGTTTTTTTTGGAAGAGAGTTTTGTAATTCCTTTTCTGGACTCTTTTTTTCTTCTTGAGAAGAGAGAGGCTGAATGAAAAGATAAAAGAAACCAAATAGAATAAAAAGAGTTAATATTTTTTTCATTTTTGCCCCCTTATTTTATTTCTGCTTGCTTCCTTTTCTTGAACTTCTTCATGGAAAATGTAAGTTTTTGCTGTACAAGAAGCGCTGATTGTGGCTACTGGTGATTGGCTGGAGAGGGATTTTATAGAAAAATTATCTATAGTGAAAATTCGAGAGAAACGGCTCAGTTGGTCAAAGAAAATTCCTAATTTGTGGTAAGTTCCGGTCATTTCTATTTTAATGGGCCATTCTGAGAAAAATTCTTTTGAGATTTCTCCTTGAGGAGCGAATTTTCTTATATTTAATTGTGAATCAAAGGCGAACTGTTGAATTCTTCTTAAAATCTCACTTATTTCTTTTTTCTGGGGAATGATTGATTCCAGGTCTGTTAAAGTATTATCCAAATTTTTAAGTTCAGCTTCAATTTTATCCAGTTCCAGCTTCTTGGCGAGAGATTTTATTACATCTTGTTCGATTTTTATCCTTTCTACCCTTAAATTTTTAAACTCTTTGTTTTTTGGCTTGTAATAGGCGAAAAAGAAAAGGGAAAAAATTACAAGGCAAAGAATAGCATAGCTTTGCCAAGACAAATTTTTCATTGTTTCTTCCCTTCAGGAGTTTTATTTTGTGACACTTGTTTAGGGACTAATCTATGAGGCAAGATGTATCTTGCAGTCAAAGAAAATTCCTGGATTCGGTCGTTTTTTATTTTTTTCTGGGTAGAAGAAATAAGATTCACATTGATAAAATAGTCACTGTTTTCTAAGTTAGCAATATAGTCTGCAATTAAATTGTTGGAAAGAGCGTTACCCTTTATTTGAACCCTTTGTTTATCGAAGGATGCTTGAGTCAGCCAGACCCACTCAGGAAGATGCTTGCTTAACTCATCCATTATTATTACTGAAGTTTCTTGTTGTGATTTAAGTTGGTTAATCAGATTAATTTTTTTCTCATAAAGGGCTTTTTGTTGCTCGAGTTTTTGTAGTTTAGAGAAGACATGTTGAAGTTTTCTTTTTTCTTCCTGGGCATTTCTTAAAAGGTTTTTTTCTTTATTGATGGAGCTTCTTTGAATAAAGAAAAGGGCAACAATTAAAATTACAAAAGGGATGATTATAAACTTAGACAATTCAAGCTTTTTTTTCTCTTTAACTTCTTCTGTAGGAATAGTGAGGGTTTCTTTTAACTCTTTTTTTCCAGGCTTTAATAAATTTATTCTTATCATTTTTTTATTTTTTTGCTTTCCTGGTTGCTAAGCCTACGGCTACGCCAAAAAGAGGAGCCATTTCCTGAATATAGGCAGGATCGAATTTCTTCTCACTAAAAGAAATTTTGCGAAAGGGGTCTAAAATTTCTGTTTTTGTTTTTAACTTATCCTCAAACTGGCTGTTCAAATTTTTTAATTTAGCCAAACCCCCGCTAAGAAAGATATGGTCAATTTTCTTATCTTTTTTTTCACCAGCTTCATAGAAGGAGAAAGTTTTTTCGATTTCTTCTAAAAGTTCTTTTGTGTTCATGTCAAGGGCTAACTCTGTTTGTTCAGGGTTAACATTTTCCAAAGGAATTCCTTTGATTATTTTTTCGGCTTCATCGAGGCTAATATTCAGTTCTTTGCTTATGTGGTCTGTGAAAAAAAAGCCTCCCAAGGCAACATCTCGGAATAACTGAGGATTTCCTTTTTCTATGACTATGATATTCGTTATATGGGCACCAATATTAACTATGGCAACTGTTTTTTCTTGAAAAATTTCTGGATAGTTTAGCTCCAGGGTGTTTTGGAGAGCGAATACATCCACTTCTATTGCCTCTAAATTTTTCCGAGCTTGGTGGATAACGTTACTATAGTTTTCAATCTTGTCTTTTTTAGCAGCCACCAAAAGAATATCTAAATCTTCTCCCTCTTTTTTTTGAGCGGGCTCCATGATAGCATAGTCTATATTAATTTCCTCATAGGCATAGGGAATATTATGTTTGGCTTCCCAGATGATAGATTCAGCCAGCTCATCTGGTTCCATGGGATGAAGAGATATTTTTTTGATGATTACAGCATTTCCTGAGACAGAAATAATAACATTTTTGTTATCAATCCTGTTTTCATTGAAAACCATTTTTATGATTTCAGCTACAGTAGTAGTGTCGATGATAGTTCCCTCTACAATAGCATCATAGGGAAGGACTTCATAGCCTAGCTTGAATAACTCGTAAAGTTCTTCTTTTCCTTTTTTCTTCGATTTAAGTTCAACAGCTTTTATGGAAGAAGAACCGATATCTAACCCAACCAATTCCTTTGTTCGGATGAAACTGAGCATTTTTTTCTTCCCTTTATTTATAACTTAAGGTTTTATTGTTTTTTTTTGAATTTTTCTTGCAATCTTTTTTCTGCTAACTTAGGGACTAAACCTTTGAGGCAACCTCCTAACATAAAAATTTCTTTAACTAACTTTGAACTGAGATAAGAATATTTGACATTGGGCATCATAAAAAATGTCTCTATGTTGGGATTAAGTTTTCGGTTCATCAAAGCCATTTGAAATTCATACTCGAAGTCAGAAATGGCTCTTAAGCCTCGAATCACAACCTTGGCTTTATTTTTTTCTGCGAAATCAACGAGAAGACCATGGAAAGCCTTCACTTCGATGTTTTTCCTATTTGAGAAAACTTCCTTTATCATGCTCACTCTTTCTTTAGTCGAAAATAAAGGCTCTTTTTTGGGATTTTCCAGGACAGACACAATGATTCTGTCGAAAATTTCCAGGCTTCTTTCGATAATGTCAACATGGCCATTCGTGATAGGATCAAATGAGCCTGGGTAAACAGCTTGTTTCTCCATTTAATAAATTTTTCTTTAGATTTATCTTTTTTTTGCATATTACCAAAAAATTTATTTATTTTCAATAGGTAAACTATGATTTATAAAATTTATAAAATAAGTAATTTTCATCCTATTTATGTTTACAGAGCCTCCTGTTCCAGTCAATCGCCTTTGGGGGTGATTTTTTATATTTACCTTCTCACCCCTAAAGAGTAGGTTATTTTAACAGATCCAAGTTGTTTTTTTTTCTAATTTTTACATTTTCATTTTTTAAGACGATTATTCTTCCCATTTTCTCTCAGTATTTGCTTTGCTGATAGCAAAAAAGTTGATTTCTTCTGAATTTTAAAAGAAAATAGTCAATAGAAACATTTCTATATCCATGAAGGTAAATATTATGGATCAGGTTGGATGTTTTTAAAACACGCTGGCTTTTCCCAGCAAAGAAAATATTTTATATGTTTCCAAAAGAATTTTCAGACCTGGATTATTCACGAGTCGAGGTTGCCGCAAGTGCGAGGCGTGGCGAATGAAGCTGTGGTCGTCGTCCACCGCAAGTCCGCCACAACGAAACAGATGCGGCGAGATCGGCTCGCCCAAAGGGTAAAAAATGTCGATTATTAATAGAAAGAACACAAAAAACAAAGTATTCAGAGTGATTTCCCGTAAAATTAAGGTAACAGTCTGATATTGCTTTTGTTATAATAAACATCGACATTTTTTATGAATACTTCAGGTCAGAAAAGGAGCAGGAATAAAGTGGGCATTTTTTTCAGGCTAATAATTTTTATGGGATTAATTTTTTCCCTTCCTTCTTTTTTATTCAGCCAGGAAGATGAAGTTTATATTAAACTAAGAAAAGAAATGGTAAAAAATCAGCTTGCTGCAAGAGATATAACTGATAAAAAAGTACTGGAGGTTATGGGAAAGGTTCCCCGCCATCTTTTTGTTAATTCCCGCTTCCATAAGCAGGCCTATGAAGATTATCCTTTACCTATAGATGAGGGCCAGACAATTTCCCAGCCTTACATAGTGGCCTTGATGACCCAACATCTAAAGCTCAAAAAGGAAGAGAAGGTCTTAGAGATTGGTACTGGCTCTGGTTACCAGGCTGCTGTTCTTGCTCACCTCGTAGATAAAGTTTATTCAATTGAAATAAGAAAGAAACTGGCTGAAAAAGCAGCCCAGACTTTAAAAAAGTTGAATTACACTCAGGTTCAAGTCAAAGGTGATGATGGCTATTTTGGCTGGAAGGAGCACGCTCCTTTTGATGCTATTATTGTCACCTGTGCAGCAAACCATGTTCCTCCTCCTCTTTTAGATCAGCTTAAAGAGGGAGGAAGACTTATCCTTCCCCTCGGCAGTACCCTCTATTTTCAGACTCTCACTCTGATCACTAAAAAGGAAGGAAAACCAAAAGTGAGACATATTTTAGGTGTTCGTTTTGTTCCTATGGTTGGAGAAGCTCAGAAAAGAAAATAAAGAGGGACTGTCTTCAATTTTTGTTATATATGTGTCTTTTTTGTAAGAGGGCGGTTTTCAATTTTGTTTAGAGAAGTTTATAAAAGGAAAGGCAAGTAAGTAGCCTGCTGCGGCGAGCAGCAAAACAAGGTTATATCCACCCCAGAAAGCAAGCATCAGAGCAAGTATAGAATTGACAACAGAAGAAAAAGCATTTATTGCCCAGGCCCAGGGGATGAGATTTTTCTCCTCCAAATCTAAGAGGCGAATTCCTGTGGGAAAGGGAAATCCCATGAAAAAACCGAGGGGAAAGATAATTAAAAAAGTTAAAATAATTTTTATGGATAGATTGAGACCGATTAAATTCTCATAAAAAAGAGGAAGAATAAAGAGATAGATAAAAATTAAACTGCTGCAGAGGAAAAGGCTTCTTTGAGCCTTGTTTCTTAAATTTTGACCAAGGAATTTCTTGGAGAAAAGACTTCCTAATCCTGAAGAGAGGAGAAGAGAAAAAATAATTGTAGAGATAGAATAGAGAGGGTGACCTAAAAAAAGGATAAATTTTTGTATCCAGGTTATTTCGACAAATATGAAGGCCGCCCCGATTAAACTGAAATAGAGAAATACTTTTAAAAAAAGACCTCTTTTAATCCTATTACTTTTTTTAAGGAGCAGGAGGGGGAAAAAAATAAAAAGAAAAGCCATAATTACAGATTGAATAAGGAGGACAGGAACCAGGAACCCTCCTTGAAGAAGGGGCAGCCACTTTCTGCCTAAAGCTTTGTAAGTGGCCTTTAATTTGCTTAACTTGAAGAAATTGAAGAAAAAAGGGCGGTTGTCTGTGGCAGGTTTAAGCTGAAAGAGGTAATTTTTATATAGGTTTTTTCTTTTACAGGGGGAAAGGAGCTGAAGAGTAAGGTTGTAGTAGAGAGGTTTATCGAATTCATTGTGGATATTAGTTTCCTCTGCTTTTATTCCAGGGTAGTAGACAAGATCAAAGAGGCGCTCTTTTGTGAAAGCCTTAAGCTTTTTTATGTCTTGCTCTTTGTAAGGATTTTTTTTTATAAAATAGCTGATAGTGCCCCAGCTTCTAATGACCATGATGTGGGATGAGGGATTTTTTGTTATTTTTTCTAAAGCTTCTACCCAGGTTGCTAACAGTCTTATTTCTTGCCGCGGGGGAGGAAGGAGATAGAAAGTAATACTGACAATCCCTTGAGAAGATAATCGATTTAAAAGATAGACAAATGATTCGAGAGTATAGAGATAATTTTCCCTAAAACCATATGCTCCTGTGCTTGAAGAGCCAAAGACATCAGTCAAGGATAAGACGATTAAATCGTAGCTTTCTTTTTCTTGTTTCAAGGCTGCTCTGCTTTTGGCCAGCACATAATGAATGTTTTCCTTTTGATAGATAGAACCGCTGAATGGGGCAAGTTCTTGATCGAGGAGTTTTGTTATAAGGGGATTACTCTCGATTGCTTTAATTCGGCTGGCTTTAAAGAAAAAAGCTGCCAGGACGTCTAAGCCTCCTTTTGGCTCAATAATAAGGGCTGAAGGTTTTTGAAGCAAATGATAGGCAAAGGAAGAGGGAAGAAAGGTAAGAAATTCCAATGATGAATCTTTTTCTTTATTAAATTGAGTTACAGCAGTCAGCTCTCCTCCATCTACAGAAAGACCGAGCTGAGGAGGAAGTTTTTTTCCGTAAACAAGGCTTAGTCCTGGTGCGTATCTTACAGCAGGGCTTTCTAAAATATCAATCCGGGATATAGAGTTCCAATTAGTGAAAATATGTTTTGCCTGGGGATATTCTAAGGCTATAGGAAGAGCTTTAAAGGGAGAAATTCTAAAACTTAGCCAGGAAGGCGCTAGAAAAAAAAGGATTATTTCAGCGGCCATAAAAATGAGGAAGCAAGTTCTAAGAAGAGATGAAACCCTGAGACTGAAGAGAAAAGCAGCTAAGAGAGCTAAGAAGGAGATAAGAAGCATTGTTCCTTTCTCTCCATTGGGCAGGAAAACAAAGGCCGCTAACAAAGACCCTGCTCCTGCTCCTATTAGGTCAAAAAAATAAATCTTATTAACAGCCTTTGAGAACTTAAAAATGGCAAAAGATATTGTCAATCCTGCAAAAAAGAATGGAAGGCTGAGGAGAAAATAGTAGATAAAAATAAGAAAAATCTGGTCTTTATCCCAGGAAAGTTTTATGAAATCAAAGGGAAGGGTATTGCAGAGAAAAAAACTTGCCAGGATGAGGAAAGAGAAGAGGAAGGAACTCCAGCTTAGGAATTTTTCCAAATTTGCCTTGCGGAAACCTTTAAAAAGGGTTAAAAAGGAACCACTTGCCCCAAAGCCTAAGAAAGCAATGCTGATCACCAGGAAGGCAAAATGATACTCCTGGGATATGGAAAAATAACGGGTAAGTGTTATCTCCAAGCAGAGAGTGGCTGAAGAGATAAGAAATATTGCCACCAGAAAGCGAATTCTGATTTTATTCACTGATTATAGGTTAACAAAAAAAAGGGAGCGGTTCAAAGAGAGCTCAGGCCAGGGAAGAATCTCAAAACCGTTATTGGAGAAGGTCTTGGTAAATAGCCTAACTCCCTTCAGATTTTTAACGCCATTCTCCATTCCCTCTTCTCGGCGAAGGGCAGTGGTTGAAAAAACCGTTTGAAGGAAAGCTCAGGCCGTGGGTTCAAAAACACGCAACTTTTGCCCCAGCGAGGCAAAAATTGCTCGGTTTCAGGCTTCGCTCCCCTCTCCATTCTGGAGAGGAACCTTGCCCGCTCAGCCTTCAAACGGTTTTTTTCACCCACTTGCCTTCGCCTAATCGAATATCTTCTTTCGCTGGGGCAAAGGCAGCGTGTTTTTGAGACCACTGGCCTGAGCTTACTCCGAAGGCTAAATCTTCAATGGTCGCTGCAACTATTTCCCAAAACCTTTTTTCCTGAACGTAGCAACCAGTTATCACGGATTTGGAGATGCTTCCACACCCAGCCTGTTTAATAGGGTAGGGGGTCAAGTCTTGCATTATTACATTTTGTACCATTTTCCCTCTACTCAATCCTTTTATACAGTGAAATGTCATAATGCAAGACTTGACCCCGCAAACCACAGTGGACCGGAGGGATGTTTATCTATTTAATCTTGTTATTGCTTTTCCTTTATTCTTATGATAATTTTTGAAAAAAGAAGCAATGATTAAATTCGGTACTTCTGGCTGGCGAGCTATAATGGGAGAGGAGTTTACCTTTCAGAATGTAAGGATAGTCGTTCAAGCTGTTGCCAATTACTTAAAAAAGAAATTTTCCGGCCAGCCAATAGCTGTTATAGTAAATTATGATACCCGTTTTCTTTCAGAGAAGTTTGCCTTTGAAGCCGCCAAGATTCTTTCTCACAACCAGATTCATGTTTTTCTGACCGAAAGAGATGCTCCATCTCAAGCTCAAGCCTATCAAGTGATAAAGAGAAAAGCTCAATGTGGGATAAATTTTACAGCCTCTTTCAACCCTCCTGAATATAATGGCCTTAAACTCAATACTGAAACAGGCGCTCCTGCCTTACCAAAAGTGACAGATGAGATAGAAAAAGAAATAAACATTTTAAAAAGAGACTTTGCTTTTTGTCCTTATTATCCCAGGTCAGAGTTTATAGAAGAGATTGACCTTCAAGAGGGATATTTATCTTTTATCCAGAAGAAAATTGATTTTGAAGCCATTCGAAAATCAGGTATCAAGGTGGCAGTAGACTTACTCTACGGGACAAGCCGAGAATATTTGGATGAAATTTTGGAAGAAAATCAGATTCCTTTGGAAGAAATCCATGGTTATATCGACCCTTACTTTGGTGGGGTTATACCTTCCTGCACTGAGGAAAACCTTGGTGAATTAAAAAAGCTTGTTAAAGAGAAGAATTGTCACTTGGGCATTGCAACAGATGCCGATGGTGATCGTTTTGGAATTGTAGATGAAGGGGGGAAATTTATCATTCAGAATTTAGTTCTTTCGCTCATACTGGATTATCTGGTTTCGAATAAAAAGTGGAAAGGAGGAGTGGCCCGCTCAGTGGCAACTACCCACTTGATAGACCGAATTGCCAGAAAGCATGACCTTCCTCTCTATAAAACCCCTGTTGGATTCAAGTACATAGCTGACCTTTTTCTTCGCGGAGAAATAATTTTTGGAGGAGAGGAGAGTGCTTGTCTTGCTGTAAAAGATCATCTTCCAGAAAAGGATGGTATTTTTGCGGGACTCCTGGTTGCAGAAATGATGGCTGCTTCTGGGAAAAGCCTAACTTCCCAACTGGACGATTTATTCCGGGAGTATGGAAAGAGAGTGGGAGGACAGAAGAGTATTCCTCTAAATTTCGAGAGAGAAAAAAGATTAAAGGCGTTAATAAAGAATTCCCCATCTCAGTTAGAAGGAAGGAAAGTTATCAATGTTGAAACCATAGATGGGATTAAGTTAGATTTTGCTGATGATGATTGGCTCCTCTTCAGATTCTCGGGGACAGAACCGGTCATACGTTGCTATGCTGAAGCCGGGACAAAGAAAGAATTGAACAACCTTATGAGATGTGGATTAGAGATACTTTCTTGAGGATAAAAAAAGAAGAGGAAAAAATTTCTTTCAAAAAAAAGCTGTTGTTGGCTGGATTGGCTTTTCTTTTTTTAGTGTTGATCATGACTTCTTTTTTTGGCCAGAAAGGACTCATTGAAATATTTCGAGCCAAGAAAGAATATAAAGCTTTGCTTTATGAGATTGAAAAATTAGAGAAAAGAAAAAACAGGCTGGAGAAGGAAATTGAAGAGCTTGAAGAGGAAAGCAGAGCTGTTGAGAAAGAAGCACGAGAAAAACTTTGGCTTATGAAGCCAGATGAAATAGTAATAATAAAGGAAAAAAAATAGAGCTGTGTTCAGCTCATTCATGTTATGTTTCCATCATTTCCATCAGAAAATCTTGGCGATTTATTGAAAGGTTTGAATCCTGCCCAGGTGGAGGCGGTAACTCATGGAAAAGGTCCTCTACTTATTATCGCTGGAGCGGGGACTGGAAAGACAAAAGTAATAACCCAGCGTATTGCCTATCTTATTGCTTCAAAATTAGCCAAGCCTGAAGAAATTTTAGCTGTGACTTTTACTGAAAAAGCGGCTAATGAGATGGAGGAAAGAGTTGATCTTTTAATTCCTTACAGCTATTCCTTTGTCGAGATTAGCACCTTTAATTCATTTGGGGAAAGAGTTCTCAGAAATTATGGTCTTGAACTCGGCTACTCTTCAGATTTCAGACTTTTAGATGAGGTGGAGCAGGCCATTTTTTTTAGAGAAAATCTCTTTCAGTTTCCTTTGAAATACTATCGTCCCTTAAGCTTTCCCACTAAACATATCCAGGAGGTTTTGGATGCCATAAAAAGACTGAAACAAGAAGACATAAAACCTGAAGATTATGTGAAATATTCTCAGCAGCTTAAGAAAAAGGCATCTGATAAGGTTGAAAAAGAGCGGGCTTTAAAACACTTTGAGATGGCTCAAGTCTACCAAAAATACCAGGAACTTTTGAAAAGTCAGGGCAAAATTGATTTCGAAGACCAAGTGTGTTTGGTGGTGGATTTTTTTAGACAGCGGCCTACTATTCTTCAAGAGTTCCAGGAAAAATACAAGTATATACTGGTCGACGAATTTCAGGACACAAATTATATCCAGTTCGAGCTTCTCAAGCTCTTGGTTTCCAAGCACCACAATTTAACAGTATGTGGAGATGATGATCAAAGTATTTTCCGTTTCAGAGGTGCTTCTTTAAGCAACATCCTTAATTTCAAGGAAGTTTATCCTAAAGCAAAAGAAATTGTGTTGACCCGAAACTACCGTTCAACTCAATCCATTCTTGATTCAGCTTATAAACTAATAAAGCAGAATAATCCCAATCGCCTGGAGTTTAAATACAAAATTGATAAATATCTTGAGGCTACTTCAGAGAGTGATGAAAAAAGCATTTATCTGCTTCAGTTCGATACCCTTTCTCATGAAGCAGATAAAGTGGCTGAAATCATTTTGGAAAAAATAAAGGAAGGGTATAAATATGGCGATATTGCAATTTTAGTAAGAAGAAATGCAGATGCAGATTCCTTTCTCAGGGCTTTAAACATGAGAGAGATTCCTTTTCGCTTTTCTGGAAGTCGAGGTTTGTATTCTCAGGAAGAGATAAAAATACTTATTTCTTTTATAAAAGCATTAACTGATTTTGAAGACAGCAAAAGCCTCTTTTATCTTGCTCTATCCAGGATTTACCAGATAGACCCTTATGACCTGACAATAATTTCCAATTATGCCCATAAAAAAAATTTATCCTTACATAAAGTTTTCAAGATGATTGCAGACAGGTTAAGCCCTGTAGAAATTTCTCCTTCAAAAGAAGTAACAGTTAAAAAAATATTTGAAGATTTGATGTGTTTTATCCAACTGGGAAGTTCTCAAAATGCAGGAAGGCTTCTCTATTCATTCCTTCAGAAGTCAGGCTATTTGAAGTCCTTAATTCAAGAAGAAAGCCCTCACACAGAGGGAAAAATTAAAAATATTCGTCTTTTCTTTGAGAAGGCTAAAAATTTCTCTGATTTAGCAGAAAATGATTCTATCCATTCCTTTGCTCGATATCTGGATCTTCTTCAGCAGGTAGGGGATAATCCTGCCACAGCAGAGGCAGAGTTGGAGGAAGATGCGGTCAGTGTTCTCACTGTCCATAAAGCCAAAGGTCTGGAGTTTCCAATTGTTTTTATGGTCAGTCTGATAAGAGATAGATTTCCCGGCCGGGTAAGAAGGGAAAAAATACCTGTTCCTAATGAGATAATGAAAGAGAACCTACCAGAAGGAGAGAATTATCTTCAGGAAGAGAGAAGGCTCTTTTATGTAGGAATCACCAGGGCAAAGAAACTTGTCTATTTGACATGGGCAAGGGATTATGGTTTGAAGCGGCTGAAAAAAGTTAGTCCCTTTGTCTTAGAAGCCCTGGAAATTCCTGTGATACCAGAGGAGATCCTTCGCGCCTCTCCTTTAGAAGAGCTGGAAAAGTATGCTTCTTCATCCCATGAACCTAAGGTACTATATTCAGTTAAAAAAGACGGTGTTTTAACCTTGAGTTACTTTCAAGTAGAGGATTATCTAACCTGTTCTCTTAAGTATAAATTCAGGCATATTCTTCGGATTCCTGTTCCACCTAATCATGCTTTAGTCTTTGGCCGAGTACTCCACAACACCATACATTTTTATCTTAGAAGGAAGATGGCTGGAAAAAAGATCTCAGAGGCTGAGCTACTTAAAGCTTATGGAAATTTCTGGATTAATGAAGGTTATTTAAGCCATGAACACGAGGAATTGAGGAAAAAAGCGGGAAGAAAAGCTCTCAGGCTCTTTTACCGAAGGCAAGAAGAATCGAGATATCTTCCTCGATTTATTGAAAAGAATTTCAAGTGGCTGCTCGATTCAATTAAATTCATCGGTCGCTGGGATAGGGTTGATTTTTTGGAAGATGGAGCTGTTGTTATTGATTTTAAGGCAACTGAAGCCAGGGATCAGAAAGAAGCTGATAGAAAAACCAAGGATAGTCTTCAGATGGATTTGTACGCTCTTTCTTTTACCAGGACCCAGGAAGAAAATCTTGCTGAGACACAGCTTTACTTTTTAGAATCAGATATTATCGGTCATGCCCAAAAAGGAGAAAAAGAACTCAAAAGAGCTATAGATAAAATAAAAGAAGCTGAAGGAGGGATACGTAGCCAGGATTTTAAAGCCAAGCCTGACTGGCACAAATGCAGTTACTGTGATTTTAAAACCATTTGCCCCTTTTCCTATGCCTATTAAATAAATGGTATTAACCTGAATTATTCGTAAAAAATGCCGATATCTTTACTTATTTTCAATACTATCGGCTTTTAACATAATTTTTTTGCGAAATCATTAGAATTACTCTGTTTTAAAGATTCTTTTTTATTCTTAATCGGCATTTATTACCTTTTGGGCGAGCTAATTGTGGCAATCTCAGCCTACTTTTCATTTTTATGAGATTACTTCGCCCTCAAGGGCTCGCAATGGGAGGGGGTCAAGTCTTGCATTATGACATTTTACTGTATAAAAGGATTGATTATAGAAAAAATAGTACAAAATGTAATAATGCAAGACTTGACCCCCCTCAATTAAAAATAAAGAAAAAACCAACATTTTGTGAGTATTATGCCCATTGCGAGCGGAGCGTGGCAATCTGGCAACCTCAACTCGTGAATAATCCTCGATATCTATTCTAGTACAATTCCCAGAGGCATTATGGCCCAAACATTATTTTTTTCCAGAAGCCTGAAGATAGTTAGAATTTTTTCAAATTTTGAATCCAAACAAAGTTCTAATTTGGCTTCTTTTCTTCCAAACAGTGCTTGAAAAAAGGAGATTTTTTTGGGCCAGATAACAAGTTTTATTTCTTCTTCTTCAGGAATACCTGCTCTTTTTTTTGCCAGTTCGATTGCTTTTGACAGGCCTCCGATTTCATCTACTAATCCTAAATCTTTAGCTTGATTTCCTGTCCAGACTCTGCCTTTGCCAATTTTATCCACTTCTTCTTTTGTCATATTTCGGCCATCAGCAACTTTTGCCAGGAATTGTTCATAAATCCACAAAATTTCTTTTTTCAGAAGCTTTTTTTCTTCGGGAGTCAAACTGCGTAAAGGTGAAAATATATTAGCTTTTTCGCCATAAGTGAGTTTTTCATGGGTTATGCCAAGTTTATCGAAGAGGGCGGCCACGTTAAATTTTCCGGAGATTACGCCTATGGAACCGGTGAGAGTCTGAGGCTGGGCAACTATTTTATGAGCTGCTATAGAAACCCAGTATCCTCCTGAACCAGCAACATCTGACATGGAAACAATAAAAGGTTTTTCTTTCTTGGTAAGAACTACCTCCCTCCAGATATCATCTGAAGCTACAGCTGAGCCGCCTGGACTGTCTACCCGGAAAATCACTGCAGCAATGGATTTGTCTTCTCTAGCCTTTTTAATCCAGCGAGATACTGTTTGAGACCCCATGGTTTGATAATAGCTTGCTCCAATATGTATGGGTCCTATCCCATATATGAGGGCTATTTTTTTCCCTTTATTTAGTCCCAAAGACGAAGGTTTAATTTTTGAATACTGGGCAAGTGTGATTTTATTTATTTTTTCCTTTTTACCCTTAAGAAGTTTTATTATTTGATCTTGAAAGAGGAGTTCGTCGACTAATCCTGCCTTCAATGCTTTATCGCCTTGAAAAAAGCCGTAGTCAATCAATTTCTTTATGTCTTCTTCGCTCTTCCCCCTGGCCAGCGCGACTCCTTTCACGTACTGGGAGAAAAAATCGCCATATATAGATTCTATCATTTCCCGGTGAGCTGGGGTAAATCCTTCTTCTGTAAACATATTAAAGGCTGTTTTGTATTCTTCTACATGCTCAACTTCAGCCTCGATGCCAAGTTTTGCCAAAGCTTTTTTAAAGAAGAGAAAGTATCCTCCAATGCCGTTTATGTTCAGTGAACCTAAAGGATGGAGGATGATTCGATCGCAGGCTGTTGCCAAGTAGTATTCTTTGTCAAGTTCAAGCCCCTCTTCAATATAAGCGTAGACTTTTTTACCTGATTTTTTAAAATCAAAGATGGCTTCTCTAATTTCATTTATCTTAGCCCAACCGCATTGAAGATAGCCCAGGCGGATGAGAAGGCTGTTAATGCGGCTGTCTTTTTTAGCTTTTCGAATATTCATCCAGAGCTTGTGCATTGTTAAAGGTTCTTTTTTTAAAAGCAGAGTGACAAAAAAATCAGGGGTAGATCGTTCTTGAATTTCTCCTGAGAGATTGATTTCAAGATAAGAATAAGCTTTTATCGAAGGAGGCTTTCCGATTGAATAGTAAACAAAGGAAAGGATGGTTGCGGTAATCAATAAGAAAAAAATTAAGAATATTATAAGAATGTATGACCTTTTTTTCATTTTTCCTCCTTTTTTTTAATTAACATTGTTGTTTAATTTAAACACAGTATCCATTGAAATTTGTTTCCTTTTTTCTGTCTGTGGTTCTTTTATAATTTCCTTTTATATTAAATACTATATCTACGAGTTTTTTTAGAAATAGTTTATTGAATAAATATAGCAGATAAATAAAGGAAATAGTAGAGCAAAAATTGAAATTTTCTGGAGAATAGAATTAAGTTAAAGTATAATTAAATAAACGAAAAGATGATATTACAAGTTAGTAGTAGTGAGTATATTAAAAAAAAGAGAAGTTGGATGAGATAACTATAATGAGGTAAATTCGTAAAATATAACGAGACACAAGACAAATTATTTTTGTGAAAGGAATTTGATATGAATGCTCTTGAGATTGAAAATATCTCTAAAAAATTCGACAATTTTTATGCTGTTAAAAATCTTTCCTTCAAGATTCCAGAAGGCTCTATTTATGGCCTTCTGGGACCTAATGGAGCAGGCAAGACGACGACTATCCGCATGGTTATGAATATTATCATCCCTGATGAAGGAAATATAAAAGTCCTCAATCAAAAAATGGACGAAAAAATGAAAGAGAGGATAGGCTATCTTCCAGAAGAGAGAGGGCTTTATCCCAAGATGAAGGTTGGTGAGATTCTCCTTTTCCTGGCCAATATAAAGGGATTAAAGGGTGAGAAAGCCCGAAAGGAAATAAACTTCTGGCTTAAGAGATTTGACCTCTTAAATTGGAAAGAAAAAAAAGTAGAGGAACTATCCAGGGGGATGCAGCAAAAGCTTCAGTTCATTGTCACCGTCATTCATTACCCTGAACTTGTCATCCTTGATGAGCCCTTTGCTGGCTTAGACCCTGTTAACACCAAATTGTTGAAAGACATTATGCTGGAAATGAAGGAGAAGAGGAGAACCATTATTTTTTCTACCCATCGCATGGAACAGGTGGAGATGGTCTGTGACAATATCTGTCTCATCAATAAAGCAGAGAAGGTTTTAGAAGGCAATTTAAGCGAAATTAAAAAGCAGTACGGAAAAAACACTGTTCTCCTTGATTATGAAGGTGATGGAAGTTTTATCAAAACCTTCCCTGAGATTGAAAAAATCGATGATTATGGTAAGTTCATGGAAATTAAGCTTAAAGAAAAGGCTGACCCGCAGCAGATACTCTCGAAGCTGGTGGGAAAAATCAGGATCAACAAATATGAAGTTAAAGAGCCAACCTTAAATGCTATTTTTATTGAAAAAGTAGGAGTAAGAGATGAGAAAAATATTATCAGTCATTAAGAGAGAATATTATCAGATAGTAAAAACTAAAGGCTTTATCATCAGCACTGTTCTTGGTCCTGTTTTTATGGCTTTGATTATAATTATTCCTATTTTATCTTCAATAGTTTCAGTAGGAGAACAGGAAAAAATAGGTGTGGTTGATGCAACCTGGGAAATTTTCAAGGAACTTGATAATAAATTAGACCACAAGTTAAAGGATGAAAGGCGACGCTATCTTTTAAAGGAATACAAGCTTACAGGTGAGATTGATGAGCTTAGGAATTCTTTGCGTCAGGAAGTATTGGATAAGGAGCTTTCCGCCTATATTTTTATCCCGGAAGATATTTCAAGCGGTGGTGTTGCAGAGTATGTTTCCCAACATGTCTCTGATTTTGATGAGATAAAAGACATCAATCAAGCTTTAAACAGTGTTGTCATTGAAAAGAGGTTAAAAAAAGAAGGATTGGATCCTCAAAAAGTTTCTCAGTACATAAAGCGGGTGGGTCTAAAAACCATAAAGATAACAAAAAAAGGAGAAGAAGAAGATACAGGGGGAACTTTTCTCATTTCTTATTTCTTGGTATTTGTTCTCTACATCACTCTTTTCTTCTATGGGGCTATCATCATGAGAGGTGTTTTAGAAGAAAAGACTTCAAGAGTAGTGGAAGTTATTCTTTCTTCTTTAAAGCCTTTCCAACTTATGGTTGGAAAAATTTTAGGAATTGCTGCTGTAGGCTTTACTCAGTATACCATCTGGGCTCTTTTTGGCCTCGGTGCTTCTCGATACAGCAAGAGATTGATTTCTTCTTTCTTTCCTGATGCAGCGGGATTTAAATTGCCCAGTATTCCTGCTTATATCTTCATCTATTTTGTGATTTTTTTCATCTTAGGTTATTTTCTCTATGGAATGTTTTATGCAGCCATAGGTTCCATGGTGAATTCAGAAAAGGAGGCCCAGCAGCTTCTCATGCCTGTTACAATGTTCTTGATTGTTCCAATGTTAATGATGGCTTTCATCCTGCGCAGTCCTAACAGTTCACTTTCAGTAATTTTGTCCCTTATTCCTTTTTTTGCCCCGATATTAATGCTCTTGCGCATCTGCGTTCTTATGCCTCCATTTCCCCAGGTGGCAGGCTCTATTGCTTTGCTTGTGCTTACCATATTGTTAATGGTCTGGCTTACAGCCAAGATTTACCGGGTAGGTATTTTAATGTATGGCAAGCGGCCTAAATTTGGAGAAATTGTAAAGTGGATGAGGTACAAGTAGGCATACAGTTAATTTTTTTCCTGTGGTACAGATTACAGAACGGACCAGAAGAAAAAAATCAAACAGAAAATAAAGAAAATCGTTGCTATCCGAAAAAGCAAATTTATAAATTTTAATCCAAAGAGGTGAAATCATGTCCAGAAGAATTTTAAAAAGAAGGGATTTTTTGAAAGACTTGCTAGCCGGAATTCCGATGATGGCCTTTGATTGGAATTCCTTTCCAAAAGCCAAAACAACCAGTTCAGATGAAAAAAAGTATGATGCTGTAATTATTGGCTCCGGACTGGGCGGTTTAAGTTGTGCTGCAGCTTTTGCCAGGCAGGGATTCAGACCACTTGTTCTGGAACAGCATTACATTCCTGGTGGATATGCGACAACTTTTAGGAGGCGTGAAGGTTTTTGCTTTGATGTTTCCCTGCATTCCACATCAGCAGGAGAAAGGGATGGGGTTTACAATTTAATCCCAGGTTTTCCCGAGATCAAGAATGTGGAGTTCATTCCTCACTCCAATCTTTACAGAGTAATATATCCCGATTACGACATCAGAGTTCCACAGAAAGATCTACCAGGATACATCAAAGTTCTGACAGGCTACTTTCCAGACGAAAAGCAGGGAATTGAAGGAATTTTTAGTGATATGAAAGGCTTGGCAGAGGATATTAATAAGTATTCAAATGCCGGGGGAAAGGTTGATATGAGCCGTTTTCCTTCTGACTACCCTTATTTGTTTAAAAGCTATTCCAAAACCTGGGGCGAGCTGGTTGATGTTCGAATAAAGAATCCCAAGTTAAAAACTATTATATCCTCTCTTTGGGGATATTATGGCCTGCCACCGTCAAAACTTGCCAGTATCTATTATGCTCTTCCGACCATTGGCTTTCTTCTGGAAGGTGGCTATTATCCCAGAGGTAAATCCCAGAAAATGAGCAATGCCTTGGTGAAATTTATCGAAGAGCATGGTGGCAAAGTTTTGCTTCAAACCAGGGTTGAAAAAATATTGATGAAGGATCATTCAGCTTACGGTGTAAAAACCGACGAAGGTAAGGAATATTACGGCAAGGTGGTAGTTTCTAACGCGAACGCCTATGACACATTTCACAAGATGATAGAAGAGAAAGAATTTTTAAAAAATTATCTGGCCAGGATGAATAAATTTACTGTGAGCCTCTCAACCTTTCAGATATTTCTGGGATTAGAAAAGGACTTGATTGGTGAAATCGGGATTAAGGATACAGAAATCTTCTATGAAACTGGATACGATATTGATTCTGACTACAAGGCTGCTCTTGATGCGGATATGGAAAACACCAGCTTCGGCCTTATGTTATATGATAACATCTATAAGGGTTATTCTCCAAAAGGCAAAAATACAGTCAATATTCTTGTCCTCCAGGGTTTTGACCATTGGGAAAAATTTGAAAGCAACTACTGGAAAGGTAATAAACAGGGATACATTGCAGAAAAGGAACGGATGGCCGATATTTTGATTAACAAGGTGGAAAAAACTCTTCTTCCTGGTCTCTTAAAAGCCATAGAGGTTAAAGAAATCGGTACCCCACTGACAAATGTTCGCTTTACCGGCAATTATCGCGGAGCAATATATGGCTGGGATCAAACCCTGGACAACTCTCCGCCAAGACGCCTGGCTCAGACAACCACTATAAAAAATCTTTATCTTTCTGGAGCATGGACGACTCCTGGCGGTGGTTATTCCGCTGTCATCTCAAGCGGTTTGCAATGTTTCGGAGAGATCATGAAAAAGTGGTGAGATTTTATTCTGCAAAACAGAGTGCTGGCTTATGTTTATTCCATGCTTTATTTGTCAGTTTAGGGTGTTAATTTTTTACTGCTTAGTGAGAATAAATAGTTGTGTACCACCTGTTGAGGTAAAAGATTTAGGGCGCGTGGTATTACCTGGCTCATTTAAAGAAAGAGTCAAAGTGTCTTTCTCAAGTTTATAAATGCCTAAGCTAGTCTTTCCAATATATTGGGAAAGAGGGCTCTCTTTAATCAATAAGTCTATTCGTTTAGGATCATCACTCGCTTTTAAATCAAATGTTCCCTTATAACATATATTCGGATTCGGAGAAGAAACACTGGCACTATTACCGGAAAAGATAAATGTCCAATCTCCAATCTGAGGAATACCTACCCATTTTCCTTCGAGTTCTGTTTTATCTGCAGCTCCAGCGTTGCCGTCATTCCATAAACCGAATACTAAAATACCAAGTGCAATTGACCCAATAAAGAATAAAATGCCGAATCTTTTCATAAAAATATCCTCCTCTAAATAAAATTGATTTTATCCATATTTAAAACCAAGTAGAGTTAATATAAATTTAGATTTTTTTGAGTTTCATTGCTGAACTAATTTATTATTAATATCACAGTAAAAAATTAAGGTCAAATATAATAAAAGCAGCTGTGAACATCTTATTTTCCGTGATGAAAGGCAGTATTATTGATCAGGTTGTGTGTTTTTGAACCCACTGACTTGACTTTACACTTAAAAGATTATTGTTTACTATCCCATTTTAACTGCCAACTATTTTATCTGGAGGGGTGAACCTTTTTAAAAATTCTTTCGTAATAACCTTTGAAGATTAGCTTAAGAGATAGAAATGAAAAAGCTCAAAAAAAAGATTCAAGTTTGAGGGATTATTATTTTTTAGCGATAAATCTGAAAAAGCATAAGAAATGGAAAGGAAGAGCAATGAAGAAACAAGGGATATTTATATTTTGCTTGAGAGAATTAAAACAGGAGATAGAGAAGCCTTCATGAAAGTTGTCAGTCTTTACCAGAGAAGAATTTTTTCCCTGGCCTTTTCTTTTTTCCAAAACAGAGAAGACGCTTTGGATATTGTTCAGGAAACCTTTTTAAGACTCTACCAGAAAATCCATTATTTTAAGATGGGGAAGAGCTTTCAAAACTGGATTTTTCAAATCGCAAAAAATTTATGTATAGATTATTACCGCAAAAATTATGGCAGAAGGAAAGAGCGGGATAGAGGGAGGAGTATAGAAGAAATGAATTTGGCTTTTGATAATGCTTATGATTCCTCTAACTCCTCTGACTTAAAAGAGATATTTTCACGATGCCTCAAGAAACTATCAAAAAAACAGAGGATGATAGTTGTCATGAAGCATTACAACCAACTTAAATACAGGGAGATTGCTCAAATTTTAAGTATATCTCCGGGAACAGTAAAATCCCTTCATTTTAAAGCAGTCCAAAATTTAAAGGGCCTTGTCAGCCCTTATTTGGAGATAGATAAATGAAAGATTGTAAAAAGAAAAAAATCCAGAAAGATTTTGTGGCCTTTCTTTATGGAGAGCTTGAAGAGGAAGAACAGAAACACTTCTTGTCACATCTTGAATCGTGTCCTTATTGCCAGAGAGAGCTGGAGAGATTAAAAAGAATTAAAATAGGAGCCGAGTATTTTAATAAAGATATTGAGGAAGCCATGGCTTCAGTGGATTGGGAGACACTTCCTGTTCAGATAACTGACACTGTTTTTAAGAGAGAAGTCTATGGGAAGCAGGAATCATGGTTGATAAAGATTTCAAGAGCTTTTTTCCAGCCCAAGCTGAGGCCTGTATATGCAGCTCTCCTTATAGGAGTATTTTTGGGTTCTTTGCTCACTTTTTTTGTTTTTCGTTCACCTCTCCTGAGACAAAAAAAAGTAGAGGTTTTTCACGCCCCCCAGGATTTTATTGAAAGAGTGGAGTTGGAAATGGCAAGGCGGGAAACATTGAATTATCTCGAGAAGAGCCAGTTCTTAATTTTAGACATTGCCCAGGCCTCATCAGAGGAGGGGGCGAGCCTCTGGCAGAGAGAATTTGCCTCCCAAAAAGCAAGAGATTTGCTGTCCAAGAAGAAATATATCAATCACCAACTGGATAAATTCAAAATGGCCAAAGCAAAGGAAATCTGTGACCAGATTGCGTTTCTTTTTTATGAACTGACTCAGATTACCGACCAAGTCCCGGCCTGGCGTCTCAGGGAAATCCAGGCTTTTATCGAAGAAAAACAACTTATGCTAAAAATAAAATTATTAAAAAAAGAATTGGAAATAAGAGAAGAAAGCGAGGTTTAAAATGAAGAAGAAAATATCCTTTTTTATAATTTTTTTCTTCTTTTCCTTTCTTATTCAGGCTTATGCCCAAATCCAACCTGATGAAAAATTATTTCAAGAAGCAAAAATTCTTATTTTTGATGAAAAGTGGGAAAAAGCTCAGGAGAAATTAAAAGAAATTTTAGAGAAATATCACCACAGCCGTTGGTCTTCCCAGGCTCTTTTTTACAAAGCAAAATGTCTGGCAGAGCAGGAAGGAAAAGAAATAAATGCTTTAAAGGCTTTTCAGAGTTATCTTGAGCTTAAAGAGAAGAACAGAAGTTTAGCCGAGGAGTCTGAAATTTCTATCATTGAACTGGCTTTTGAGCTCTATGAGAAAGGAAAGAGGTCATACTTAAAGGAAATAGAAGAAAGAATTGCCAGTCCGAATAAAGTCATCAGATATTTTGCTGCTTTTAAATTGAGCTATGTCAAGGATAAGGATATAGCAGCCAAGGGAGTGCTGATTCTAAAAGAAATCATAGCCAAAGAGAGAGATGATGAGCTTAGAGACAGGGCTAAGATAGCTTTGCTTCGAGTTAAACCGGCTGCCCTTAAAGATTTCGAAGAGGAAAGATACGAGAGAAGAGCGAGGATGCTGAAAATAAGAGTTTATGAAATTGGCAAAAAAAAGCCTGAGTTTTCTCTGAATATTCCCTGGGCCTTGGCTGATCTGGCTCTGTCAGCTATTTCCGAGAAAGATAAAGCAGTTATGAGAATGAAAGGATATAATTTGGATAAAATCATCGAAGAACTGACAGAGTCTAAGGGGAATATTATCGAGATTATAGGAGAAGAAAAGATTTTTAAAATTTGGATTGATTAAGGAGGTTTATCAATGAAAAAAGCTGCAATTTTGGTTTTAATAATGTTTGCCTTAATTTTTATACTGGCAAATTTTCTCCTGGCTGACAGCAGGGATGATTATCAAGCTATAAAAAAGGCGGTCAAAGAGAACCCTGACTACAGAGCTGGGAAGGAAGTGAAGTGGTTTAAAGTACTGGTGACTGATAACAAATTGAAAAAAGACAGAGTAAGAATCACTCTCCCTATTTGTTTAATTGAGCTCTTCCTTAAGTGTGCAGATGTTGACCGTTTGAAGATTAAGGGGGAAAAATGCGATATTGATCTTAAGAAGTTGTTTTATGAGCTTAAAAAAACCGGGCCCATGGCCATAATTGAAGTTTATGAAAATGGTGAAACAGTAAAAGTCTGGCTGGAGTAAAGCACTGTGTGTTCCAGATGGTGCTGGTGATAAACTCAGGCAAAAAAGTTTCTTTTTAAAATTCCTATTTTTTTCATTGTTGTGTGAAATTTATTCCTATGATATAAGCTAGGAAGAAAAAAAGATGCACAACTTCGTGGACTGTTCTGTCTTCAGCTAATTATCACTCAAAATAGGTATAAAGGAGGCTGGATAATGTCCTTATACAAGAAAGGGATATTTAAAGAGTGGAAGGTCGTTCTCCTTCTGGCAATCTTTCTTTTTGTTTCAAGAAGTATGAGTACAGGCCGGACTGAAAAGCCGGTCCTTCACGGAAGACACTGGGTTGCCATTACCGGCAAACCACTGGCTGCCACAGCTGGGGCTATGATCTTTCATCAGGGTGGAAATGCCGTGGATGCAGCCTGTGCCATGCTTGCAGCGACCTGTACCATGTACGATGTCTTAAGCTGGGGCGGGGAAACCCAGGCTCTGATCTATAATCCCCATACCAAAAAAGTCTATGGCATCAATGCCTTAGGGGTAGCCCCCACAGGGGCAACACCTGAATTCTTCAAGGAAAAGGACCTGGAGTACCCGCCTGCCTACGGCCCCCTGGCTGCAGTAACTCCAGGAACTCCTGGAGGCTTGATGGTCATGTTGGCTGAGTATGGTACCATGAGTCTGAAAGAAGTGCTGGAGCCTTCCATGGAAATGGCGGAAGGGTACCCCATAGAAAAACAACTGGCTTACAGCATTGAGAGACATAAAGAAAGGATCAAGGAGTGGCCCTACAGCAAGAAAGTCTTACTTCCGCATCTGGGAGAAGAACAAGAAGCCCCATATCCGGGAGAAATCTTCCGCCAGCCGGACTTATTAAACACTCTGAAGAAACTGGTCGAAGCCGAACAAGCTGCCCTTGCTGAGAGAAAGAACCGCAAGGAAGCCATTTATGCAGCTTATAAACGATTTTACAGGGGCGATATCGCCAAGGAATTTGTGAGAGGTTGCCAGGAACTGGGCGGACTCATAACCATGGAGAATCTGGCCAACTGGGAAGTTTATATCGAAGAGCCTGTGATGACAACCTATAAAGGGATCGAGGTCTACAAACTGACCTGCTGGGTTCAGGGACCAGTGCTTCTCCAGGCACTCAATATTCTCGAAAATATTGACCTGAAAAAAATGGGCTTTAACAGTGTGAATTACATTCACACACTCTATCAGGTGATGAACCTGGCTTTTGCTGACAGGGATTTTTACTATGGTGATCCTTATTTCCCGCCTGAAGAGCCGATTAAAGGATTGCTATCCAAAGAATACGCAAAGGAACGACTCAAGCAGATTAACTGGAATCTGAATGACCCTTATGTCAAACCCGGTGATCCCTATCCGTTCGAAGGAAAGAAAAACCCGTACCTTTACTTCTTAAAGAAATGGACAAATATTGGAACTAAAAGTGAAACCAAGTTGAGCAAAAAAGAAAGGCTTTCCTTTGAAGAAAGCTTCGCATCCGGAACCACTTCCATCCAGGCGGCTGACAAGGAAGGATGGGTTGTCTCCGTGACACCCAGCGGAGGCTGGATACCAGCCTGCATTGCAGGGAAGACAGGCATAGGTATGAGCCAGCGCATGCAAAGCTTTGTCCTTGATGAGGCCAAAAACCCCTTCAATGTGGTTTCCCCTGGTAAAAGACCCCGTGCGACTTTGACTCCAAGCATTGCCTTAAAGAACGGCAAACCTTTTCTTTCCTTTGCTGTCCAAGGGGGAGATACACAAGATCAAAACAGCCTGCAGTTCTTTTTGAATGTCGTTGAATTCGGTATGAATGTCCAGGAAGCCTGTGAAGCACCGAATATAGTGAATTACCAGATGCAGAGTTCCTTTGGAAAACATGAAGCATCCCCGGGCAAGCTCACTCTTAACGAAAAAGTCCCCCAGAAAGTGAGGGAAAATCTATCTAATATGTTGTATGAAATAAATATTAGAAAACACACATCAGGCCCTCTCAATGCAATCTATTTTGACTGGAAGCACGGCACTTTCTGGGGAGGTTCCAGCAATTATGGTGAAGACTACGGAATTGCCTGGTAAGATATAAGACTCTTGAAACTTGAGTTCATTTCCCTTTATTTTTTTCTAATTACTTGAAGTATAGTCATTTAAATTTAAATTCAATTTTAAGAAAAAAATAAATTTCATTTTTAAATTTTCTTTCATCTCCTAACTTTCTTCTTTGCCATATTATTCCCTTTTATAAGACAATAATCCCAATCTGCAGTGAACTGAAATTACCTATTCTTTACCTCAGTGTTGGTGAGAGCATTGAAAACCTTATCACTTTTGACCCTTATACCATTGCTGAAGCTTTGTTTGATTAGAAAAATCCGCTCCCTTGATTGGGAAAAGATGGAAGTGGGCGAGAAATAAATCATCCGAGTAATACCAAAAAAGAGCCAATAAGCGCAAGTATAATTCCTATTACCCGTTGTAAATTTATGGGTTCTTTTAGGATAATACCAGCAAAGATAAATATAAAGATGATACTGGTTTGGTTCAATGCAGATGCAATTGAAGCCTGAGTGTATTTCATCCCAGCAAGCCAGACGAGCATAGCTATATATGCGCCGAAAAATGAACCAGTGATTGTATAGTTCCAGCTGCGAGTTGAAATAAGTGAATCTATGATCTTACGTCGTGCTGGATGAAATAAAAGAATCAGAACCAGAGTAACAGCACCACCAAAAAGACGAATTTCTGTCGCCCATAATAGAGGAGAACGTTCAAGTAGGGGTTTGATCATAACGATACCTACTGCCATAGTGGCCATCGCCAGCACCCCATAGAAGATTCCCCAAAGCAGGTTTTTACGATTAATTTTTACCCTGCCTTTTTTATGGGTTGCGATCAATACAGCAGATATAATCAAGGTCACACCCACCACCTGCAAAAAAGTTAGGCTTTCCCTGAGCCAAATAATAGCAAGACCGATTATGAAAGGACTATACAGGCAGTTAACGATGGCCATCAACCCCGCCCCGAGCAGGTTTAAGCTTTTGAAAAAAAGTGTATCGCCAATTCCTATGCCGATAGCACCGCTTAACAGTAAAAGTATGTAGTCGTTGATAGAAACAGTGCGCAGCAATGTTTCGCCAAATAGCCATATAGTGGGTATGAATAAAACAAATGCCAATAGGTTCTTGAATAAGTTGAGAGCGATGGGATGAACTGTTTCCCCGCTTTTTTTTAATAAAATGATTGCAAATGCCCAGACCGCAGCAGTAAGCAGGGATAATGCTTCACCAAGATATGGAATGACTGGGTCCATTGGTTATTTTATATTTATAAAATGTTATATCACAACCTAACTTGGATTATTCACGAGTCGAGGTTGCCGCAGGTGCGAGATGTGGCCGATGAAGCTGTGGTCGTCCACTGCAAGTCGGCCACAACGAAGCAGATGCGGCGAGATCGGCTCGCCCAAAGGGTAAAAAATGTCGATTATTAATAAAAACAATAAAAAAACAAAGTATTCAGAGTGATTTCCCAAAAATCAAGGTAAGACTCTGATATTGCTTTTGTTATAATAAACATCGACATTTTTTATGAATAGTTCAGGCTAAAACATTTACAGAAAATGAATGGAATATTTTACACAAGTTTTTCACTATTATCACTAAATAACTTATCAATATTAATATCTTTCTTAATTTTTATCTAACTTATTTCAAGAACCTATCAAAAAAGTCAGCCGCAGCCTTATAAACTTTAAGCCAGTTCTCATGGCGGAGAAATCCATGCCCTTCATCGGGTAAGATAAGAAGTTCCACATGAGCTTTTTCCAATTTTATAAGGTGCTGGACCAGGTCAGTGGTCTGGATAAAATCGACACTCCTATCATCATCTCCGTGAATAAAAAGAACTGGAGAGGTCCAGAAGTAGACATCGGCAACAGGGGAAGATCGGAAAGCAGTGTTCATAAGATCTTCTCCGTGAATGCCCCATCCTCCTCCGTTGCGGCGGCGTCCCCTAAGAGACCAGTCATGGACACCATGCAAATCCACGCCAGCAGCAAAGAGCTCAGAATCCCTGGCAAGGCCAAGAGCTGTAAGATATCCTCCGTAAGATCCACCCCAGAGTCCTATTTTGTGTGGATCCACTTCTGGCCGTTTCTGCAGATACAGCCCTGCAGCTACAATATCCTGGTATTCAGATGCTCCTTGAGGTCCCTGATTGGGGGCGGTGCGAAACGCATACCCGTAGCCAATACCAGAGCGAAAATTCACAGAAAGAACAACATATCCTTTGTGGGCTAAATATTGATTCAAGGCATAAGCATTGTGGTAATAACCTCGCATATGCCAGCCGAGAAGCATCTGGCGAATGGGTCCCCCGTGCATAAAAATAATGGCAGGACGCTTATCTCCGGGCTTGGCCCCTTTAGGAAGAAATAGTTTTCCATGAATCTCAAGTCCATCTGGAGCCTTGAATAAGACCTGTTGAGGCTCGACTAAATCTTTCATGGGGAATTCATTTGGGATGGCTTCAGGCGAGATCAGACGTCTCTTCTTTTTTTTAAGACTCAAGACCGCAGGGGCGGCGGGTTGACGGACTGTTGAACATAGGAAAACCAAATCCTCTCCATTGGAAATAGGAACTGGAGCCCACTCAATTCCTTTTCCTGGGGTCAGGAGTTTGACTTTTCCACCAGCAATTGGAACTGACCAGAGATGGCGGCGGTCGATATCATTGGAGTTAGAATTGAAGATGAGAGTTTTTCCATCTGCTGAAAGGACACTGTCTTCCACTTCATACTTTCCTGGAGTAAGGCAAACGATTTTTCCATCCTTGACAGATATGGAATAGATGTGCATCCAGTCTTCATGCTCAGAGTAAAAAATAAGATGCTCATCAGCTTCCCATCTGAGTGTTTGTGCAGGATAATACTGAGAAAATCCTCCTGTTTCATTCGGGCACTCCCAGATTTTTTGAGCCTTGCAGCTTTCGACATCTGCAACCATTAAAGAGAATCTTTGTCCTCCTTTGAAGGAGCGTGCCCCAGTGGATCCAGGAAATCGGATATATGCGATATATTTTCCACAGGGCGACCAGACTTGATAGTCATCCCTGTCGACAGAAGGAGAAATCCATCGTATTGATTTCTCTTTAAAGTCATAAATACCGATGAAGCTGTGATCCTCCCTGTTGCTCACAAATGCGAGTTTGGAAGACTCAGGGGACCAGGTTGGAGAACTATTCCTCCCGCGGGCTTTAAAAAGAAGTTTTGGTTTCTGGGATCCATCCAGGGGTGCCATAAAAATTTTTCCCTTAAAGGTGTAGGCCAGAAGATTTCCATCAGGAGAAGGAACCGGGTTGCTTCCTTCTCCAAGCCGCCAAGGTTCACCCCTTTCAACTTTTATAGCCCAGACGGCCTGTTCTGTTCCTTCTGGATTGGAAGTGGGATTGGGATATTCTCCTGCTCGATTTGCAGAACCTCCTCTAACATAAACAATAATGGTTCCGTCCGCGTTGAAGGTGAGCTGACCTAATGCCTGGCCGTCATCTAAAGAGTACTGAGTAAGCTGGCGAGGCTTGTATTCTGGCCCTTTTGCTATCCAGATATTTCGTTTTCCCTGCCAGTTGAATACCCAGGCCACAAAATCTCCTTGTGGAGAGGCCACTAAACTCGATGGGAAAGCATAGCTCATGATGGTTTCAAGAGTGAAAGACTGACCCTGCAGAGGCATGAAAAGTATAAACAGAAGGATTAAGATGCTGAGGAAATTAAATCTTCCTAATTTGTGTTTGAAAATTGATAAATTCATTTTTTCCCTCCTTTTTATGGATTTTTAGGTTGCCTTAAAAAAGGCATTTTCCTCGTATGTGATGATAGTTGCATCATGGAGAATTGGTCACAATTTTCTTATTTAGATTTTGCACTTAGTTTTCATCAATAGATTCTTTATCCTATTTCTATCATAAGTAGGGGTTTCATCTCAACTTAGATCACTAACCATTTTCCAAAATTTCCTCTTCCTGATGTCCTGGAGTGAATATATCACACTCAAAAGGCAGGGTTAATTCCCAAGAAATAGAGACAAAGTGAAAAAAAATAGCAAAACAGTCAGCAATAAGATAGAATCCACCGTTCAAATCGACAAAAAGCAACTGCGGATGCTTTCAGAAGTACTCCCTCCTCCCTCCAGCTGCGGTTCTCCATTAAATGTTTGTTCAAGGCATGCAACAGCTCCGTCTTCCTGATCTTTTAAATTGCCTTCAGGTTGTGTCGCTACTGCTTTTTTGAAGATGGCCAGACATTCCTTAAAATAATATAAAATGAAAACAATTGACATTATCTATTGACTCCTATTGCCCAGGGCGTATATATTGTTTAATAAGTGAAGGGTTGTTTTAAGGAGCTTTTTGTCAAGGAGTAAGTACTATAGTTTACATAAAGATTGATGCAAATTTTTTGCCCTGGTTGCGATTTGTAGTAGAGGCCAAGCGAAAGCCGAATTCTCTTGATAATAATTATAAGATTATTAAAGCAATTAGCCTCCAGCGAATTTGAAAGTCAGTTTTAGGATTAAATTTTTTATTGAATTTGAAGGAGGGTAATAATGTTAGTAAATCCAACAAATGAAGTTATTGATCCGAAGTTCCCAAACTATGTTTATGCATCAAAACCTCTGGTGCCAGTATATGAAAAGGTCCGCGGTAGCAAAAAACGTGCAAGCTTATTTATTGGGGAATGGATGAAGATTCTGGACGATGAGATTCCAATGAGAGGACGTGTCTATGTGCGTTATCGGGGAGGGAATGGCTATGTTAATCAAGCTGATTACACATACTATCGTTTTATGGAAATTTTTTTCATTGATGTAAATCAGGGAGATGCGATTCTTATTCAGACACCCGATGACCGACGTATACTAATAGATGGAGGACAGAGTAATGAGGCGCATAAGTTTATCAGAGATAAATATAATCTATACGATAGGGATAATTATATTGATTTTGAAGCAGTAGTAGCGACCCATTCTGATAATGATCATACTGGAGGATTGATCAAAATCCTTAAAGATCCTAAAATTGCGGTCAAACGATTCTTTCATAACGGGCTGTTCCGGCGGAAATTGTCGGCGTTGGATCCCGGCCCTAAAGAAGATAATCGGATATTCGGACTTGTTGACCAGCCAAATATCGATGATTCGCCTGATCTGAAGTTCTTAATGCAAAGGATTATAAAAGCTGCAAATCAGGCAAAAAATAATATGCCGGTTGTGATTGAAAAAATGAAAACAAAAGAACGATGGAAAGACCGAATTGATGTGCCAGAAGAAGGATTTGTGTTTAAAAGGCTTGATGCTTCAGATAAGTATTTACCGCCTTATGATAATAACAACAAATACTTAACAGTTGAAGTACTCTGGCCTGCTGCAAAAAAAGTCAATGGCAAACTATCGTATCCTGATTATGGTGATGCTGGAAAAACGGTTAATGGGAATTCGATTGTTCTAAATTTAAAACATGGAAAGCAGCGAATTCTGTTAACTGGGGATTTAAATCAAAAATCAATGGAAGATCTGTTAAAGCGCTACAGTCGGAGAGGAGCAAATCCTTCAGACAGATTAAGAGCTGAAGTTTATAAGGCTGCACATCATGGAAGCCAGGATTTTTCCGTACCCTTCTTAAAAACTGTTAAACCCGATGTAGCAGTCATCTCATCCGGTGATAATCGGTATGATGTGCATGGCCATCCTCGTGCAGTTTTAATGGGAACAATCACAAGATATTCAAAGAATCTCATGCCGGCTGTTTTCTCAACTGAACTGGCAGCTTGTTTTAGTCCTATATCTTTAACAAAAAAACAGCAGAAATTGTTTGAGGAAGGCGGAATCCAAGTTTATGAGAAGTCGATTCAGGGGATTGTTCATCTGCGCAGTGATGGGAAACGTTTTTACCTGGGAACTGTCCATGGAAGGAAACCTCCGGAAAAGAGATTTAAGAACATTCTCTGGAAATGGGATATTTGGCCAGGTTGAAAAATTATTTAATATTTTGTTTTAAATAGATTTTTTCAGAGATGATCAGTAATTTTTTTCATAATAAATAGAAAGTCTATTGCTTTCTGCAGCAAAAGGGCTCAAATAGTTTGTTTGAGCGGTTTTTTACACCGTACGACATTAAACACGCTCTCCATGAGCATGGTTTGGTTATTGTAGCCGCCTTAGTTCATTCTGGCTGGAATATCTGGAGAAAAGAAAGAATCCATTATAGTGATAAGTCTTTATTTTTATTGACAAAAATTTTCCCCATCTAAATAATAATAGGCTGAAGAGAAGGACTGGATGGCAAAACTCTACGAGTTTCAGAGCAAGAAGCTGCTAAAGGAAGGGGGCATTCGTATCCCTGAAGGCGGAGTGGCTTCTACTCCGGATGAGGCTTTTATAATTGCCAAAAAAATTAGCAAACCAGTGGTTTTAAAAATTCAGGTTTGGGTAACAGGAAGAGCCAGCATGGGAGGTATACAATTTGCTGAGACACCAGAGGAAGCAGAAAAAGCAGCCCGCCAAATGCTTGGGATGAAGGTTAAAAATTTCACTGTCGAAAAAGTTATAGTCGAGGAGAAACTCAATATTAAGTCAGAATATTTTACTGGACTTATTATCGACGACTCAAAAAAATCTCCTTCCCTTATTTTTAGTTCAGTTGGAGGAACAGGAATAGAGGAAATAGCCCGCGCCCATCCTGAGAAAACATCTCAAATCTCAATTGATGTGTTGCCAGGTTTGAGGGATTACCAGGCACGAAACCTGATCAGGAAAATGGGTTTTTCCGGAAAACCCCTTGTTCAAGTAGCTGATGTCTTGACCAAACTCTATCGAGTTGCCCGAAGATATGACGCCCGCTCGGCTGAGATAAATCCCTTAGTCCTCACTGAGGATAACTTAGTCTATGCTGCTGACTGTCATCTGGTCATCGATGATTATGCTGTTTTCCGTCATCCGGAATTGGGGATAGAAGTGGCCCGGGAATTTGACCGCCCTCCTACTGAGCTTGAAAAAATTGCCTACCTGGTAGAAGAAAAAGACTACCGAGGAACCTTTTATTTTTTTCAGATGAATGTAAAAATTCCTGAGACTGAAAAGTTCATTGGTTTTCATGGAGCTGGTGGGGGTGGTTCCATGATGTCCATGGATGCAGTCCTTGACAGGGGATTCAAGTTGGCTAATTACTGTGATACAAGCGGTAATCCTTCTGCCAGCAAAGTCTACCGAGCAGCAAAAATTATTCTCTCCCAGCCTAATATTCAAGGCTATTTTGCTTCTGGTTCAGGTGTGGCCAGTCAGGAGCAGTTCCATTCAGCCCGGGGCATGGTTAAAGCATTTTATGAAGAGAGGCTTGAGATTCCTGGAGTTATTCGTCTGGGGGGTAATTACGAAGAGAAGGCGATAGAGATTCTCCAGACTTACCTCAATGATATCCCGGCTAAGGTAGAAGGGTACGGCCGTGATGATTCACCCGAGTTTTGCGCCCAACGGTTGGAGGAATTGATAGAAAAAAATAAATCTGTTTCTCATAAAGTGAAAGCGATAGCTGATCCACCTGTTTTTGAGAAGAACTATTCTTTTGAGACTCTGACAGGGAAGCTCTTTATTGATCATGATAAATGTTCTGATTGTAAAACAAAAGGTTGTATTCAGGCCTGCTTACCTCAAATACTGAAGATAGAAGAGAGAAAACCAGTCCTGGCAATTTCAGAGGCGGAAGCCAGGAAGGGAAAGTGCACAGAATGTTTAGCCTGCGAAATCTTCTGCACTTTCCATGAGCAGGATGCTATTTACGTCCATCTTCCTATTCCAGGATTGAAGGAATACAGAGATAAAATAATTGGAAAGAACAATACAAAATAAGACTGGTAACTAAAAATTGAAACAATCTTAATAATAAAAAGATTAGGAATTTAAGTGGCCATATTAGTCAACGAAAAATCAAATGTTTTGGTCCAGGGAATCACAGGCAGGGAAGGTATGGTCAGGACCCGGTTGATGAAAGATTACGGAACCAATATCGTGGCTGGTGTAACTCCGGGCAGAGGTGGGCAAGAAGTATATGGTGTTCCTGTTTTTGATTCGGTAGAAGAAGCGTGGGAAAAAACAGGTCCCCTGGATATAAGCGTAATTTTTATCCCTGCTTCGTTAGTGAAAAATGCAGCTTTAGAGGCCTTGGAAGCAGGAGTTAAACTTCTAGTTTTAGTTCCTGATCGCGTTCCCATCTATGATGTCCTGGAAATAGTGCGTTTTGCTCGGCAAAAGGAAGCTTCTTTTGTTGGGCCGAACACTTTGGGTCTTGTCAGCCCGGGAAAAGCTGTTTTAGGCATGATTGGAGGTCGGGCTGAGCGGGCAAGAGAATGGTTTCGTCAAGGAGATATAGGCGTAAGCTCTCGAAGCGGAGGTATGACTTCAGCCATCTCTTATTATCTGACTGAAGCCGGGCTTGGGCAGAGCACCATTGTCCATGTGGGAGGGGATGCTGTTTTAGGTCTTTCCCATCCCGAAGTTATGGAGCTTTTCGAAAAGGATGAACAGACAAAAATAGCGGTTATGTTCGGTGAGATAGGAACTACCCAAGAGGAGAGAGTGGCAGATTTGATAGATAAAAGAAAGTTCACTAAACCACTTATTGCTTATATTGGAGGCAAAGCTGCCAAGTCTGGAACAAGGTTTTCTCATGCCGGGGCTATTGTTGAAGGCGGTAGAGGTTCTTATGAAAGTAAGGTTAAAAGATTAAAAGAGGTTGGAGCGCAGGTGGTTTCTTCCGTTTCCGATATCCCTAAAAAAGCCCTGGAATTTAAGAGAAAATTAAAGGAGTAAAGGGAAATGAGCGAATTTCATTGGAAGACAGCCATAACAGAGGTTAAACCAAATAAAATATGCTTGAGGGGATATCCTGTGGACAAGCTGCTGGGCAAAGTTTCTTTTGCTCAGGCTATTTACTTAGTTTTAAAAGGAGAGTTTCCTTCTCCTGAAGTTGGAAAGCTCATTGATGCCATCTTTGTCTCTTCGGTTGACCACGGGGCAAGTCCGCCTTCAGTTCTTGCTGCCAGGACAGTTGCTTCTACTGGGGCAGAATTGAATTCAGCCATTGCGGCCGGGGTTTTGGCTATCTCCAGGTATCATGGAGGTGCTATTGAAGAAGGAATGAAGCTTTTTTTAGAAATTTCTCATAGAATTGAAGAGACAGACAAGGAAGAAAATGAGGTTATTGGTGGTGTCTTGAAGGAAATGAAAGAAAAGAGGCAACGCGCTTCTGGCTTTGGCCACCGCATCCACACCCAGGATCCCAGAACTAAGAGGCTTTTTGCTTTAGCCAAGGAGCTGGGCCTTGCCGGCAAATTTGTCCAGATAGCCCAGGGTGTCGAAAGAGTCCTTGAAGAGAATTTAGGAAAGCCATTACCAATCAATGTTGATGGTGCCATAGCTGCTCTTCTTTGTGAATTAGAAATTCCTCCAGAGATTGGAAATGCCTTTTTTATCATTGCCCGAGTTCCTGGCCTTGTAGCTCATATTCATGAGGAACGCACCCGGATGAGGCCCATGAGAAAAATTCATCCCCAGGATTATGAGTACGATGGCCCTCAAGAAAGGGAGATATGAATGAAGAAAGAAATATTAGCTCTTTTTCCTGAATTGGAGGAGATTACTGATTTTGAACTTCAGGAAAAAACAATAAAGGTTTGGCAGGTGGCTATAGAAAGAGGCGGCTGGAAAATCAAAGACCTTTTTCAAATGCCTTTTACTTTATTAATTAAAAAGACTTCTATTAACATAATCGAGCATACCAGGGCTGTTACCCTTTGTTGTCTGCAGATTGCTGATGTTCTAAGGAAAATGTATGATGGAAAGGTTTCATTAAAAAGAGATTATCTGTTGGCAGGAGCAATCCTTCATGATGTCGGGAAATTATTTGAATATGAAAAAGAAAAGGACAGATTTGTTAAAAGCAAAGAGGGAAAACTTCTTCGCCACCCTATCTCTGGAGCTGCTCTGGCTTACAGCCTTGGGCTTCCCCAGGAAGTTATTCACATAATTGCAGCTCACTCCAAGGAAGGAGATGGAATCAGAAGGTCAATCGAAGCTGTGATTGTGAATCATGCTGATTTTGTCAACTTTGACATTTTCAAGGATTAGCAATAGCCAAAGGAGGAGAATTTGGGAAAAACCTTTTCTGAGAAAATACTCAGTCAGAAAGCTGGCCAAGATGTTAAAGCAGGAGAGGTGGTTACAGTTTCTCCCGATTTTATATTATCCCATGACAATGCTGCTGCTATTATACAGGAATTTAAAAAACTTGGTCTCAAAAAGGTAAAGTCTCCTCATAAAATTGTTATCATCCTGGACCATGTGGTACCTGCTTCAACAGAAAAGTATGCTCTTAACCACAAAAATATAAGGGAATTTGTTTCAGAGCAAACTATTAAAAACTTTTTTGATATTAACTGCGGTATTTGTCACCAGGTTTTTTCTGAAAAGGGCTTTGCCCTTCCAGGCAAGCTGATATTAGGCAGTGATTCACATACCACAACTTACGGCGCTTTTGGAGCATTTGCTGCTGGTATTGGCCGCTCTGAGGTGGCTTCTTTCTGGGCCACAGATAAAATTTGGCTCAGAGTGCCTGAGACCATAAAGATTGAGATAAAAGGAAAGCTTCCACCTGGGATTTATGCCAAAGACGTTATCTTAAAGATTATTGGGGATGAAGGAGCTGACAGGGCAAACTATAGAGCTGTGGAGTTTTTTGGGGAGGCTGCAAAAAATTTCAGCCTGGCTTCCAGAATGGTTGTGGCTAACATGGCTGCTGAGATGGGAGCCAAGAACAGCTATTTTGTGCCTGATGAAGAAACCATCAGCTTTCTCAAAGAGAGAAAAAAAGATGAATTTCAAATCATAACATCAGACGACAAGGCAAGTTATGAAGCCATTATTCCCATCGACATTTCTTCTATAGAGCCTCAAGTAGCCTGTCCTCACACGGTGGATAATGTTAAACCTGTATCTGATGTTGAAGGTGTAAAGTTCCATCAAGCTCTTCTTGGGACATGCACTAACGGCCGTCTTGAAGATTTGGAAGTGGCAGCCAGAATTCTGAAAGGAAATAAAATTCACCCCCGGGTAAGGGTGCTTGTCATTCCAGCCTCCAGTGAAACCTACTTACTCGCTTTGAGAGAAGGTATCATAGATGTATTTTTAGAGTCAGGATGTGTGATCTTGAATCCTGGTTGTGGGCCCTGTCTGGGAGCCCATCAGGGAATCCTGGCACCAGGAGAAATTGCCTTAAGCACGGCCAATCGAAATTTCCGGGGAAGAATGGGAAGTAAAGACTCAGAGATTTTTCTTGCTTCTCCGGCTACAGTCGTTGCCTCTTCGATTAAAGGAGAAATAACTGACCCGAGGAAATTCCTATGAAAAAAGGAAGAGTTTGGAAGTATGGAGATAATATAAACACTGATGTTATCTTTCCTGGCAAATATACTTATTCCATTTTAGACCCTGATGAAATGGCCAGACATGCCCTCGAGGATTTAGATCCAGATTTTGCTCGAAAGGTAAAGCCTGGGGATATCATCGTTGCCGGCAGAAATTTCGGCTGTGGTAGTTCAAGAGAACAAGCTGCAACCTGTTTAAAGTATGCCGGAGTACAGGCTGTGGTGGCTAAATCTTTTGCCCGTATCTTTTTCCGGAACGCAATTAACCAGGGTTTGTCAGTGCTCCAATCAGAAGAAGCTGTAGAAAACATAGAAAATGGGCAAGAAATAGAAATTGATTTTTCTCAGGGAAAAATAAAGACTGAGAAAGGAGTTTATGACTTTCCTCCTTTTCCAGAATCAGTTTTAGGAATTTTAGAAGCAGGAGGACTTATCCCTTATACTAAAAAGAAACTGAAAAGAGGAAAAAAGGAGGAATGATGGCGAGATATAAAATTGCTTTGCTGCCTGGAGATGGAACAGGAAAAGATGTTATGGAAGCGGCCATGATTGTCCTGGATAAGATAAGTCTTGATGCTGAATTTGTAGAAAGTGACATTGGCTGGAAATTCTGGTGTGAAGAAGGGAATCCTCTTCCTGAGCGAACCATTAAAATGCTTAAAGAAACTGATGTTTGCCTCTTTGGAGCGATTACTTCCAAGCCCAAAGAAGACGCTCTCAAAGAGCTTCATCCAACTCTAAGAGATAGAGGCTATTCTTATTTCAGCCCTATTGTCAGGTTGCGTCAGGAATTTGACCTTTATACCAATCTCAGACCCTGCAAGGCTTATCCAGGTAATCCCCTCAATTATCGGGATGATATTGATTTAGTGATATTCAGAGAAAACACTGAGGGCATGTATGCTGGGGTGGAGTTTCATCCTCTGCCTGAAGAAGTGAGGGATGCCCTTCTTATCCATCCCAAAATGAAAAAATTTAAAGAAATCCCTCTCGAGGAGATTGCCCTCTCAACTCGCATCATGACCAAAGAAGGTTGTACCAGAATTCTAAGGCGAGCTTTTGAATATGCCCGCAAGAACAAACGCCGCTCTGTCACCATTGTTGAAAAACCCAATGTCCTGAGGGAAACAGGAGGACTTATTCTGGATATTGCCCGGGAAATGGCCAGGGAGTATCCAGAGGTAGAGTTCTGGGAGGCTAATGTCGATGCTATGGCCATGTGGCTGGTTAAAAACCCTCAGGATTATGATGTTTTAGTGGCTGAAAATTTATTCGGAGATATCATTTCAGACCTTTCGGCTCAGCTCGTTGGCGGGCTGGGGTTTGCCTGCAGCGGCAATATCGGAGATAATTATGCTGTTTTTGAACCTACCCATGGTTCTGCACCCAAGTATGCAGGGCAGTACAAGGTGAATCCTACGGCCATGCTTCTTGCTGTCAAGATGATGCTTGAATGGCTGGGTGAGGGTGAGAAGGCAAAACACCTGGAGGAAGCTGTAGCAGAAGTGATTGAAGAAGGGAAAGTCAGGGCTTATGATTTAGGTGGAAGTTCTTCTACCCTGGATGTTGCCCGGGCAGTTTCAGAGAAGCTGTAAAGGATAAAAAATTGGGAAAGACAGTCATTGAAAAAATAATCCAGGCTCACACAAAAGATGAGGTTGGGCCGGGAAAAATTGTCTGGATGAACCTTGATATTCGCTCTGCTCGTGATTTTGGCGGTCCCAATGTGGTTAAAAATTACAAAAGAGAATACAGAGATCTTCCTTTGGCAAATAATAAGAAATCTTTTTTTACTTTTGATTTATGTGTCCCGGCCTGTTCTCTCAAGTATGCCGACAACCAGCAGATATGTCGTAATTTTGCCCAAGAACAAAAGATAAAAGTTTTTGATGTGGACAGAGGCATAGGTTCCCATGTCTTTATAGAAGAAGGCCTGGCTTTAGCCAACAGCACAGTGGTTGGAACCGACAGTCATCTTAATATTTTGGGTGCTGTTGGCTGCTTTGGCCAGGGAATGGGTGATATTGACATTACCTTTGCTTTCAGGACCGGAAAAATATGGTTTGAAGTTCCGGAGACAATTAAGGTTTTACTCAAGGGCCGCTTCTTCTATCCGGTAACAGCCAAGGATTTAACTCTTTTTGTGCTTAAGAAACTGGGGACAAAAAAGGCAGCCTTGAAAGCAGTGGAATTTTACGGAGAAGCTGTGCAGAATTTAACTCTGGCCGGACGTATCACCTTCTGCAGCATGGTAACCGAAATGGCCGGAGTGATAGGTTTTATTCCTAAATTTGGAGATTCTTTCTCAGCTGAAATTGAAGAGTTTTTTGGAGAAAAATATTTACCTTTCCAGGCGGATGAAGATGCATATTATGCTGAAGTGATTGAAATAGACATCAATGGCCTTACTCCCCAGGTGGCCGCACCTTTTTCTCCTGACAATGTCCAGGGAGTGTCTGAGTTGAAAGGAACAAAAATCAATTCAGGTTTTATAGGTTCCTGCACTAATGGCCGGCTGGAGGATTTTGCTCAAGCAGCTCAAGTTTTAAAAAAGAAAAAAGTCAAAGAGAATGTCATGCTTAAAATTGTGCCTGCTACAAGACGGGTCTACCAAGAACTTCTTGAGAAGGGTATTCTTAAGGATCTCTTTCGAAGCGGTGCCATAATTAGCAATCCAGGCTGCGGCGGCTGCGCTGAAGGTCATATCGGCCTCACAGGAGAAGGAGAGGTTCAAATCAGCACAGGAAACAGAAATTTTGCTGGTAAGCAGGGAAAAGGAAAGACTTATCTGGCCAGTCCGGCAGTGGTGGCTGCTTCATGTATTCGGGGAGAAATAGCAAGTCCAAAGGCTTTATAAAATGGAGAAGAAAAAGACGGTTCACCGAGGGAAGATCTGGGTTATTTCCGACAAGAGGAAGAATTTAATCGAAAATATTGATACTGACCAGATTTTTCATAATGCCTTCCTTCATATCACTGACCTTTCCCAAATGGGCCAGTATGCTCTGGGCAACCTGGAAGGCTGGCGTGATTTTTCGAAAAAAGCTCAACAAGGAGATATTCTTGTTGTGGGCAGGAATTTTGGCGCAGGTTCCTCGCGGCAGCAGGCTGTTGACTGCTTTATTTCCTTGAAAATCGGAATGATTCTTGCTCTTTCTTTAGGAGCCATCTACTTCAGGAATGCTCTCAATTCTGGATTTCCTGTTTTAAAATGCCCTAACCTGGAAGAACTTGTTGAGAAAGGCAAACTGGAGACTGGAGATGATATTCAGGTGGATTTCCTTAAAGGCGAAGGATGGAATCAGAGCAAGAATTTCTCTTTCAGAATTGATCCCATGAGCTCTGTTCAGTATGATATCTTTAAGGCAGGAAATTTGTTTAGCTACGGAAAAAAACACATTCAGGAATAGTTTAGTCATGATTATTCTGGCAGTGGATACCACAACCTTTGCCGGTTCAGTGGCCCTCCTGGAGAATACTAAGCTTCTTTCAGAAGTAAATATAGAATCTTTTTCCACCTACTCTGAAAGGCTTCTTCCTTCCATAAACTTTTTACTCGAAATAAACAAATTGAGAATACAAGAAATTGATGCTTTTGCTATGGCCATAGGGCCAGGTTCTTTTACAGGTATAAGAATTGGGTTGAGTATGATAAAGTCCTTTTCTTATGCTTCAGGAAAGCCGATTGCTCCAGTTTCTTCTCTGAAGGCTCTGGCCTTAAAACTGTTTCGTTCTCAAAGCCGCCTCATATGTCCAATCCTGGACGCAAAAAAGGGAGAGATTTATGCTGCCCTCTTTGAATCAAGAAAAGATGAATTAAAAGAGATTATTGCTCAGGGAGCTTACTCACCCGATTATTTTTTCTCTCTTGTTCCCTGCCACCGGGTGGTTTATTTCATCGGCAACGGCATCCAGACTTATAGGGAAAAAATAAACCAGTATTATAAGGATAAAGCCAGATTTTCTTTCCGCTCTCCTTTTATTGCCTATGAAGTTGGACTGTCAGGTTATGAGCTTTTAAGGAAAAATAAAGGAATCAGTTTCCGGGAACTCAAGCCCCTTTATTTTCGAAGGTCTCAGGCTGAGGAAAATGATTAGGGAAGACAGGCTCGGCAAAGATTTCTTTTTTCTTAGGAGTATGGAGGAAGATGACCTTCCTTGGGTTTGTGCTATTGAAAAACTTTCTTTTCCCACTCCCTGGCATGAGAGTACTTTTAGAGGAGAAATTTACAATCAAGCCATATCCTATCCCTATGTTATTGTCCATAAGCTTTTAAAAAAAATTATAGGCTATATCATTTTCTGGCACATAAAAGAAGAAGTCCATATCAATAATATCGCCATTCATCCCCATTTCAGACGAATGGGCATTGCCCAGGCTGTTTTGCGCAGAGTTTTGGCCCAGGTTCAGAGACAAGGGGTGAGTTTTGTCACTCTTGAAGTTAGGCCCTCTAATTCTGCTGCCTTTTATTTGTATAGAAAATTGGGGTTTATTGTTCTTGGGATAAAAAAGGATTATTACCGTAAGCCTCAGGAAGATGCTCTTGTTCTGGGGAAGAGTTTGATTTAAATAAATAATAATATAAAGTTCAATTTCAATAGATGACCTTTATAAGGCAGAGCCCTTTAGCGGGTGCGGTGGGTGAGGTAAGAGTTCTTTTTCCTTTGATGAATATTTCTTCAATTTTTTCTGGAGCCAACTTTCCTTTCCCGATTTCAAGGAGAGTACCCACAATAGTCCTGACCATGTACCTTAAGAATCCATTAGCTTCAACAGTGTAGATAATTTCTTCCCCCTTTTTTTCGATTCGAGAAGAGGTGATTTTCCTGACTGGATTGAGAAGGCGGTTAGATGAGAAAGCTGTAAAATCTGCTTCTCGCTCAAAAAAAGGGGCTGCTTTTCTCATAAATTCTACTTTGAGAGGCGAAGGCCAGTAAAGAACATACCTGTGGAGAAAAGGAGGGATGTCAGGAGAATTAAATATTCTGTACTGGTATATTTTGGATTTGGCCATTTTCCTGGCATGAAAATCTAGATTGACTTTTTTTAGAGACACTACTTTGATATCATTCGGAAGAAGAGAATTTAAAGCTCGAAAGAGTTCTTCATTGCTTAATGAGATATTTGTTTTGAAGTTTGCTACCTGGCCGGAAGCATGGACTCCTGCATCTGTTCGTCCTGTTCCAACTACATTTATTTTTTTTTGAGTAATTCTGGTTAAATTATCTTCAAGAAGGCCCTGGATTGTTCTTTTTTTTGGCTGTCGCTGCCAGCCGTGATAGTCTGTTCCATCATAGCTCAAAATAAGCTTGTAATTCTCCATCGCCTTTAATTTTTAAATTTTTTACTTTTTTAGGGCTAATTCTATGGCTTGCTCTGGCGTTTCAGCCTGGATAACTCCTTTAATTTTCCATGTTCCCAAACCAATAATTTTTTTCCTGTAAATACATCCATAGGCTATTTCGGTCAGAGTACCGTATTTCCCGTCAACAGCTATAAGAACATCAGAGTTCATGGCTACCAGGGAGTTGCGGCTGTACCCCATGCCTGTGGCTAGGGGAAGATCAATGTAAGGGTTGGCATCATAAGGATTGTTCCCAGGCAAAATACCCACGGTCAATCCTCCTGCTTTTTTAGCTCCCCGTGAAGCAGCCTCCATAACACCACCGAGCCCTCCACAGACAAGTATGGCTCCTTTCTTAGCAATCAGCTTTCCCACCTGAAAAGATATCTGGAGGGATTTCACATCAGGATTTCCTCCTCCTATGACTCCGATTCTTAATTTTTTTCTTAATTCATCCATGATTATTTCCTTTATTTTATACGGAAACTAAAATTAGCACAGAGAGCGTTTCTTTTCAAACTTAAAGGAATAGTAGTAAGCATTTTTTTTTCTGTTATAGAAAAAGGTTTTTTGGAATGGATGATGCGACCATTGAAGATTTAGCCTTCAGAGTAAGCTCAGGCCAGTGGTTTCAAAAACACGCTGTCTTTGCCCCAGCGAAAGAAGATATTCGATTAGGCGAAGGCAAGTGGATGAGAAAAACCGTTTGAAGGCTGAGCGGGCAAGGTTCCTCTCCAGAATGGAGAGGGGAGCGAAGTCTGAAACCGAGCAACGTTTGCCTCGCTGGGGCAAAAGTTGCGTGTTTTTGAACCCACGGCCTGAGCTTTCCTTCAAACGGTTTTTTCAACCACTGCCCTTCGCCAAGCAACAAAGAGTTACGCAGCAGCCGAGGAGGACGAAAGGAGAATGGCGTTAAAAATCTGATTGGGAGCAAAGCTATTCCTAAAAACCAATCTAAAAGTATTCGGATATCACGAAAAAAAGATACTTCAAGAATAGAATTTTAAGATATTGAATATAATTGGCAGATTGATTAAAATTCAATTCTATTGAGGAAGAATAAATGACTGAAAAAAAAGTTGTTAGTTTTATTTTCTCCATTATTTTTATTTTTCTCTGCAGCTGCCAGAAAGGTGTTGACAGGGATTTTCAAATTTCCAGGCTAATCGACCTTTTGAAGAAGGAAAATATTCTTCAAAGCCCGCTGATGGGGTCTTATGAAGATAATAGCCACACAGCCAGGAAATTTTTTCCTTTGCGTTCCAGTTCTATTATTGACTTAGGTTCCGGGGAAAATCCATTTGGAATAAAAATGAAATTACAGATGGGAGGTGTAGAATTAAACGCGATCTTCGCACCACCAGAGAGTGAATACAGCTACAATCTTTCTTTTCCTCAAGAGGCAGTCTTAGATTTTGGTATAGGAATTATAAAGGACGAAAATTCAGAAAGGATTGTTAAAGGTGAAAAAAAAGGAATTAATTTCATTATTTCCCTTGAACTTAAGGGAAGAAAAAAGACTATCTTTCAAAAATATGTAAGCCTTTCCTCTTTAGAAAAAGAGGAAAATTTTTTCTTTTCCAGGCATAAAATAGATCTGCCCTTTGTTTCCAATAAAGCTCGATTGTCCTTAATCACCAAAGGAGAGGAAGGAGCTTTTTCCTTTTGGTATAACCCTGTTGTTTACAGGCCAGGGCAGAAGAGAAAAAATGTTATTCTGATCTCTATCGATACCTTAAGGGCTGACCACTTGGGTTGCTATGGCTATTCAAGAGAAATAAGTCCCACTATCGACTCTTTAGTCTCTGACAGTGCTTTATTTTTCAACACCTATGCTTCTTCTCCCTGGACTTTACCTTCTCATGTCTCCCTTTTAACCTCTCTTTCCGGGGTCCATCATCAGGTCTATTATCACGATGAAAAGATAGACCCTTCTATTCTCACCTTAGCTGATATATTAAGGCAGAACCATTTCTTTTGTTCTGCTTTTACTGGAGGAGGATTTGTCAGCTCTACCTATGGATTTTCCAAAGGATTTGATATGTATAGAGAAGGTGAGGGAGGAGTTTTCCATCAGAATTCCTCTGAGCTTGTTTACGGGGTTGTGTCTCAATGGCTTGACCGAAACAGAGATAAAAATTTTTTTATCCTTATCCATACCTATCAACCTCATAGCCCATACGCTTGTCCTTATCCCTTTAAAGTCATGTTTTTGGATGATGAGGCAAAATGGGGTCATTTAGATATTATGAGTTACATAGGGGGAAAAAGCGGTATCTACAAAAAACTTCCTGAAGAAGAGCGTCAGAATATAATTGACCTTTATGATGGTGAGATTCGCTATACAGATGAAAAGTTGATAGGGCCGCTCCTGGAGAAGTTGAAAGAGATGAATCTTTATGACCAGACAATGATTATATTTACCAGTGATCACGGCGAAGAATTTTATGACCATGGAGGCTGGGTTCATGGGCATAATCTCTATAATGAATCTCTGAGAGTTCCCTTAATCATTAAATTTCCCGATTCGAAATTTAAGGGAAAAAAAACAGACAGTTTTGTTCGGCTGATAGATATTATGCCCACTATCCTGGAGGAGCTTGATATAGATTTTTCCGGTCTTCCATTTGATGGTCAAAGTTTGATACCTCTTTTAAAAGATAAAGAGACCGAAGACAGAATATTTCTGGCTGATATAGGAGACAATGTTTTGGATTCTCATGTTCCCCAAAAAATAACTATGAATTTCAAAAGATATAAAATCATTATTAATAAAAAATTCAGCAGGGAAGACCTCCAGTTTTTTCTATCTCCTCCTCCTTCTATTTCTTCAATTGAGCTTTATGATTTAATGGAGGACCCTTTTGAAAAGGAGAACATAGCCTCCAAAAAGAAGGCTCTTGTTTATCAATTAACAAAAAAAATCGATGAAATTTACCAGAAAGCCAGGGAGAAAAAAAAGGCGAAGCTTGAGATAGATGAAGAATTAAAGAAACAACTAAAAGCTTTAGGTTATATTCGTTGAATAAAAAAGGAGAAAAAAATGTCTGATTTCTTAGAGATTAAAAGCTTGGACAGCCAGGCCCAAAAGAAGATATTAGAAGAAATTAAAAAAAGAATAGAAGAAAAAAAGAAAGAGGGCATCTTTCAGGAGAGAGAAATCCGGGAAATCGAAGAGATGAGACTTCATCCCCTTACAGATATTCAAGATGTCCAGAGTGTTTATGATAACCATCTGTTTAAAAAGCCTGAAAGAAATAAAAAAGAGTAAAACGAAAAAGTATTTTCCTTGAAGGAGAATTTCATGGAAAAAAAAGATAAAAAAAATAGTGGAGAAAAAAATTTTATCAAGATTGATTATGAACAAATCGATGTGGCTGATATAATGGACCAAATTAAAAGAAAAATTGCCCAGGAGGCAAAAAAGCCTTCTCCAGGAAAACCTCCTAAAGAAGAATCTCCCCTGACTCCTCCTCATTTTTTTAAAGAACCAGAAATAGAAGAAGAGGCCTTAGGAACCAAGAAAAAGGCAAGAAAGCTTCTATTAAAGCTTATGAAACCCTTTGCCCCGCTTATTAAGTTTATGGTTTTACCTGTTCATGAGGAGCTTATGGAGACAATACGGAAACTTCACCAGACGAATGAAAGATTGGATTTTATGAATGTAAGGCTCCAACAGAGAGGAGATGAAATTTCATCTTCCTTAAACGATTTAATTAACAGAGTGGGTGAGTTTAATACTGCTGTCCACGAAAGAATAGATGAACTCAGTAGGGTCTTAAGCAGCAGGATAAATCAAGATTTCGAGAAGACAAATAAAAGAATTGATAAAACAAATAAAACCATAAACAAGAGGTTGGAAGTTCTTTTTGCTGACCTAGGAAAGACGATGGAATACACCAAGCTTCTTCATAATCTTTCTCACAATATGGTGGTCGAGTTCAGTAAGTTGAAAATTGAAGAGGAAAACCTAAAAAATAAGACTCGGATAATGGAGAAAGATTTTGAGTTTTTAGGAAGAAGGGAGAAAGCTCTGGAGAAACTCATTCTAAAATGAAAATAGCCTTTGTTGTTCAGAGATACGGGATAGAAATAAACGGAGGAGCAGAACTTCACTGTCGCTGGGTAGTAGAGCACATGAAAAAATACTGTGAGGTAGAAGTGCTGACAACCAGAGCCTTTGATTATATTACCTGGAAAAATCATTATCCCAAGGGTAAAGAAGTCATTAACAACATCCCTGTGAGGAGATTCTCTGTAACCAGAACAAGAAACCCGGAAAGGTTTGGCCGCCTTCAAAACTACATCCTTGAGAATGAACACAGGGAGGAGGATGAGTTAAAATGGCTTGAAGAAGAAGGCCCTTTATCTCCATCTCTTATTAGATTCATAAAAGAGCATCAGAATGATTATGATTATTTTATTTTTTTTAGCTACCGCTATTACCATTCATACTGGGGAATACAGACAGTTCCTCACAAAAGCATCTTAGTTCCCACCGCAGAACATGATCCAGTCATCCATCTTAAAATATTTAAAAATTTATTCAGAAAGCCTCAGGCTTTTATCTATAACTCTTTTGAAGAGCGGAAAATGATTAACACCCTTTCCCAAAATGACCATATTTTGGGAGACGTTGTTGGAGTAGGTACAGAAATATCTTCTCACTATTCAAAGGAGCAATTCCGTCAGAAATATAAGATCAAGGGAGATTACATCATTTATATTGGCAGAATTGACGAGAATAAAGGCTGTCATCAACTCTTTGATTATTTTCTCAGATTCAAGAAAGATACAGCCTCTGATATTAAATTGGTTTTGGTGGGAAACGCAATCCTGGAAATCCCCTCTCATCCAGATGTAATTTATCTGGGCTTTGTCTCGGAAGAAGATAAATTCAGGGGTCTTGATGGAGCTGTGCTTCTGGTTATGCCTTCTTTTTATGAAAGCCTTTCTATGGTTACTTTAGAGGCTTGGGCCCTGAGAAAACCCGTTTTGGCCAACAGCCAGTGCGAGGTGCTCAAAGGTCAATGTTTAAGGAGCAATGGAGGGCTTTTTTATGAGAATTATCAGGAATTTAAGGAAACTTTAAGAGTAATTCTCTCTTTGCCAGAATTTCGCCAGGTTATGGGACAAAATGGTCAAAAGTACTTCAAAAAAAACTATACCTGGGAAGTCATCGAGAACAAATACTTAGCCATAATTGATCAGCTTGAAAGGAAAAAATAGTGGAAATTCATCAGTTCGCTACATCCCTGACTTATGGTGATGCCATATCCGATGAAATGCTCGAGATCCAGAAAGTTCTTAGAGAAAAAGGCTATACTTCTGAAATCTTTATCCGTTTTTATGATCCCCGAATGGCCGGATATATAAAGGATTTCAGGGAGTACAAGAGATTCAGTTCTCCTCAGAATGTTGTTATTTTTCACTTTTCTATTTCTTCTCCTGTATCCAAGATGTTTTTCCGTATTCCAGATAAAAAAATTATGATTTATCACAATATTACACCTCATGAATATTTTTTGGATACTCATCGGATATTGACAAAAGACTGTTATAAAGGCCGCCTGGAAATAAAACTTTTTAAGGATAAAGTAGATTTGACCTTAGGAGATTCAGAATTTAACCGTCAGGAGCTTGAAAAGGTCGGTTACCCTAAAACTGGAGTTCTTCCCCTTCTTCTGGATTTTTCAAAATTTGAAAGAGAAGGAAATTTGATCACTCGGCAGATTTTTTCAACGGGGAAAACAACAATTCTTTTTGTTGGCCGTCTTATCCCCAACAAAAAATATAAAGATATAATTAAAACATTTTATTATTACAAAAAATATTTCAACAGTAATTCTCAGTTATTTTTGGTGGGTGACTATAGAGGATTGGAGAGATATTTTACTGGGCTTCAAAATATTATTAAGAGATTAAATCTGTCCGACGTTTATTTCACAGGTCATGTAGATTTTGAGGAATTGGTCTCTTTTTACAGACTTGCTCATGTCTATTTAAGCATGAGTGAGCATGAAGGCTTTGGTGTTCCTCTTTTAGAGGCTTTTTACATGAAAGTTCCTGTAGTTGCCTATGCTGCAGGAGCAGTAGAAGAAACCATGAACGGCGGAGGAGTACTTCTCCGTAAAAAGGATTTTTTTAAAACAGCTGCTCTGCTGGATACACTAATGAAGAATAAGAGCTTCAGAAAAAAGATAATCAATTCCCAGCTTAAAGCTTTAGAGAAGTATAAGAAAGAGAGTGTAAGCCGAATTTTGCTAAATCATATAAAAAGAGTAAGTAAAGTATGAGAATTGACCAGCTTGTCCCTGCTTTTCATAAGGGTGATGCCATCGGGGATACAGCTTATCATTTGAAGGGATTTTTAAAGTCCCAGGGATTTTCCTCAGAGATTTATTGTTTATCCTGCGACCAAGAGCTCCAGGGAGAATCAATACCCTTTTCCTCTTTTCCTGAACCTTCTGCATCAGATGTGACCATTCTTCATTTTGCCCTGCCTTCGCCCTTGACCCAGGCATTGATAAAACTACCCAGCCAGAAGGTTATTATTTATCATAACATTACACCTTATGAATTTTTCGCTGATTTCAGTCAGGAGATGACCAGAATTTCTCACCTGGGCCGCAAGGAGCTTTCGTCCTTGGTTCCTTACATCTCTTTGGCTTTAGCTGACTCTGAGTATAACCGCCAGGAGCTGCAACAGCTTGGCTTTAAAAAGACGGCTGTTTTTCCTCTTTTTGTTGATTTTAACAAATACAAAAGGCCAATGAGTCGTTTTATGTATGACCTCTTCAGTGATGAGAGGATTAATGTTCTTTTTGTAGGCCGAATTGTCCCCAATAAAAAGATAGATGATCTCATAAAGGTCATTTTTTATTACAAAAAATACATCTCTCCTTTGGTGAGGCTGATAATTGTTGGCAAGACTCAATCTCTGCCTGCCTATTTCCAAAGCTTGGTTAATTTGGCTGATGAATTTTACCTTAAGCCAGAAGAAATATGTTTTACAGGGCATATTTCTGATGAAGAAATGTATGCCCTTTACAGAGTCTCCCATGTGTTTCTTTCTTTAAGTGAGCATGAGGGATTTGGACTTCCCTTTGTGGAGAGCATGATTTTTGACCTTCCAATTATAGCTTATGAATGTACTGCTGTGCCTTATACTCTGGATGAGGCAGGAGTGTTAATCAAGCATAAAAAAAAGGATTATGTGGGAGAACTGTTAAATATTGTTGCCTGTGACAAAAAATTAAGAAGGAAGATCATTCAGGGGCAACATCAGCGACTTAAAAAATTCAAAGAACAAGATTTGGGGAACTTTTTTCTTCACAATTTAGAGAGCCTGATAGAAGGAAATTAATATGAGAATTGCCTTTGTTATCCAGAGATACGGCAAAGAAGTTATGGGAGGTTCAGAGCTTCACTGCCGCCAGATAGCTGAAAGACTGGTTGGAAGAGGATATGACTGCACAATTTATACCACTACAGCCAAGGATTATATAACCTGGAAGAATGAATATCCTTCTGGAGAGACAGTTCTCAACGGCGTGATAATTAAGCGCTATAAGGTGGAGAAAGAAAGGGAAATCGAGTCCTTTAACAAATATTCTGATTGGCTTTTTTTTAATAAACATACACATAAAGATGAGATTGAATGGCTTGAACAACAGGGGCCTTATTGTCCAGTTCTCATCGAGGCTCTCAAGAAAGAAGAGAAAAACCACGACCTCTTTATCTTTTTTACTTATCTTTATTATAACACCTACTGGGGGTTGAGAGGGCTTAAAGGGAAGAAAGTCCTGGTACCAACAGCTCATGATGAGCCTCCTCTCTATCTTGGAGTGATGAAAGAGGTATTTTCTACTCCTTTCGGCTTTATGTTTAATACTGAATCAGAGAAAAAGATGCTCAGCCGTCTGTTTTCTTTTGAGAAGAAATACCAGGATATTGTTGGAGTTGGAGTTGAAATTCCAGAAAGAATAGAGAGTGGGCAATTTAGCCAGAAATATGGAATTTTATCTCCTTTTATTCTTTATGCAGGCCGAATTGAGGCAGGAAAAGGATGCCAAGAACTATTCGATTATTTTCTCAGGTTTAGCCGTAAGAATACCAGGCTTAGCTTGGTTCTCATTGGAAAGCTTCTGATGGAACTGCCTATTCATCCTAAAGTGAAATATCTTGGCTTTCTTCCTCCCGAGGATAAAAACGATGCTATGGCTTCTGCCCTAACCACAATTAACTCTTCCCATTTTGAAAGCCTGTGCATGGCAGCCTTGGAATCCTTGGCTGTCCAGACTCCTATTTTAGTCCAGGAGGGAACAGACCCCTTAAAACAGCATTGTCTTAAGGGAAGATGCGGGTTGTTTTACTCCAATTACGAAGAGTTTGAAGAAGCTCTGAATCTTATCCTCAGGGACTCGAGGTTAGGAAAAGTTTTGGGAGAGAACGGCCTGGAATATGTTAAAGAAAATTATTCATGGCCAAAAGTGATTGAAAAATATTCCAAACTTTTTAATTATCTGCTTTCCTCTGGCATTTAAAAAAGAAAATAGTTCTCTTCCATATTGTGTTGGTCAGAATCAGTAAATAGCGGGGTCAGGTCTCAACATTTGACATATCTTTATTGGTCAGTTAATCTTTTTTTCTTTAATTAGCTAGACAAAAGAGAAAAAGATATGTCAAATGTTGAGACCTGACCCCTACTCGCCGCCCGACAGAGTCGGGTGCCCTCGAAGAGCAATTCGGGAAGGCTAAATCTTCAAAAGTCGCTTCAGCCATCCCCAAATATTTTAGTGTCTTGAGACTGCTAAAAAACAAAGTTTGTTTAATTATTTTTATACGGTTATGCTATAATTATAATTGTTCAGTAAAAGCAGGACAAAAGAAAGATGGCTTTTATTAATTACACAACGAATAATTTAGCCATAAAAATTGTTTATTATGGTCCGGGTCTGAGCGGAAAAACAACTAATCTCCGTCATATGTATTATTATATGCACGCTGCTTCACGGGGAGAGCTTATCTGTTTAGAGACTGATACTGAAAGAACAATGTTTTTTGATCTCCTTCCCATAAAAGCTGGTTTAATAAAAAATTTCAGAATACATGTTCAGCTTATGACCGTTCCAGGTCAAGTTTTTTATGAGGCTTCCCGAAAAAGTATTTTAAAAGGAGCTGATGGCCTAGTTTTTGTTGCCGATTCTCAGGCTGCACTTCTCGATGCAAACATCGAAAGCTTTGATGGTCTCAGGCAAAACTTGCTTGAGCACAATATGGACATAAACTTTATTCCCCTGGTTTTTCAGTATAATAAGCGAGATTTAAACAATCTAATTCCAGTCGAGACTTTCAATAACCTTCTTAATCCGCGGAAAGTTCCTTTTATTGAGTCTTCTGCTATAAATGGAGTGGGAGTTTTTGAAACTTTAAAGGAGATATCCAAGCTGACTGTTCCTCATGTGAGAAAAAAAGTTTTTAAGGAGAATGGAGAAGAGGAAGAAATAGAAGGAAGAATGGAAGAAACTCAAGAGAAGAAAGAAGAAAATATTGAATTTGTATCTTCTCCATCTTCTATCCAACCAAAGAAGATAAAGATCAAAAGCCAGAAAGATATTGAGAAAGAATTAGAAAGTTTAGTGCGGGAATTTACCAACAAAGAAAAATATTAATCTTTTCTTAAATCAACTGTTTTTGCCAGCAACAAAAAAACGAAGCAATTTCAAACAATAGTAATATTGTCATTGCGGGGAGCTGAGAAGAATCCTTCGCTTTGCTCGGAACAGGCTAGGCAATCTCGTTTAACAATATTGTCATTGCGGGCATAATACTCAGAATGTGTTGCTAATTTTTTATAGTACATTGAATCTTAGCCAATTCAACCCAATGTTATTAAAGAAGATACAACGCGAAAATAGACAAGATAAATGGTATTTTTTACTAACATTGTTGGATCGTTTCAACAATCATGCTTAAAATCTTTTCTATCCTACTTATTTTAAAAAAGATACAAATATACCTAACAACACATTCTGAGTATTATGCCCATTGCGAGGAGTATAGCGACGTGGCAATCTCAACCTATTAATAAAAAGTTACCTTTCCCATTTTTTCTAATCATGATTCTTTTCGTACATTGATATAATTTAGGCAATCCCTTCGTCTTTAGAATATAATATGCTGGCTGAAGTTTTAAGCGCATCCTTAATGGGGATTGAAGCCTTTGTGGTTAATGTTGAGGTTGATACTTCCCCTGGATTACCTGCTTTTGTGACCGTCGGTTTACCCGATGCATCTATTCGAGAGAGTAAAGAAAGGGTGAGAGCAGCTTTGAAGAATTGCGGCTATGAATTTCCTCCCAGAAAAATCACCATAAACTTAGGGCCGGCACATAGAAGAAAAGAAGGTTCAGCTTTTGACCTTCCTATATCCCTTGGTCTTTTAGCTAATTCCGGTCTTTTTCCTCAGGAAAAAATCAATGATTATTTATTTATGGGAGAATTAGCTTTGGATGGAAGACTCAAACCAGTTAAAGGCGTCCTTTCCTCTGCTGTAATTGCTAAAAAAAAGGGTTTTAAAGGAATAGTTATTCCCAAAGAGAACGAAAAGGAGGCTGCTTTAGTCCAGGAACTTTGTGTCTATGGAATGGAAAATTTGGTTCAAGTTATTGAATTTCTCCGTGCGCCTGAAAATGTCGCGCCTTGCAAATATTCCTTACAGGAACTTTTGCATCAGCCAAGCTATAGAGTAGATTTTAAGGAAGTAAGAGGCCAACAGCATGTAAAGCGCGCTTTAGAGGTAGCTGTGGCCGGTTCCCACAATATACTTCTCATCGGACCTCCAGGGGCAGGAAAGACCATGCTGGCCAGAAGACTGCCAACAATACTGCCTTGTATGTCCTTTGAAGAAATAATAGAGGTGACTCAAATCTACAGTGCTTCAGGCATCTTGAAAGAAAAAGGTGCTCTTGTGGAGAGGCCCTTTCGATCTCCTCATCATACCATTTCTGATGCAGGAATGATTGGAGGAGGTGCAGTACCCAAGCCAGGAGAGGTCAGCTTAGCCCACAATGGTGTTTTGTTTTTAGATGAGCTGCCAGAATTCCGGAGGCGTATCCTCGAGGATTTGCGTCAACCTGTGGAGGACGGAAGAGTCACTGTTTCCCGTTCTTCCATGAGTATTACTTTTCCCTCCTCTTTTATGCTGGTGGCAGCTATGAATCCCTGTGAGGATGCTTACAGTGGTTTTGCTGCTTCAAATTTTGACTGTACTGACAGCCAGAGAAGCCGGTACTATTCCAAGATATCAGGGCCTCTTCTGGATCGGATTGATATTCAGGTGGAAGTGCCTGAAGTGAAATTTAAAGATATCATTTCTAAGGCTGAGGGAGAAAGTTCAGACCGAATAAGGACAAGAGTCATCAAAGCCAGAGAGAGACAACTCCAGAGGTTCAGAGGAAAAAAAATTTATAACAATGCTCAGATGGGAGAAAAGGAAGTTAGTAAATACTGCCAGGTTGAAGAGAAAGGAAAAGAACTTTTGGAAATGGCAGTGAATCGTCTGGGTTTCAGTGCCAGAGCCTACAATCGTGTTCTAAAGGTTTCGCGCACGATTGCTGATTTAGCCGGGGAGGAGGAGATTACCCCGGTACATATCTCAGAGGCTGTTCAGTACCGCATGATGGACAGATATTTTTAAACAAATAAACATATTTACTATTTTAAAATAGAAAGGCTTTTTACTTTTGAAGATTTTGTTATGAATGATTCGCCCTTAAAATTTTCCCCTCCTTGACGACTATCTTTCCGTCTTTAATGACATATTTTATAGGATTAATACCTAAGTGGTAGACAAGGAAAGGATAGTTAGGAACATCGCAGAGGAGGAGGTCCATTTTTTTGCCCTTCTCCAAGCTTCCCACAGATTTATGCCTGTCCAGGGCAAAGGCTGCGTTGGCGGTAGAGGCATTGATAGCTTCTTCGATGCTCATTTTCAGGGTAAAAACTGCAAGCTGAAGAACAAAAAGCATGGATTCAGTCATGGAGCTTCCTGGATTAAAATCCGTGGCCAGGGCAACAATTACCCCTTCTTCAATGAGTTTGCGGGCAGGGGCTTTTTTCTCAAGCATTAAAAAGAATGACACTGCAGGGAGGAGTGTAGCTGCAGTAGAACTCTTTGAAAGAGCCTCAATTCCTTCTTGAGTGATGTTTATAAGATGGTCAGCAGAAGTAGCTCCCTCTTCTGAAGCGAGCTTTGCCCCGCCAAGAGGCACAAATTCATCAGCATGAACTTTGATCTTTAACCCTGCTCTCTTGGCAGCTCTAACCAGTATTCTCGTTTCATCTAAGGAAAAAACACCTTCTTCACAAAAAACATCAAAGAATTCAGCCAATTTTCTCTCTTTTACCTTTGGAATGATTTTATTGATGAGAAGGTCAATGTAGTCGCTTTTTCTGGTATGGTATTCCTCTGGAATTTCATGGGCTCCCATGAAAGTGGGGACAATATCAACAGGATGGATTTTATTAAGTTCTTGAAGTATTTCCAGCTGCTTGATTTCGTCTTTAAGGTTTAACCCGTAACCGCTTTTTGCTTCAACAGTAGTGGTGCCAAGAGTAAGCATACGGTCAAGGCGGGAAAGGCAGAAAGAGATTAATTGTTCCTTCGAAGCTTTGCGTGTGGCCTTTACTGTGGTTTGGATTCCTAAACCTTTTTTTGCCAACTGTTGGTAGGTGTAGCCTTTAAGGCGAAGGACAAACTCCTCTTCCCGGCTCCCGGCAAAGGGGAGGTGAGTGTGAGAGTCGACAAAGCCTGGAAGGCCAGTAAGCCCATTTCCATCGATAATTACGCTGTCTTTTTCTGGCTGAATATCTTTTTTAAAATTTTTTTCATCGCCAACAAATACAATATTTCCTTTGTAAGAAGCAATCCATCCCTTCTCAATAAGACTTAGCTTTTGCAGATTTTTTTTTCTTTTAGGTATCGGTCCTTGGCACGTTAGTAATTGAAAACAGTTTCGAACAACGAGGTCAGCTGACTTCATGGGAATGCTTTTTCAGGGAGGTGTACTTGTTTCTTCTGATGAAAGAGGGAGTTTCATAAGGTTCCCATTGTTTTTCCCAGGGAGGCCTTTTCCAGAGGACCTCACTTCCTTGAGGTTCGAATTCATAGGGAGGTGTTTCCTTATGAGCATGAATAGGAGTCTGAGCTTCCTGGTGAGCTGGGGGCAGATTATCCTGCACTAATTTTTCTTTTTCTGGAGAATGTTCAAAACCTGTAGCGATGACAGTTACTTTGACCATTTCTTTAAAAGTTTCATTGATAATAGTGCCAAAGATTATATTGGCTTCAGGGTGGGCCATCCTGTTGATAAGCTGGGAAGCCTTTGATACTTCATGAAGAGTCATATCTTTGCCGCCTGTGATGTTGATCAGAACTCCATGAGCGCCTTCGATGTTATTATCCACTAAAAGGGGACTGGAAATGGCTTTTTGAGCAGCTTCTACAGCTCTATTTTCTCCAGAAGCCATCCCTGTTCCCATGAAGGCCATGCCCATGCCCTTCATGACTGATTTGACGTCAGCAAAGTCTAAATTTATTAAACCTGATCTTGTAATAAGGTCAGAAATACCCTGGACTGCCTGGCGCAAAATGTCGTCAGCCATTTTAAATGCATCTTGAATAGAGGTGTCGATGTTGACGGTCTGGAGGAGCCTTTCATTGGGAATGGAGATGACTGTGTCAACAGCAGTTTTTAGGTCTTGAAGTCCTTCTTCAGCTTGTTTCATTCTGACTTTTCCCTCGAATTCAAAGGGCAAGGTGATGATAGCAATGGCTAATATATCCATTTCTGAAGCTAAATTGGCTATGATGGGAGAAGATCCTGTTCCGGTGCCTCCTCCTAAACCTGCAGTCAGAAAAACCATATCTGAACCTTCTAAGATCTGGATGAGTTTTTCTGTATCCTCTAAGGCAGCCTGTTTTCCGATATCAGGCCTTCCTCCTGAACCTAAGCCTTTTGTTAACTGGTTTCCTATTTGGATTTTGTTCTTGGCTTTGTTGCTGTTAAGAGACTGAAGATCTGTGTTGAGGGCAATGAATTCCACTCCTTCAATTCCTGTTTCAATCATCCTGTTTATGGCGTTTCCGCCGCCTCCGCCTATGCCAATCACTTTGATGCTGGCACCAGGTCTTTCTTCTACCAGGTGAAATTTTAATTTATCTTTTTTTTCTTCTTTCATTTCCTCCTCCTAAGATTCTTTAAACCAGTCTTTAAGCTTGGGCCAAAGACCTTTTTTTCTATCTTTTTTTATACCTTTTTCTTGCCATTGTTTATATCCATACAGAACAAGTCCCACTGATGTAGCATAGTCAGGAGTGCTTACTCTGTCCACTAAGCCTCCTACTCCAGTGGGATCTCCTTGCCTTACTGGCAAATCAAAAGTTTCTTCGGCTACTTCTGCCAAGCCATCCAGCATAGCTGTGCCGCCTGTAAGGACTACGCCTGAATTAAGAGATTTTTCATATCCCATTCTTTTGATATCATTATCGACCAAGCGGAAAATTTCTTCTGCCCTGGGTTGGATGATATCGGCTAATATCTGTCTGGAAAGAACCCGAGGTTTTCTTCCTCGTCCTACTGATGGGACCTCGATGGTTTCCTGTTCATCCACTAAAGGGCTGGCTACACAACCGAATTTTTTCTTTATCTTTTCCGCTTCAGGAATTGGTGTCCTCAGGCCCACAGCAATATCATTGGTGAAATTATCACCTCCGATAGGGATAATGGAGGTGTACCATAAACTGCCTCGCTCGAAAATGGCAATCTCAGTAGTTCCTCCTCCGATATCAATCAAGCCAACGCCCAGTTCTTGCTCATCAGGAGTTAGAGTAGAAGCCGCTGTGGCAATCTGGTTAAGGAAGATATCCTCGATCTCAATGCCTGCTCTTTCAACACAAGTTTTTAAATTTTGAACAGAGGTAAGAGCACTGGTGACGATATGAACGTTGACTTCGAGTTTTATGCCGCTCATCCCAAGAGGATGTTTGATTCCGTCCTGATCATCAACAACGAATTCTTGGGGAATAATATGAATAATTTCTCTGTCAGGTGGAATGGCTACTGCTTTTGACTGGTTTATAACTCGCTTGATGTCTTCCTGAGAAATCTCTCTGTTTTTACCTGAAACAGCAATAACACCTCGGCTGTTAAAGCTTTTTACATGAGCTCCTGAGATGCCAATAAAAGCCGACTCTATTTCTACTCCTGCCATTAGTTCAGCTTCTTCTTGAGCTTTCTTTATAGCATTTATTGTAGCATCTAAATTAACAACTACTCCCTTTCTCAATCCCCTGGATTCTGCAGTTCCAATACCTATAATCTCTATTTTTTTATCTTCAGTGACCTCGCCGATAATAGCTGCAATCTTTTTTGTGCCAATATCAAAACCGACAATATAGCCATTTTTAGGCATCATAGAGCCTCCTTTTTAGAATTGGGAATACTTATTCCTTTCTGTGGTTTGATATAAATACGGTCATTGAAACGGAGATCTACATATTCTAACGTTCCGAAACGTGCTTCCAAGTTTTTGTGGTTATTAAGGAAAAATTTTAACATCTGGGAAAAATTGTTATAGCTGAGTATAATCTTTGTCTTTTTTTCTTTAAGGTAGAGTGTAGTCCAGCCGAAATAAGTAAGGTCCAAAGCTTTGATCTTTATTATCTCCTCAGATGATAGGTTCTTCAAGCATTCCCAAGCTAATATAAGTTTTTCTTCGTAATTTTTTTGAAATTTATTAGAATCAATGAGAAGGGGAAGATTCAAATTTTCCGTTGAATAGATTTTTTCGAGCTGAATACCTTTTTCGTCGACGAGATATAAATACTCTTTTTTCAAGATAGCTACTGGTTCTCTTTCTTTAATTTCTATTCTTAAGGAATTAGGGAAAATTTTCCTGATTTGAGCTTCTTCTACCCATCTATGAGCTTTTAACACCTGTTGGAGATGGCCAATGTCGGCAAGAAGAATGTTTGACAATCTTTTTTTCCCTAATGATTGTTCAATTTCTTTCTTAACCCCTTCTCGAGAGCAAATGATATTGATTTCTTTAATGTTCAAATAATCCCAGGACATTAAAAACAGAAAGAATTGCTGGAAGGAATAAAATATTGCACCTATAAAAACAAAAAAAAGGAAAATATGTATAAATTTAAGGTTGATCTTCTTTTTTATTTTTTTATTTTTAATTTTTTTTGTTCCGTTTCCTCGCTGAAAATGCAGTGGCTCGTAAAAGAGGATATTTGTTCCGGACCTGAAAGGGGGATTTAATGGTGAAGCCATCTTTATCCTCTTGCCTCTAAATTTTTTATGATATCAGGGATAATCTGATAAATGCTCCCTGCTCCCATGACTATGATTAAATCATTGGGCCGGGCGATTTTTCCAACAAAAGCAGGTATTTTTTTCATGTCTGGTTTAAAGAAGACATTTTTATGACCGAATTGTTCAATTTCTTCATAGAGCTTTTCCCCGGATATGTTTGAGATGGGTTTTTCCCCGGCAGGATATATTTCTGTAACTATAAGAGCATCTGCCTGATTAAAAGAAGTTGCAAAGCTTTTTATAAGGTAAGAGAGCCGGCTGTAGCGATGAGGCTGGAAAATGACAACTACACGTCTTGTCCAGCCTTGCTTTGCGGCTTCAAGAGTGGCTTTTATTTCTGTAGGATGATGGCCGTAGTCCTCGATGATCATGATGTTATTTACTTCTTTTTTTAATTCAAAGCGGCGGCCGATACCCTTGTAACTTTCTAAAGATTGAAGAATAATGCGAGGAGAGATTTCTAAATCCAGCCCTACAGCTACTGCGGCCAGAGCATTATAAATGCTGTAGCTGCCCGGGACATTTAACCTCAGAGTCCCCAATTGTTTTTTCTTCCAGAAAAGAGTAGAAGAACTGGAGAACTTTTCGAATTTTTGATCTTTGACAAAAATATCAGCCTGAGCAGAAAAACCGTAAGTAATTATTCTACGCTCAATCATAGGAATTAGACTTTGAAGATTAGGATCATCAAGGCAGAGAACAACAAGGCTGTAGAAGGGCACTTTATTGGCAAAGTTGATGAAGGTTTTTTTAATTTCGTCAACTGTCTTGTAATAATCTAAATGTTCCTCATCTAAATTGGTAAGAACAGCTATAAAAGGAGACAGATAAAGAAAGGAACGATCGCTTTCGTCGGCTTCGGCAACAATAAAATCTCCTTCGCCCAGCTTTGCATGAGCTCCGAGGGTATTCAGGCGGCCACCGACAATAATAGTCGGGTCAAAACCTCCTCCTTCAAGAACCTGGGCAAGCATGGAAGTTGTAGAAGTCTTACCGTGGGAGCCTGCTATGGCCACTCCATATTTCATCCTCATCAGCTCAGCCAGCATTTCAGCTCGAGGGATTACTGGTGTTTTAATTCGTCTGGCTTCTTCTACTTCTACGTTATTATTTTTAATAGCAGAAGAGATGACAACGACATCAGCACCTTTAACTTTTTCGGCTTTATGACCAATAGAAATTTCTGCTCCCAGGTGAGAAAGACGGCGGGTAGCTTCATTGGCCGTAATATCTGTGCCTGAAATTTTGTAGCCAAGATTCAACAACACCTCAGCAATACCATTCATACCAGTACCGCCAATACCAATCATATGAATGTGCTTGAGCTTTCCGTATGCTTTTCTTACAAAAATTCCTTCCTCCTATGAATTATTCTCTATTAATTCAAAGCAAAGAGCTGCAATTTTTTCAGCAACTTTGTTATTTTTTAAAGAGGCTAAATTTTTTTCCATTTTATCTATATATTCCTTGTTGTTTAAATAAAAGAATATTTTTTCAGTAAAGATTTTAGGAGTAAACTCTTCTTCAAGAAGAATATCTGCTCCTCTGATTTTCTCCAATTCTCTGGCGTTAAGGGCCTGATGATTGTCTGAAGCTTTAGCAAAGGGAATTAATAGAGAAGCCTTCTGGGAAGCGATAAGCTCGGCTATAGTTGTTGCACCGGCACGGCTTATAATTATATCAGCTTTTTTTACGTAATTAGCCATGTCGAAGAAATATGAAGAAACAATAACTTCTTTAAAATTATATTGGGCATAGCCTTTTTTAACCCATTCAAAATCCTTTTCACCGGTCTGGTGAAGGATTTTCAATTTTTCTTTTTTTTCTTTGAGAAAATGAAGAGAAGCCATAATTCCCTTATTTAGAAAGTGAGATCCCTGGCTTCCTCCAAAAATGAGAATCGTTAGTTTATTATTTTTTTCTTTAGGGGGGATGGTGTAAAATTCTTCCCTGACAGGGTTTCCTATAAAGACTCCTTTTCCCTTAAAGTAAGAGAGAGAATTTTTAAAGGAAACAACAGCCTTTTTCACCCAGGGAATTAAAAGTCTATTGGTAAGACCGGGGTAGAAGTTTTGTTCTAAAATGAGCGTAGGGATTTTCAACCAGGAGGCAAAAAGTACTATTGGTCCTGAGCTGTAACCTCCAACACCTATAACCAGAGCCGGTTTTAAACGAAGCAAAATTTCTAAAGACTTAAACATAGGAAGGGGGAGAAGAATCAAAGATTTTATGCTTTTAAAACCTTTTCCTTTAAGCCCTTCAATTTTTAAGGGAATAAAATTGACACCTTGGTGTTCCATTATATTTCTTTCGACCGCCCGGCTGGTTCCGACAAAGGTTAAATATAAACGAGGTTCTTTTTCTTTTAGTTTTTGGCCCAGGACCAAGGCAGGATAAAAATGTCCGCCTGTTCCGCCGCCGCTTATGATAACTTTTCTCTCTTTCATTTTTTGATTTTTATTGTTCTTCTCCTTCTCTGAGAAATATGGAGAAGAATACCAATTGCAAGAAGGGTACAAAGAAGGGAAGACCTGCCAAAGCTGATTAATGGTAATGGAATTCCTGTTGGCGGGCCAAGTCCCAGAACAATACTTATGTTGAGCAAGGCTTGGGAAACGATGGCCATAGTTAATCCGGCTGCAGCAATCTGGCAGAAGTTATCTGGGGCTTTCCAGGAGATAACAAGCCCTCTCAGGAAAAAGATTAGAAAAAGGATTAAAATAGCAAAGGTACCAATAAGGCCAAGTTCTTCTCCTATTATAGCAAAAATATAGTCAGTGTGAGCGCAGGGGAGAAAAAAGAGTTTTTGAGTGCTCTCTCCAATGCTTACTCCCAAAAGACCTCCTGAGCCAATGGCCAATTTTGATTGGATAACCTGAAAGCCTTTTCTTAGAGGGTCTTTTTCAGGATGTAAAAAGGCAATTATTCTCTCCCATCTGTAGCTGGCTTGAAAAAGGAAAAAAATAAAAAGAGAGCTGGAAAAAATTCCTAAAAAAAGAAGATGTTTAAGTCTTGCTCCGCCGATAAAAAGCATCACTGAACAGATAAGAAAGATTAAAATAGCTGTACCATAGTCTGGTTCCCTTAAGATTAAGAAAATAAAGAGGAAAAGAATGCCCAGGGGAAAAACGAGAGTTTTAAAAGAGTCCAGCTTATCTTTTTTTTGGTCGAGATAGAAGGAGAAAAAGAGAACGAGACTTATTTTGGCCAATTCTGATGGCTGAAAACGAAGACCAAGGAACTGAACCCAGCGGTTGGTGTTGCCGATAGCAGGCATAACCAGGCAGGCTGCTAAAAGCAGAAGGGAGAGCAAGAGAAATCCATAAATAAAATAGGCGTTTTGATAGAATGGTCTTCTTATAAAAATCATGAAGAGAATCAGGACTAAGCCAAGAGCAGCTATTGTGATTTGATTTAGGTAGAAATGGAAAGGTTGATGATATTTTTCATAGGCCAGAATGGCTGAAGAACTGAAAATCATGATTATTCCAGTACCCATCAGAGTAACTGCTGCCAGAAAAAGAGTTTTGTCAAATCTGTACTGCCTGAAAATTTCCATTTTATAAAGACTTTTCCTTTCTAAATTTTTCTTCAAGATTAAAGACTTCTTGTTTAAAAACTTTTCCCCTTTCTTCAAAATTTTGAAACATATCAAAGCTCGTACAGGAGGGAGCGAGGAGTACGATTTCTCCTGGCTTAGCTTCAGAAAACCCGATATTAACGGCTTCTTTTAAAGAAGAGGAATTACGGAAAGTAACCATGCCTTCTAAAGCTTTCTTTATTTTTTCTTTAGCTTCTCCAATGAGAATTATTTTTTTTACTTTTTCTTTAATTACTTTTTTTAACTTATTAAAATTACCTCCTTTATCCCTGCCCCCCATGATTAGAATGATTTTCTGGTTAAAGCTCTGGAGGGACTTCAGGGTGGCATCTACATTGGTGGCCTTGGAGTCATTGTAAAAATCAATCCCTTCTAATGTCGATACTTTTTCAAGGCGGTGTTCGAGGCCTTTAAAGTTTTTTATTGATTCTTTTATTCGAGATATTGACAGACCGAAGACATGTCCAACAATGGCACTGGCCATGATGTTTTCCTGGTTATGGACTCCAAAGAGAGGAATTTCAGAAACTTTAATCAGCTCTTCTTTTTTGGCGTCAGAAAGGATAATGTTTTCCTTATGAAGGAAACATCCTCGAGGTACTTCTCTTTTTCTGCTGAAGGCAAAGACATCAATTTCAACTTCTTTCTTTAAAGTCCAAACAAGGGGATCATCGCGGTTGAGGACAGCTTTGGCTTCTTCTTTCTGGGAGGCTAAAATTTTCTTTTTTGCCTGGTAATAATCGGCAAATGAGGAATGCCAATCTAAATGGTCAGGTGAAATATTAAGAAAGACTGAAACATATGCTCTGAATTCTTTAATATACTGAAGCTGAAAGCTTGAGATTTCTGTCACGTAAATATGGTCATCCTGGCTTTTTTTCACAAAATTTATCAGAGGATTGCCGATATTACCTGCCAGGAAAGCTTTAAGTCCTCCTTCTTTGAGGATTTTTTGAGTCAAGGTTGTAGTTGTGGATTTTCCGTTAGTTCCAGTGATACCAACAATTTTTCCTTTTAAAAATTTGTAAGCTAACTCTAATTCAGAAATGATTTTTACTCCATATTCTTTGGCAGCTTTTAGCTCTGGAATAAAAGGTACTCCAGGGCTGACTACGATCAGATCAGCTTCCAAAAATGATTTGGGGTTGTGTCCTCCTGCTTCAACTTCAAGCCCCGTTTTTTTCCAGAAATACATCTTTTGACCTATTTTTTCTGGTTCCTTCTTTTCACTCACTTTAACTTTTGCCCTTTCTTTGAGGAGAAAGCGAGAGAGAGCTTCACCTGTTTTCCCAAAGCCGACAACCAGAACTTTTTTTCCTTTTAGGTTCATTTTTATCTCAATTTTAATGTGGTCAGGCTGAATAAGGCAAAGATTATAGCGACAATCCAAAAACGGACTACAATTTTTTGCTCAGACCAGCCTATAAGCTCGAAATGATGATGGAGTGGTGCCATCTTGAAAATCCTTTTTCCTCCCGTCAGTTTAAAATAAAATATTTGTATAAGAACAGAGAAAGCTTCTAAAATGAAAACTCCTGCTACCATAAAAAGAAGAAGTTCCTGTTTTATCAGGATGGCAATAGTGCCTATACTTCCTCCTAAAGAGAGAGCTCCCACATCTCCCATGAAGACTTCAGCAGGATGGCTGTTAAACCAGAGAAAGCCCAGGCAGGCACCTGACATAGCTCCGGCAAACACGGTTAGTTCGGCTGCGTTGGGAACACGGACAATATTCAGGTATTGAGACCAGAGAGCATGGCCAGAGATATAAGATAGAGCGGTGAAAGCACTGGCACTTATAATAGTAAGACCAATAGCTAATCCATCCAGCCCGTCGGCTAAGTTGACTGAATTTGAAGATCCAACGAGAATAAGCATGATCCAGGGAAGATAAAACCAGCCTAAATAAGGAACCCATTTTTTAAAGAAAGGAAAACCAAGGTGAAGATTGAACTCTCCCTTAAAACTAAAATAGATTAAGATGAGACCGATAATTCCTGACAGGAAAATTTGGAGAATAAGTTTGTTGCGGATGATAAGCCCCAGAGATCTTTTCTTTTTGATTTTCAAGAAATCATCCCAGAAACCGATGAGGCCAAAGGAAAACATGGCAAATATGGCTACCCAGACATAAATATTACCCAGGTTTCCCCAGAGAAGAGTGGGAATAAGGGTGGAAGCTATTATTAAAATCCCTCCCATGGAAGGAGTTCCCTTTTTTTCTAAATGAGATTGAGGGCCCTCTGGGCGAATTTCCTGTTTTATTTGGTATTTTTTCAACATTTTTATCAGCCATGGACCTGCAATAAAACTGATGAGAAGAGCTGTTATGCCGGCTAATGCTGTCCTGACAGTTATGTAGCGAAAAACATTAAAGAAAAAAAAGTGTTTTGTCAGAGGAACTAAAAGAAAATAGAGCATCTTATAACCTTTTTAATTTTTTTTGTAATTTCTCGACAATTTTTTCTGTTTTTATTCCCCGAGAGCCTTTAACTAAGATAAGGTCTCCTTCTTTGAGCAGGGAAAATATTTTCTCTGCTGCTTCCTCAGAATCATGAAAAAATAAGGTTTGGTTTCTTTTCATACCAGAAGAAAGAGCTCCTTTGATCATGTTCTGACTGAGAGACCCTACACCGATCAAGAGGTCCCAGCCCCACTTAGCAACCTGTCTGCCCGCCTGTAAGTGGAATTCAACCTCTTTATCTCCTAATTCTAACATATCTCCTAAAACAGCTATTTTCCTTTTAGATGGGAGAGAAGCTAATCCTTTTAAAGCTGATTCTAAAGCCTTAGGGTTTGAATTGTAGGAGTCATCTATAAGTTTTATGTCTTTTTCGAAGAAGATGAGGGGTCCTCTCATGGAAAAGGGCTTCAGAATACCGATTTGAGGTTTGATATCATCAAAAGGTAAAGAGAGAGCAGAAGCTACTCCTAAGGAAGCAAGGAGGTTGTAGAGGTAGCTTTCATAAAAGAAAGGGAAATTGACTTTTTCTCGTTTTTGTCTGTAGTTAAGTTCAAAAGTCATTCCTTTAAATTTTCTGTATTTTATGTTTCGAGCCTGGATATCACATTCGGAGGAATAGCCAAAGTATATTTTTTTCCCTTGCCAATCTTCTCCTGTTTTTCTGACTAAAGGGTCATCTCCATTGAGCACGGCTACTCCATGCTCTTTTGTTCCTTCTAAGATTTCTTTTTTTGCCTGGGCTATATTTTCCAGGTTTTTAAAAAACTCAATGTGGACAGGATTGATATTTGTAATGACAGCAATATCAGGAGGTGCGATTTGAGTCAGGATTCTTATTTCTCCTGGCGAACTCATACCCATCTCAAGGACTGCTATCTCGTCCTCTTTTGTCAGTTTGAGGAGAGTAAGGGGGAGACCCAAATGGTTGTTATAGTTTCCCTCAGATTTAAGCACGCGGAATCTGCGAGAAAGGATTGAACTGGTGAATTCTTTGGTGGTTGTTTTGCCGTTGCTCCCAGTAATGCCAATTACTTGAATTTTATGTTCAGAAAGAGCATGACTTGCAAGTTCCTGGAGAGCTATGAGGGTATCCTTTACTTTGATTAAAGCGACATCCTCAGGAAGGGAGGAAACGTCTTGAGAAATAACAGCTCCTTGAGCTCCATTTTTAAAGGCGTGAGCAAGGAAATCATGGCCATTACGCTGAGCCTTTATGGCAAAGAAGAGTTCTCCTGGCACTGTCTGGCGAGAATCTATGTTATATTTATTGAAAGTGAAGGAAGATGATCCCTGGATAATCTTTCCCTTTGTTTTTTCGGCAATTTTGTCTAAGCGAAGCTCTACCATTTTTATTTTGAGACCATTTGATTGAGGATTTCTTTTATTACTTCAACATCACTGAAGTGAATAGTTTTATCTTTAAATATTTGATAATCTTCATGGCCTTTTCCTGCGACCAGAATGTAATCACCTTTTCTCCCTGAGGAAAGAGCTTTTTCTATGGCTTTCCTTCGGTCAGGAATGATCTTGTAATTTTTTATGCCTGTTTTTATTATTCCTTTCTCGACATCTTTGATAATCGCCAGGGGATCTTCTGAGCGGGGGTTGTCAGAGGTGAGAAAAATCAAGTCGGCAAAAGTAGCAGCAACTTTTCCCATCCTCTCTCTTTTTGTTTTATCTCTTCCTCCTCCTGCGCCGAAAACGAGGAGAATCCGTTGGGGATTTAATTCATGGAAAGTTTCCATTAAATTACGAAGGGCATCATCGGTATGAGCATAATCAACAAAGATATTTAATCCAAGAGAGTTCTCTACCTTTTCAAACCTCCCTGGTATTTTTTTGATATTTGTTATTCCTTCTTTAATAGAAGTAGGAGATATTTTTAAGGTAAAGGCAATGGCCGTTGAAGCCAGGATGTTGTAAAGGTTAGGTTTGCCTAAAAGGGGAGAGGAGATTGTCATTTTTCCCCCAGGATATTTAACCTCTATTTCTATCCCTTTTTCCTTTAATTTATATTTTTCTACGTTGACCGTAGCAGATGTTTGAAGACCATAAGTGACTGCGCTGATAGGGATTTGAGGGATCAATTTTTGACCCCAGGGATCATCCGAGTTAATAATTGCAATTCTTTTTTTATGGCCAAGAAAGAAAAGCTTTTTTTTAGCTTCGAAGTATTTTTCCATGGAATGGTGATAATCAAGATGATCTCCACTCAAATTAGTAAAAACAGCTACATCAAAGTTTATTCCCCAGACCCTCTTGAGGTCTAAGGCGTGGGAGGAAACTTCTATCAGGCAGTGGGATACGCCTTGGTGAAGCATCTCTCTTATTAATTTTTGTAAATCAGGTGCTTCAGGAGTTGTCCTTTGAGCAGTAATTTCCATCTTTGGCCCGCGGTACGATATAGTGCCGATTATTCCAGGAATAAATTTAGCTCTTTTCAATATTTCTTCTAATAAATAAGTAATTGTTGTTTTTCCATTGGTTCCTGTGATGCCGATGACTTTCATTTTTCGGGAAGGATGAGAATAGAAATTGGCTGAGCAGAGAGCCAGTGCTTCTCGGGCATCTGAGACATGAATCCAATTTTCCCTGAAATTTGGCGGTTGTGGCTTTTCTGAAAGAAAGGTCTTAGCTCCTTTATGAAGAGCTTTTTCGATAAAATCAAAGCCGTCTCTCTCTTGCCCTTTCAGGGCAGCAAAGAGAAAGCCTGGTCTAACATTTTTAGAAGAATAGGCAATTCCATGAATTTTTTCATCGAGGTTGCCTTTGAAATTAAGGATATTTAGCCCTAATAGTAAATCTTTGAGTTTCATCTTTGGTTCCTGCTCCAGAGCTTAGCGGTGATAAGGGGTTTTGGGCTATCTTTTTGAGGGGGAATACGAAGATAGAGAAGAAGGCGTTGGGCAATTTTGCAAAAAAGAGGAGAAGCTACATCTCCTCCATAGTATTTGCCTTTTGGCTCATCGATAACCACAACCATAGAAAAAACCGGTTTATCCACAGGAACAAAACCGACAAAGGAAGCTGTATGACGGGTAGAAGAATAGGCACCAATTGAAGAATCGAATTTCTGGGCTGTTCCTGTCTTGCCAGCTATTTTATAACCTTTAATTTGAGCCTTTTTTCCTGTTCCTTCTTGGACAACACTTTCGAGCATTTTAATCATTATCTCGGCTGTAGTTTTTGATAATACTCTTCTGTAATGAGCAGGTCTTTCCCTTGCTTCATAAGGAGAAATCAGGATTTTTTTGACAATCTTAGGATTGGTTAGAAGACCCTTGTTGGCAATAAGGCTAATACTTTGGAGAAGCTGGATGGCTGTGACTGAGATTTCTTGGCCAATAGAAAGGGAGGCAAGGGAAATCTTTGACCAGTTATTCAGAGCTCTAAAAATACCTATTTCTTCAGCAGGAAGATCAATTCCAGTTTTATCTCCGAATCCAAAATTTTTTATCGTTTGGTAAAAAAACCTTTCTCCAACATTCTGGCCGATACGAATTGCTCCTACATTAGAAGAATATCGGATAATTTCTGGAAAGGAGAGTAAGGAGAACTTATGGTGGTCGCTAATTGTCCTTCCAGCAAAATAAATAACACCCTGGCCACAATCAAAAGTGTCATCAAGGCTTACTCGTTTTGATTCAAGGGCAGCCGAAGCTGTAACTATTTTGAAAGTAGAGCCTGGTTCAAAGTTGTAGTGGATTGCCTTGTTCCGATCTAATTCAAGAGGAGAGGGAGGATAATTATTGGGATTGTAGGAAGGATAATTGGCCATGGCCATAATTTCTCCTGTATCAGGTTGAGCAATAATAACAGTTCCCCAGCTTGCTTTGTGCTTGAGAACAGCAATTTCCAGTTCTTTTTCCGCAATATACTGGATAGTTTCATCTATGGTTAGGATTAGGTCTTTTCCAGCCTCAGGTTCTTTTATAGTTTCGAAGCGATATTCTCTTTTTTTGGCATCTAATAAGATAAGATGTTTTCCTTCTTTTCCTCTTAATTTAGTGTTGTATTTCCACTCAATCCCGCTTTGGCCATCTTCATCAATGCCTACCCCTCCAAGGACATGAGCAGCCAGTTTTCCTTGGGGATAGAATCTTTTGTTTTCTTCTTTCAAAAATATACCTGGGAGACGCAGGCTTTTTATTTTTTTTGCTTGTTGAGGAGTGACTTTACGTTTGATCCAGATAAAACGGTCCTTTTTTTCTATTCTTGCTTTTATTCTCTGAATCTCTTTAGGGGAGAGATTTAAAACTTCTTTCAACTTAATTATTTTATTTAATTGGTTTTGCAGTGATTCGTTCTCAAAAGGGCTGAAAAAAATTGAAGGTGCTGGAAGACTTCGCGCCAAAATTTGCCCTCCCCGGTCGTAAATAGTACCTCTTTTGGGCAAGATAGTACCAATGTTATGATTTTGTTGGAGAACTGTAGCCTTAAGCTGGATATGATCAATAACCTGAATCTTGATAAGGCGGAGGCTAAGTCCAGCCATCCATAAGATGATAAAAAAGGCCATAATATAAATTCTTTTGTGGATTCTTTTTTGTGGTTTAGAATTCATTGGCCCAATTTGTTAAGGAGTAGGATTGAAGTCGTCATAAATAATTTGGTACTCTTTAGCTGGGGCGAGTTTCAATTCTTCTTTGGCGATTTTTTCAATTCTTTCAAGAGCGAGAAGAGATGCTTTTTTTGTTTCCAATTTTTTAACATCTTCTCTCAGGGCCGAAACCTTTTCTTCCTGTTTTCCTGTTTCATACCCCATCTGGACAGATTCCATTTGATGCCAGATATAAAAAGTTAGAATAAAAATAATAAAGATGGCGGTGAAGATACCAAGGGCTATCTCTTTTTTGCTGAATTTTTTTCTTATCATCTAAACTTTCTCTGCTGCTCTTAATTTAGCTGACCTTGCCCTGAAGTTAAGGGCAATCTCTTCTTCGGTAGGAATCACAGGTTTTTTAGTCAGAATTTTGAGAAGACGACGGCAATTATTCTGGTTGGCTAAGTTGACAAAAGTGTGTTTAATTATCCTGTCCTCTAAGGAGTGAAAAGAAATTGCAGCAATACGGGAATTTTTGGGAATTTTTTGAACAATCCTTTCTAGAAAGCCTGAAAGACTTTTTAATTCTTGATTAACCTCAATGCGAATTGCCTGAAAAACCTTTGCTGCTGGATGAGTTTTACCTTTTTGAGGTCTCCAGCGGCAAATTTCTTCAACAAGAAGACGCAGTTCTGTAGTTGTCTCTATTTTTTTGATTTTTCTCCTTGAGACAATTACTTTAGCAAGTTTCCTTGCCTGTCTGAGTTCTCCGAATTCCCGGAATAGATGGGCTAGTTTTGATTCTGAATATTTATTGATTATTTTAAAAGCCGTTATTTTATTCCTGAGGTCCATTCTCATATCGAGGGGGCCTTCAAGATTATAGCTAAATCCCCGCTCTGGGGAGTCGAGTTGGAAGGAGGAGAGGCCAAGGTCTAATAGAATTCCTCTTATGTTTGAGAAACTAATATTAAGGTCAGGAAGATACCTGAAATCGGAGTGGAAAAGCTTGACTCTTTCTGAGTAAGGCTCAAGTTTTTCCTTGGCCTTTAGCAGGGATTGTTCATCAATGTCAAAACCTATGAGGGTTGCCTTTGGGTTTTTCTTCAGTATTTCAAGAGCATGGCCCCCGAGTCCTAAGGTACAGTCTATGTAGATTCCTTTTCTGTTTATATTCAGGTAGTTCAGGGTTTCTCTCACAAGGACTGGATTATGCCCGTTCCCCTTCATTCAGATTTTCCTTGAATTTTGAGTTCAGAGATGATTTCGAAATCTTCATCAGTTAAGGGTTTTGACTTGAGTTTTTCATCGAGGCTATCTTTATTCCATATTTCCAAATGATTGGAGAGGCCGATTATTTCCACTTCCTCATCGAGATTTGCCTGATCCCGTAGGGCCTGGCTGATTAAGACTCGCCCTTTAGAGTCAATTTCGTACTTGCTGCCTAGTCTGTTAATACGAATCAGAAAGTTTCTTACCCGGGGTTTCATATGTATTGCCCCTTCTGTGGTTATATCTGTCAGTTGATTCCATACAGAAAGGGGATAGATTTGGACTGAATCTTCTGTTAAAGAAGTAATGACTATTTCTTTTCCGTATTTTTCTTCTATGGTTGTGCGGAATTTTTCAGGTATTTTGATCCGCCCGCTGTTGTCGAGCCTTGCTTTGCAACTTCCAATTAGTAAATTTCCCATTTTGTCCCGTTTTATCCCATTTTCTATCCATATATATAAGAGAGAAAAGGTCAAATGTCAAGGAAAAAAAAGAAAAAAAATAGTTTATTTTTTTTATTTTCTGTATTTTTCTATATATTGTAGTGAATGAAGGCTTGGCACTATATAGAGACTTAGTTTTAAATCGTGACTTTATGGTTTCTTATTTCGGATTAAAGGGATTTGAGGAGCTCTTTGGCAAGAGCATAGTCTTTTTCTAATACAAGTATTTTTATCCTTCCCAGGCCATCAGCTGAAAAAGGATGGACAGACTGAACAACTTGTCCTCTGAAAATGCAGGAAATTCCATTATTTTCAAGAAAACTTTTAATTACTTCGGCTTCAACCGGTCCCTGGGCGGCTAAAACTTCCTTAAGCTGTAAATCAGTTTCTGTTTTCTTCTTTTTTTCTTCGTCTTTATTCATTTATTTTTTCCATTTTTTTTTCGTTCAAAATAATCAGTTAAGATTTTTTGATGGTCGAAAGCAAGGGGAAAATTTATTTCCTCCTTGGTGAATACTCCGATTTCTACAGCATCGTCCTGAGCTTTAGGTTTTCCAGAAGCTTTGGCAACATAAACTGTTGATATTGTATGCTGGCGGGGATCACGCTTTGGGTCTGAGTAGGTGTGCAGTTGACCTTTAAGCTGGACATCAAGAGATGTTTCTTCTTTAGCCTCTCGAACAGCCGCTTCTTCCAGGGATTCGCCGTAGTCAACAAACCCCCCAGGAAGAGCCCAACCATAAGGAGGATTCTTCCTCTTAATTAACACAATTCCTTGCTGGCTGTCCTCTCTTTTTATTTCAATAATGATATCCACAGTAGGGACTGGATTCTTGTATTTTTTCATACCTTGTTGTCATTTATTAGAGTTGGAGCAGGTTATTACGTTATTATTAGTTTCTTTGATGATAAATGATTTTTTTTAGCTTTTTATGTCTCGGAGCTTAAATTTCTTATCAAGCTTTCCTAATTTATCAACAATTCCACCGTATTCGAGCTCGCTGTAAGGAAGCATTGCTGCTCCGGAGAATCCCTGCCGTCTTATGGCTGTTGCTTTTTCAGATACCTGGGTTCTTACATAATCCCAGTAAGGATGGTCAAAGACATCAGCAGGTTCGGTGAATTTTCCTTCTCTAACACAAAAGGCTGCTCCAGTTACGACTGGAGGGCCGTCAAAAAAGGAGATTGTTGCCTTCAGTTTGCAGGGCATCAATGGTCCAATGTGACTGCCTCTCATAAAGCCGGCTACATAATGGCCGATTTGAAAGGGAGCCAGTACTTCACCTGTGGCCGGAAATTCTCCTTGAACCCGAACTAAAGCCACCGGGTCATCTTTTCCTGTATATTTTCCAGCAATATTATGTAAACGGGTTGTAGAGATAGACACTGCCTGGTTTCCTGTGTTTCGGGAGAAAATGCTCTCAATGACATATCTTTCATTGTCTCTAAGCAAAGCTGCGATGTCATAGAGTTCTTCAGGAGCATTGAGATCAATTATTCTGTCTTTTTCTGTGTGTTCTACATCAATAATGCGGAAAGTGAAGCCATCGCTCATTTTAGGACTTAAGATCAAGCCAGCACAATACATAGGATCGATAAAAGCAAGGTAAAAAGGTAAATTATAAGCTCCAGGGTCTGTTTTGTCTGCGGCAAAAAAGATAAAAGGCTCGTTGGGGCGTTCTTCAAACTCCATCTCGGCAACAGCAGGGCCCATTCCTTTTATATTTCCGCTAAAGGCATCTTTCAGTAAATCCTGTCCTGCTCCATAAAGCCCTTGTTTTTTGGCTACAGCTGTTCCAGCAATAAAAGTATCCCAGGCTAATTTATGAATTTTTTCATCCGAAACGCCTCTCTCATGGGAGCACAGAATGGCAATATCATCCCCAGTATAACTGATATAAAAATCGATTATTAAATTTTTGCCATTTTCCTGAACAAAGTTTTTGACTTCATTTAAAAGAGCCTGGCTGGGTGTGATATGACCGCCGATACTTCCTATATCAGCTTTTAAGACACTGAGAGTGACCTTCATTTAAACCTCCTTGAAATATTCAGATTTTGCTACTCGGTCATTTTAATTTTTCTATTTCTCGATTGTCAACTGTAAAAAAATGTTAACCGGAATTCCCCTTGTTTTTTCTATTCTTTTTCTATTTTAGTATCATGGATGAGAACTATCTCTTGCCTTTGCATTTCTAGGTAAATTATTGAAATAAATCATCTTAGAGCTAAGGTTTCCGAGGCCATTCTCATTCAGGCGGCTCTAAAAAAGAGAAGACAAAAAAATAATCGAAAAAAGTTAAAAGGGAAAACTTAGTAATGAAACCGGATAATCATTGAGGGCAAAGCGATATATTTCAACCTTTCTTTTAAAATCTTCGAGAAATTCAGGCCTGAGAGGGACAACAGGCTTAAACCTCCAGGCCAGGGGATTGATGTATTTACCTCTAAATTTTATCCTGTAGTCAAGATGGGGACCTGTTGACTCTCCTGAAGAACCCACATAGCCTATTATCTGCCCTCCTTTGACCTTGGCTCCTTTCCTTATTCCTTTAGCATAATTTTTGAGATGGAGGTACATGGTTTCATAAGCATTTTTGTGGCGGATTTTGACCATGCGGCCTGAAGCACCATTCCATCCGACAAAAGTAACAGTGCCGTCTGCAGTGGCTTGAACCGGAGTTCCTATTCGGGCGGCATAATCTACTCCGAAGTGCGGTCTGTAGACTTTACGGATTGGATGAAGTCGGCTAAAACTAAAGCGGGAAGTAATTCGAGCAAACTTGATGGGAGACTTTAGAAACTCTTTCCGTAAAGAATTGCCCTCAGCGTTGAAATAATCTGATTTTTTTGTGTCAGGATAAATATAGCGGAAGGCCTGAAAAGTCTTGCCTTGATTGGTAAATTCGGCAGCAATAATATTTCTGTAGCCTACAAATCTGTCCTCTAAATATTTTTTTTCAAAGAAAATTTTAAAAGTATCTTCGCGGCGAAGGTCTGTATAAAAATCAATATCCCAGGCAAAAATTTCAGCCAGGGATAAGGCCAGAAAATCTTCCTCCTCCTGTTGGTTAACAGCCGAGATGAGGTTATTCTCGACGATTCCGAAAATCATTGCTAACCTAATCTCATAAGGTATTTTTCTTATTTCCCCTTTAAATTTTTCATCTTCGCTCTTTATTTGAAGATAATTTGTTTCATCAATGACGTATTCTAAGGCCTTGACCTTTCCATCAGGAGTAGAAAAAACACGGAACTCATGACCAGCTTTAATTTTAGCTAAATCATAAATCGGCCTTGTTTCTTCTCTTAATTTATGTATTTCAAGGGGGGAAAAATTATGTTTACTCAGAATATCAGTCAGGGTCATTCCTTTCTGGATAAGATATTTATTTTCTTTAAAGGATGGAACTGGATTTTTTATTTGATTGATAGTTTCTTTTTTTCTGATTTCTGGTTCTTTTTTTTGAAGGAAGCCCAGGATGATAAAAAACAGGAAAACCGAGAAAATAAACAGCATAAGATATATACGGCGAGGCTCTTTTTTCCTCCTGTGAATATAAATGTGGTATTTCATATTTTAAATTATTTTGTTTTTATTTCATTTTTTTCTCTTTCTTTCTATTTCTTTTTTCACTGCTTTGTGGAGAACGAGGAAATAATAAACGGTTAAAAAGGCAATTAGTAGAGCAAATCTCAAAACATTTCCTTGAAGGAGGGAAAAAATTGCATAAACTACAGTAGCTAAGAGAAGAAAAAGATGAAAAAAAGAAAACAGCCAGTCATACATTTGAATTTTATGAAGTCAGAAATCCTGGACAAGAAATGTCATAAATTATTTATTTTCTATACGTCGAACAGAAATAATAGTTATAGTTTCCCTCGGGACATTATTGTGTCCACCTCTTGTGCCTGTCTTAACGCTGGCAATGGCATCTACAACTTCCATTCCTTCTATAATTTTTCCAAAGACGGCATACCCAAAACCTTCAGGAGTATTGTCTTTGTGGTCTAAAAAAGAATTGTCCACGTGATTGATAAAGAACTGTGAGGTGGCACTATTTATGATTGGTGTCCGGGCCATGGCCATAGTTCCTCTTTTATTACTCAATCCATTGAAGGCTTCGTTTTTTATGGGGGGTTTGGTTGGTTTTTCTTTAAGATCAGGGGTAAGTCCACCACCCTGAATCATAAATCCTTGTATCACTCGGTGAAAAATAGTCCCATCATAGAAGCTTTCATCAACGTAAGAGAAAAAATTCTCAACAGTTATGGGAGCTTTATCTGCAAAGAGTTCGATAGTGATTTCACCTTTGGATGTGTTCATAACAACCTTTGGATTTGGCTGTTCTGCAATGTCTGAGGGAGGGAATAAAATGAAAAAACCCAGGATTACAAAACAAGAAAAAAGCTTTTTTATCATCCATGCCTCCTTGAAAATATTTTATAGAACTAAACAGAGTAAAGATATCAAAATCAAATTGGCAAATCAATTCAAAATAAAAAAAAATCACCCTGAAAATCATCTCTAAAGGCTATTTACTTTATTTTCTAATTGGGAAATATTTCTTTTTAAATAAATCTAAAAATATTACTGAAACACATATGCATATTAAAACAATTAACCTGGATTATTCACGAGTCGAGGTTGCCAGATTGCCGCGCTCCGCTCGCAACGACAATATTACTTAAATAGAGGTCGTCAGATCGGCTCGCCCGTTGGGTAAAAAATGTCGGTTATAAATAAAGAGGACATCGATAACGAAATGGTTTTAGTGATTTTCCGAAAAAGTTTGACAACATCCTGATATTGTTTTAGTTATAAAAAGTATCGACATTTTTTATGAATAATTCAGGTTAAATCAAGGAGGTTATAATGAAAAAGATTTTAAGAATTTTTCTTCTTCTTTTGGTTTTTTGGTTTTTCAGCATCCCAAACCTTACTGCTCAAGGGAAGTGGGAATTTGGGTTCCACTATTCCCAATGGAGTATTGATATTTTACGGGGTATGATTGAAGATGGGCTGAATGATGCTCTTGAAAATGATTTGAAGGATAGTTTTTTAGAGGAAATTCAGCAAGATCATCCTGAATTAGAAGAAACAGCCTATGAACAGGAGATTTCTTTTGATTCTGGAGGTAACAATTATGGTTTTGAAATAAGATGGTATCCAGGCGGCCAATATGGCTCTTTTAGTGTAGGATTATCTGTCGAAAAAACAACCATGAGAGTCTCCCTTCCTAACTTGTCAACTAACTTAACTTTAAGAGATACAATAACAAGTGAAACAGGAACCTTTCAAGGTGATGCCAGCGGCGCTCAATTCGAAATGAAACCTCTTTCTTTTCATTTGAGTTTTCGCTGGGATATCAAGCCTTCCTGGAGGGTTCGTCCCTATATAACTTTTGGTTTCGGAGCAGCTACAGGAGCTGCTATTGAAAATGGTAAATATGATGTTTCCTGGTCAGGAGATTTATACATTGAAGGAGAAGAACCGGAATATTATGAAGGAACAGAGTCAAAAACTTTAAAAGAACTAAAAGACGAGCAAGAAGCAGAAGGAGAAGATTTTTTTCTTCCCTCATTTTTGCCTTTTATTCAGTTGAATTTTGGAATAAAGGGAGCCATCTCTGATAATGTATTCGCCTTAGTAGATGTGGGAATCTGGAATGGTTTTATTATTAGGGGAGGAATTGGCATCCGGATTTAAGTTTTATTTTTATCTTCCTGATTATTATCCTGGATTATTCACGAGTCGAGGTTGCCGCAGCTTCGAGGCGTGGCGGATGAAGCTGTGGTCGTCCTTCGCAAGTCGGCCACAACGAAGCAGACTCCGTTGCCAGGAACGAAGCGACGTGGCCAGCTCATGCATTTTGCCGCTCTTCGTGAGATCGCCACGCTTCGCTCGCGATGACATTTTATTCATAGCAGAGGTCGTCAGATCGGCTCGCCCAAAGGGTAAAAAATGTCGATTATTAATAGAAAGAATACAAAAAACGAAGTATTCAGAGTGATTTCCTGTAAAATCAAGGTAACAGTCTGATATTGCTTTTGTTATAATAAACATCGACATTTTTTATGAATAGTTCAGACTATTTACTTTTATTGATTTTAGGAAGAAGAGAGTTTAATCCAATTAATATTTTATAGGTCGAGATATCTGCCCAGCGGGCAAGTTCATCTGCTGCTATTTTTTCTTTTCCCTGGAAACCAAGGAGGACTACTTCATCTCCAGGGAAAACTTGGGAGTTCTTATTTAAAAGGGCTGTCGAGTGGTTGGCAGTAATGGCTGCAATCAGGGGAAGTCTTTTTCCGTTTATTAAAACAAAGGCTTTGTTGACCACGCCGGAAGGATAGCCGTCTGAATATCCTACTGGAATGATGGCAATTTTTTCCTCTTTTTGAGCTGTGTATTTTCGATGGTAGGAAAGAGTATCTCCTGGCCAAAGAGTCTTAATCGCAACTACCCGGCTCTTTAGTTGGAGGACAGGTTTTAAATCCAGCCTGTCTTCCTTTTGGGTTCTCTCCGATGGGTAGTATCCGTAAAGGGTAATTCCCGGCCTTACCATATCAAGATGTGAAGCAGGTAAATCTAATATTCCATCCGAACTGGATGCATGCTTAAGGCCTAAGGAGATACCTTTCTCTTCTGCTTCTCGACACAGGCGAAGAAAGCGGTTGAGCTGTTCTCGGTCAAAATCATCATCTTCGGTTAGAGTGGTCGAGATTCCTTTAATCGAAATGCCTTTCAGGGAAGAAACGCTTTCTATAAAGGGAAGGGCCTTGTGAAAAGGAACTCCCATTCTTCCCATGCCTGTATCCACATGGATATGGATTTTGGCTTTTTTACCAAGCCTGAGAGAAGCCTGACTGAGGCTTAGAGCTGCTTTATTAAAAACTGATTGAGATACATCATTCTGAATAATCTCTTCTGCTTCCTCGGGGTAAAAGGAGCCAAAATTGAGAAGTGAGGAAGTCACTCCTGCTTTCCTTAGAAGGAGGGCTTCCGATAACTTACCCACCATCAGATAGTCAATACCTATTTCTTCCAGATAAAAAGCTGCTTCCACTAATCCATGACCATAGGCGTTGGCTTTTATTACAGCCATAACAGGCACTTTGACTAATCTTTTTATCTGGTGGAGATTCCAGGCCATATTTTTTAGGTTTAATTCAATCCATGGGTCATGGCCTAAAGGAATTCGGGATTTTTTCTGAAGGTCTAAGGGTGCTTTTATTCTCTTTCTTGCAAAGGAAAAGAAAGGTAAAGAATACAGGCAAGAAATTAAAAAAAAATTTCTCCTTGATATTTCAGTCATCTTCTTTACTCCCTGAGAAAAATAGATGCTCCAAAGGCACCTTAATTTTCCTTTCTTTTGACAGATTTATCTTATCACATAAAGATAAAAAATTAATAGAAATTCAAAATAAGGGGGTCAAGTCTTGCATTATTACATTTTTTTACGGCACTATTTTCCTATGATCAATCTTTTTATACAGTAAAATGTCATAATGCAAGACTTGACCCCGCTACACTACAGGAAGGCTAAATCTCCAACGAGGCCATTCCCGAGTATTTTCTTTTTATATCTCGATACATGTCTTAATCAAACAATATGGAAGAAAACCTATAAATAAAATAACTCAGCGGCACAGAAAAAAAGCAAGACCAAAGCGAAAAAAAGGCGACAAGAAGCGACAATATATGACAAAAAGTGACAAAAGGATAAAAATTATTGAATATTTTATTCAATTAATTAAATTATTTATTGAGAAAGAAATTTTTTTGCTTGAAAGGTGCGGTAAATGTCTTCAAAGGTGGAGGGGGGGTACGTTAAAACAAAAAATAAGGGAGATAGAAAAAGCTCTCTTTTTAAGCCGGTCTTTGTTTTTTTTATTTGTGTTTTTATTTTTGTAGCAGGCATTTATCTTTTATCAAAAAGTAATCAATCCAAAGGAAAAACATCCATCCCTTCAGATTTTTTTAAAAGCGAACAAATATTTTCTATAGTGGATAAAAATATAACAGTTCCTTTTGTCATTAAATTCAGAAAAGATCTTGATAAGGGAAAGATTCACCGAGTTCAGTTTAGAGTTGAAGTTTCAAATGGATTCAACCAGCAACAGCTAATGGCTATAGCCCAAAAAATTGTAAAACAGACTTTGACTCACGAATACTGTCATGGCATAACCATTGATTTTGGCTGTGATGTATATATTGATTTTGCTCCTTTCGGGAATTGGGCCAAGGCCGGAGAGGTTCCTATTAATAATTATAAAAATTACAGGTTCAAGTGTTTTTTTCCTTCCTCATAATAAAAAATAGTTTTTCATCCACCGAGTCTCGGGCAAACATGCGACAACCTCTGTTTAAATAATATCGTTGTTGCGAGCGGAGCATGGCAATCTGGCAACCTTGACTCGCCCCAAGGGTAAAAAATGTCGATTATTAATAGAAAAAATACAAAAAATGAAGTATTCAGAGTGATTTCCCGTAAAATCAAGGTAAGACTCTGATATTGCTTTTGTTATAATAAACATTGACATTTTTTATGAATAGTTCAGGCTAGATAAAACAGATGATATAGACTAAAAAAACGAAATAAACCCAGGAAAAAAGATAACCGGTATTTACAGGTGAAGTTCAAGAATATCCTCATCTTCGAGGATGTGGTCGCGGTTGACCTTCTGGCCCTGGTATTTATTTTTGCTCCAGATTCTGGCAAATTTTAGCTTTTGAGTAAAATCTTTGTGAACAACTCTGGTCATATCTATGACTGTACTTCCTTTTTTTAGAGAAAAAGGCTCACTCAAGTCGGCTTTTTTTCCTGGAATTTTGCTGTAGATGCGGATAATGTCGAGCATAAGAAAAATTCTTTTTCTGAGCTCATCAAGGCCATCTTTGTTAAGGGCAGAAACAGCGATAAAGCTGAATTTCCCTTCGCAGAATTCTTTTAAAGCAGAGAAGCTGTTTTCATCAAAGAACAGGTCTTTTTTGTTTGCAATTATTAAAACTTTTTTAAAGAAAATACTTCCTTCCTTTTCTGTAAGGTTTTGATTTTCTTGGATTAATTCTATTTTTTTTTCTTTTAGTTTTGTTAGAAGAATCTTTATAGAATTGACGAGGTCAGGACAAGTTAAATCCACAAGAAGAAGGATTCCGTCGGCTCCTTTTATCAATTCAGGAAACCAGATTTCCATGTAGTCTGGAGTGACAGGAGGTGTGTCGATGAGTTGAATCTGTATATTTTCATACTTCATCATGGCAGGATAAGGCATGCGGGTAGTGTAGGGATATTCGCCTATTTCAGGGTTTGCGTTTGTCAAAGACTTAACCAGCATAGATTTACCCCCATTGGGAGGACCTACTAAGACAACCTGGGCAGCTCCTGATTTTTCCAAAAAATATAAAGGGCTGTGTTTGGCAATGGATGGTTTCTTATGAGTGACAGATTTAAGTTTGGCAATTTTAGTTTTGAGAAGGGCTTGTAGTTTTTCTGTGCCTTTGTGTTTGGGAACAATAGAAAGAAGTTCCTCCAATACAGCAATTTTTTCTTGAGGAGTTTTTGCAATTTTTAATTTTTTCTCTGTCTCGAAGTAATGCGGCGGTAAATTTGCTGGCATTCTGGCCTCTTTTCTGCTAATTATAGCCAAACTGTTCTTTATTTTCAAAGAAGGAATGGCCTATAGAGGTGTTTTAAATATTGTCCTTATTTTCCTAAAAAAAAGCCGGTTTTTCTTTACTAAATTCTTCAGTTAAGCTATAATAAATCGTGCTTTATGGATTATGTAAATTTCCCTCCTGCATAGTCCTTTTTTCTTTCAATTCATAAGAATATGATAGATAAAAAGTATACTGCAGAAAGTATAAAAGTATTAAAGGGCCTGGAAGCTGTTCGCAAGCGGCCAGCCATGTATATTGGGAGTACAGGACCAGAGGGTCTGCTCCATTTAGTTTACGAAGTGGTCGATAACAGTATTGATGAAGCCCTGGCTGGTTATTGTAAAAAGATTGATGTTTATATCCATGTGGACTGCAGTGTTACGGTTATTGATGATGGTCGAGGTATCCCTGTTGGAATGCACAAAAAAGAGAAAAAACCTGCCCCAGAGGTTGTAATGACAACTCTTCATGCCGGGGGTAAGTTTGATTCTAAAACATATCAGGTTGCAGGAGGGCTTCATGGAGTTGGAGTTTCTGTAGTTAATGCTCTTTCCGAAAGGCTTGATCTGGAAATTAAAAGAGATGGCGGAGTCTACAACCAGAGCTATGAGAGAGGGAAACCCGTAACAAGATTAAAAAAAATTGGAAAAACTAAAAAGACAGGAACCAAAGTCACTTTCAAACCAGATAGAGAAATTTTTGAATTCATAGAATTTAATTTTGAAATTCTTAGTCAGAGGTTACGTGAACTTTCTTTTTTGAACAAGGGACTGGCAATTTCTATTATCGATGAACGAACCGACAAGATACACGAATTCCATTATAAAGGAGGTATCAGAGAATTTGTTCAGTATCTCAATCAGAATAAAAATGTTTTAAATCCAAAGCCTATCTACTTTGAAAATACAAAAAATGGCACTGTTGTAGAAATGGCTCTTCAGTATAACACAAGCTATTCTGAGACAATATTTACTTTTGTGAATAATATAAACACTACAGAGGGAGGGACCCATTTAATAGGATTTAAAGCTGCTCTGACCAGATCAATAAATAATTATGCTAATTCTCACAACCTGATAAAAGATTTAAGTCAGAATATAACTGGAGATGACACTCGTGAGGGACTTTGTGCAGTACTGAATTTGAAAATAAAAAATCCTCAATTTGAGGGACAGACAAAAACAAAACTGGGAAACAGTGAGATAAAAGGCATAGTAGAGTCTGTAGTCAATGAAGAGCTGTCTTCTTATTTTGAGGAAAATCCTGGCGTTGTTAAAAAAATTGTCTTAAAGATTTTAGAAGCTGCAAGGGCACGGGAAGCTGCCCGGAATGCAAGAGAGCTGGCCCGGCGTAAAGGTGTTTTGGAGTCGACCACTCTTCCCGGCAAGCTTGCCGATTGTCAAGAGAGAAATCCCGCTTCCAGCGAGATATTTTTAGTTGAGGGAGACTCAGCCGGAGGGTCAGCCAAGCAAGCTCGGGATCGCCGCTTTCAAGCTATTCTCCCTCTTAAGGGGAAAATACTCAATGTCGAGAAAGCTAGATTTGATAAAATCCTTAAAAGCGAAGAAATCGGAATGATTATTTCAGCTTTAGGAACAGGAGTAGAACAGGCAGATTTTAACCTGGAAAAGCTTCGTTATCATAGGGTAATTATAATGACAGATGCCGATGTGGACGGCTCCCATATAAGGACACTTATTCTGACCTTTTTTTACAGGCAAATGCCTCAAATAATTGAGAAAGGTTACCTTTATATTGCCCAGCCTCCTCTGTATAAAATAAAAAAAGGAAAGTCAGAGCCGCAGTATTTAAAAGAAGAGAGAGAGTTCGATAGATTTATAATTAAAAAGATTTCAGAAGAGTTCCAGATTAAAGTAGCCAGAAATAAAGAAATTTTAAAAGGTGAAAAATTCATAAGACTCCTCAAGAAGATGATTGCTAAAAAGAATCTCATACAAGTATTGGAAAAGAAAAATTACCCTTATTTTCTTATTGAAATTTTGCTTGATAATGATGTTAAAGATGAAGATTTTCTACGGAGGCAGAAAAAAATGGAGAAAATCCAGAGTTTACTCACAGAAAAAGGCATTATTTCTTTTTTAAGTCAGGATGAAGAGCACGGAGTCTACGAATTATCCTTTGATTTCCAAATTAATGGTATGAATGTTTCTTCCAAAATCAACTGGGATTTAATCTCCTCGGTTGAATACAGAAATCTTTATAAAATCCATAAAGACTTGGAAAACTTCAGGCCTCCTTTTCTTGTTATGAGCAATAGCGAAAAAACCAAGATCGAAAATGAGACAAAACTCATTGAGTACCTGTTAAATAAAGGAAAAAAAGGAATTATCATCCAGAGATACAAGGGGCTGGGGGAGATGAGCCCTAAACAGTTATGGGAAACTACCATGAATTCAGAAACCAGGTCTCTTCTTAAGATTTCTATTCAGGACGCTGTGGAAGCAGACAAAGTTTTTACTATCCTGATGGGAGAAGAAGTTGAGCCCCGAAAACGTTTCATTGAAGACAATGCCCTTGAGGCTCAAAATTTGGATATCTAAAGAAATTCAGATTTTTTCTTTCTTTAAATAAATAATGTTTCAGACGAGAAACTACCTATGAGTGATGATTTTAATGTGGTGAGTCTTGAAGAAGAGATGAAACGCTCCTACCTTGATTATGCTATGAGCGTAATCATAGGAAGAGCAATTCCTGATATAAAAGATGGGCTTAAACCTGTTCATCGCCGCACCTTGTATGCCATGTATGAGAGCAGCAGTATCTGGAATAAAGCTCATAAAAAATCTGCTCGTATCGTTGGAGATGTTATCGGAAAATATCATCCCCATGGTGAAGCAGCTGTTTATGATGCCTTGGTTCGTATGGCCCAGGATTTCAGCCTTCGTTATCCTTTAGTGGACGGCCAGGGCAATTTTGGCTCAATAGATGGGGACCCCCCGGCTGCCATGAGGTATACCGAAGTCCGAATGAAAAAAATTTCCCAGGATCTTTTAGCAGATATCGAGAAGGACACAGTAAGCTTTATCTCCAACTATGATGATAGCTTACTCATGCCTGAAGTTCTGCCAGCTAAGTTCCCTAATCTTCTGATCAACGGGGGTTCAGGGATTGCTGTGGGTATGGCCACAAACATCCCTCCTCATAATTTAGGTGAAGTCATTGATGGTATTATTTATCTTATTCGGAATCCTAAGGCGGATTTAAATAAAATTATGGGGTTTATTCCTGGGCCAGATTTTCCGACAGGAGGCTATATCTTTGGCTTGAGAGGAATCAGAGAAGCTTATGAAAATGGTAAAGGTATTATTCATTTAAGAGCAAAGGCCATGATAGAAAGAGGGAGGAAGAATGAGAGGGATCGTATTGTAATTACTGAAATCCCCTATCAGGTTAACAAAGCTAAGCTTATTGAAAATACAGCAGACTTGGTTAACGCAAAAAAAATTGAAAGCATTGCTGATATAAGAGATGAGTCAGACAGAGAAGGAATGCGTGTAGTCATCGAGATAAAAAAAGGAGAACTCCCCGAAGTTGTATTAAATAACCTTTACAAGCATACAGCCCTTCAAACCTCCTTTGGAATTATTCTCTTGGCAATTGTTGATAAACAGCCTAAGCTGCTCAACCTGATCGAGGTGATGAAATACTTCATCTCCCATCGCCAGGATGTAATTCGCCGCCGTACTCGCTATGATTTAAAAAAGTCTGAGTTAAGAGCTCATATTCTCGAAGGACTGAACATTGCTCTGGATAATTTAGACAAAATCATAAAACTTATTCGTTCCTCCCGGTCTGTTGAGCAAGCCAGAAAAGGATTAATTACCAACTTTCATCTGACCAAAACCCAGGCTCAGGCCATCTTGGATTTGCAGCTTCAGAAATTGACCCGCTTGGAAAGAGAGAAGATTCATAGAGAGTATGAGGAACTAAAAAAAACGATCAAGAAGTTGAGAAAGATCTTGAGCAGCGAGAAACTTATTTTGGATATTATTGTAGATGAACTAAAACAATTAAAAGATGAATATCAGGATGAGAGGAGGACAGAGATAATAGAGGAAGAGATTACAGAAATAAGGCCTGAAGATTTAATCAAAGAGGAAGATGTAGTTGTTACCCACACATCCTCTGGCTATGTCAAGCGGACTTCCTTGAGTGCTTATCATTTTCAAAGTCGGGGAGGAAAAGGAAAGAGAGGAATCAGCATGAAAGCTGAAGACATAGCCCAGGACCTTTTTATATGTTCCTCCCACAGCTATCTTCTCTTTTTTACTAATAAAGGACGAGTCTACCGGCTGAAAGCTTTAGAAATACCAGATGTGGGGATTGCAGGACGGGGAAAATCGATAAAAAATTTAATCCAATTTGATCCAGAAGAAAAAGTCAATTCAGTTGTTTCAGTAAAAAATTTTTCTCAAGACCTTTATGTGGTTATGTTGGCTTCAAACGGATTAATGAAAAAAACAAAACTTAGCGATTTCAGTCACATTCGCAAGACAGGCATTGTTGCTATTACTCTTAACCCCAAATGTGAGCTGCATGCAGCAAAATTGACCGACGGCCATAAGGATATTATTATTGGAACAAAATTAGGGAAGGCAATCAGGTTTAAAGAAAGTGAGATAAGATCAATGGGACGTCAGGCGTCTGGGGTGAGAGCTATTTCCCTCAGGCCCAAGGATGAAGTTATTGGAATGATTGTAGTTGATGAAAAAGAAAAATACATTTTTACGATTAGCGAGAATGGTTCCGGGAAAAAGACAGAAATAAGTCTTTATCCAAGGCGCCGAAGAGGGGGAAAAGGGGTTATAAACCTGAGAATAAACAAGAGAATTGGTAAGGCCATAGGGATGGTGGGAATAGCTGAGGAAGAATTACTTTTAATTGCTGAATTTGGCAAGGTAATAAGGATAAAGACCAGTGGAATCAGGCCTTCTGGAAGGGCCACCCAGGGTGTAAAGATAATTAATCTGGGAAAGAAAGATAGAGTAGTGTCCATTGCCAAAGCAAGAGAAAGCTGATTTCTGTCAGTTTTTTTTGGTCATCTTCCCTCTCTCCTTGCCTTTCCTTTAGTTTGAATTATCCCTAACCCCTTGTTATTCTTGAAAGATCCTATCTCTTCTGTCACGGAAAAAAGAATACTTCTTACGCGAGGAGAAAAAAACTTGACATTAAAATCTTTACTTCTTTAAAATGGACACAAACAATATGACGGAGGGAGAAATGATCGAGACTATCAGTCAGCTTTTGCTTAATTCAATCAAGTCCTATCAAAAAGAAAATTTGGTTCTTTACAAAAAAGAGGGAAAATATGTTCCAATCTCTACTGAAGAATTCGGCAATCAAGTTAAATACTTCTGCCTTGGACTGAAGGATTTAGGGTTTGAAGCTGGAGATAAACTGGTTATCTTATCTGATAACAGGCCGGAATGGATTATTTCGGACTTTGCCAGTTTGTGTTCAGGAGGGATTACTGTCCCCATCTATACTTCTTTAGTATCCGATCAGATAAAATACATAATTGATGATTCTGATGCCAAAGTCGTTGTTTATTCAGATCAAGAGCAGTGGCAGAAAATAAGCACTGTTCGAGATGAGTTGATAAAAGTGAGGAATTACATCACTTTTGCTCCTAAGGCACCGGAGGGGGTGGCCACTTTTGCTCAAATATTAGAAAGAGGAAAGAGAAAGGCTCAGGAAGAACCAGAGGTTTTCGAGAAGTTAGCCTTGGGCGTCAAACCCGACGATATGGCTTCTATTATTTACACTTCAGGGACAACTGGAATTCCCAAAGGGGTCATGCTGATCCACAGCAATTTTATCAGCAATATCAAGACTTGTGCTACCATTTTTGAATTTTCAGTTAAGGATACCTGCCTTTCCTTTTTACCCTTATCTCATGTTTTGGAAAGAATGGTCACCTTTACCTATTTTTATAAGGGATGTACTGTAGCTTATGCTGAGAGTATAGAAACAGTGGCTGAGAACCTGCTTGAAGTAAAGCCCCAGATAATGGTTAGTGTTCCCCGGGTATTTGAGAAAATTTACTCCAAGGTTATGGATAACGTCCTTTCCAGCTCCTCTTTGAAAAGAAAGATTTTCTTCTGGGCTTTAAAAACAGGCAAGGAATATGGAAGGAAAAAGCTTCTTAGTCAACCCATTTCCAGAGGTCTTAATTTTAAGAGAAATTTAGCTCATAAGCTTGTTTTTTCCAAGATTTTAGAAAAAACAGGCGGCAGAGTAAGATTTTTTGTTTCCGGAGGTGCACCACTATCAAAAGATATTGCTGAATTTTTTTATGCCGTAGGACTGGTAATTTTGGAAGGTTATGGTTTAACCGAGACTTCTCCAGTTATTTCTGCCAATACGTTTGAAAAAATGAAGTTTGGGGCTGTTGGAAAACCTATTCCAGGGGTTGAGGTAAAAATTGCTCAGGACGGGGAGATACTAACCAGAGGACCTAATGTGATGAAAGGTTACTATAAAAGGGAAGCTGAAACCAAAGAAGTATTTAAAGAAGGATGGTTCCAAACTGGCGATATCGGGCATCTGGATGAGGATGGCCTTCTGGTTATTACAGACAGAAAAAAAGATCTTATAGTTACTGCTGGAGGAAAGAATGTTGCTCCTCAGCCTATCGAAAACCAACTGAAAATAAATCCTTATATTTCTAATGCTGTAGTTATCGGAGACAGGAAAAAATTTGTATCCGCTCTTATAGTGCCTGACTTTGAAAAATTAGAGAAATACGCCAAGTTTAGTAATATTCCTTACAAAGATAAGAACGATTTGGTAAAAGTAGAAAAAATTAAAAATTTTATCCAGTCAGAAGTTGATAGAAGTACTCCTAACCTTGCCTCTTATGAAAAAGTAAAAAACATTGTCCTCCTGGACAGGGAGTTTGAAATAGAAAAAGGAGAGATTACTCCCACTTTAAAAGTTAAAAGAAATATAATAGAGGAAAAATATAAAGACTTGATTGACTTACTTTACAAAGAGGAAATGAACTAATTTTACCTTTGGTTTCAACTCATCGGGCTGATTTTTTTAACCAGTAAAGTATTCTACCGCAATTTTCACAAAAAATAAGTTTTTCTTCACTTTTCAATTCGTTAAGAACCTGAGGTCTTATACGCATATGACACATTGAACAAAATTCGTCCTTTACAGGGGAAAGGGCTATTCCATTTTGGTTTTTAAAAATATCAAGGTAGAGTTTTGTCTGTGGAGGAGGGATTTTAAGAAGAAGTTCTTCTTTTTCTTGTGTTAATCTTTTATTTTGTGTTTCTAATTCTTTTTTCTCTTGATTTATGGTTTCTTTTTCTGTTGAGAATTTTTTTTCCTCTTGACTGTATTTTTGATTAGCTTCTTTTATCTCTTTCTCGATTTCATCGGCGGAGAGCATTTCACTTATTAGCTCTTCTTCTAAACTATCAATTTTTTCTTGGGCCTCTTCGATTTCTTTCAGGAGAGAACTGTATTCTCTATTCGTTTTTACATCATTAAGCTGAATTTTATACTTAGAGATTTTTGCTTTTATATCTTTAACTTCCCCCTCTAAGTCTTTTCTTTTTTTCTGGTTTAAAGCAAGTTTTTCTTTAGCTACTGCAATAATTTGGGCGCTGGTTTTCATTTTATTTTCTATTTCTGTGATTTGGAAAGGGATGTTTTCGAGAAGAGCAGAGATGTGTCTTATTTCTGTGTCATGTTTTTGAAGGTTAATTAAATTTCCAAAATCGATAACCACATCTTTGCCTCGAAGGAAAAATGGGCCTACCAGGATTCGAACCTGGGACCTGCCGGTTATGAGCCGGTGGCTCTACCACTGAGCTATAGGCCCTCTTTTCTCTTATATCAAATCTCAAAAATCAAGTCAATTTAAACATGTGGAAGCATCTTTTTTTCCGTGATAAGAGATAAAGTAGTCAAAACGAGGGGTAGGCGGTTTAAAGGCACGCTCGCTTTGTCCCAGCGAGCCAAAGCGGCTCAATTCAGGCTTCGGGGTCAGACTTTGTCATCATGAGAGGCACTGCTCTACATTATGCTCTGGAAACATCCTTTAATGATAAAGTCTGACCCCAGAGGAACCGTGCCCGCTCAGCCTTCATACTACTTTCTTCACCCCCTACCCCTCGCTTGTCCTTCAATAATCACGGGAAAAAAGATGCTTCCTAAACCTGTTTAATTGTCAAGGCAAAGTAAGAATGTCCTGTTCTTAGCAAAATGAAAATGTCCGGTTTTATAGTAAAAAAATGTTAAGGAAAATTTTTGAGTGAATTTGATTGCTGAATTAAGGGGTTTCGGTAAAAGACATCAGCTTGCGGCTGCGGCTTGGGTGCTTTAATTTTCTTAAGGCTTTGGCTTCGATTTGTCTGATCCTCTCACGAGTAACCTTGAATTGCTGGCCAACTTCTTCTAAAGTGTGCTCATTTCCATCCCCTAATCCAAATCTCATTTTTAAAACTTTAGCTTCTCTTTCAGTAAGGGATTTTAAAGCCTCCTCAATTTGTTCTTTGAGGTTGATATGGATTACAGTATCAGGAGGAGAGGGAATGAGCTTGTCCTCGATGAAATCTCCTAAGTGGCTATCTTCTTCTTCTCCTATGGGTGTTTCAAGGGAGATAGGCTCTTGAGCAATTTTTATGATTTTTCTTACTTTATAGATCGGCATGTCCATCTTTTTGGAAATTTCTTCACAGGAGGGCTCTTTTCCTATTTCCTGGACAAGACTCCTTGAAACCCTTATCAATTTATTTATAGTCTCTATCATGTGAACCGGAATTCTTATAGTTCGAGCTTGGTCAGCAATGGCACGAGTTATAGCCTGCCTGATCCACCAGGTAGCATAGGTTGAAAACTTATATCCTCTCCTGTATTCAAATTTATCTACAGCTTTCATCAAGCCCATGTTTCCCTCTTGAATCAAATCAAGAAACTGGAGACCACGATTGCTGTACTTCTTAGCAATAGAGACTACGAGCCTGAGATTGGCTGCAACCAATTCTTTCTTTGCTTGATCGCTGATTTTCTTTCCTGTGAAGATGGATCGGACTATTTTTCTTAAGCTATGGGAGTTCAGTCCGATTTCTTTATGATAGTTTCTAAGCTGTTTATTGACGTCTTTAATATTTAACTTTAAAGATTCTTTTTCTTTTTTTCTTTTGGTTTGATTGTAGGAAAAATTCAATTCTTCTTTTGTTTCTTCTAATTCGTTAATAATTTTTAAGTTTTCACGAAGGATTTCTATAATTTTTTCCCGCAGAGAAGAGCGAATATTAAGGTCTCTGATGAACTTGCTCATCTTGACAATTATCCGGCCTCGGCTGTAGATGTTTTTTTTCTTTAAAGGAATCTTATCTAATTGATTGCTTAAGTCTCTGATTGTTTTGATATCGCTTAAGATTTGTTTCTTTTTTTCTTCAAGTTTTCCTTCAGCAATTTCATCCTCTGAAAAATCAAACACTTCCAGGATAATAAAAGGATTCTCTTCTATCTTCTCTTCCAGGGAAAGAATTTTATTTAAAACAAGACGTGTTTTTGAAAGAGCCTTGATAATAGCTTTTTCGCCTCTTTCTATTTCTTTAGCAATGGCAATTTCTCCCTCTCGGGTTAGAAGAGAAATGTTTCCCATTTCTCTTAAATAAAGCTTTACAGGGTCAGTTGTCCGCTCTAATCCATGAAGAGACACAAGGTTACTCTTTTTTCTCTTGGGGATAATCTCTCTTTGTTTGGTATTTATGATTTTGATTCCGTATTCATCCATAGAACTGAGAAAGTCATTAAAATCATCTTCAGATTCAACCTCATTATGGAAGGTTTTGTCTATTTCTTCGAAGAAAAGAAACCCCTGTTTTTTTCCTTTTAATATAAGTTGATGAATTTCGTCTTTTTGGTGTTTGTTTTCTGAGGACAATTTTATCTCCTATCCCTGACGTAATTACCTTTTTTACCCTTTATTTACAACTGAAATTTTCATAATTTCGTTGCGATAATATTGAAAGTTGTTTTTTTATGTCCTGTAATTGCTTGATAAGAGGAGATAGTTTATCTGTTTCTCCATTCTTTTCTATTCTTGTAATTTGAGTTTTGAGCTTTTTTGCCAGATTTTCCAGCGAGAGTTGTCTTAATGTATTGAGACATTCTCGGGCCTCCTCGATGGTTGGGGTTTGTTCTTTTTCAAGAAGAGCTTTGGATAAAGAGCTTATAAGGGAAGGGTCTATTTTCTGCTCTAATTCGTGAAAGCTTGGTTCTTTATCGTTCTTGAAACACTCAAATAAAGCAGTGAAAATGGGCTCACTCTTCAGGCCTTGAAGATATTCCTCTTTTATTTCTGCGAATATATGTGGTGCTATAAGTTTGTCTTCCATAAGTATCTGGAGGAGTCTTTTTTCAGCGTTGAGAAAGCCGACTTTTTCTTCTCCTTTCTTATCAGTTGATTTTTGTTGGATCATTGACCGTAAAACTCCTTCATCAATAGAAAGGTACTCACTTGTTTGTTTTAGATACTCGCTGCGAACAATAGTGTTGGGTATTTTTTCTATCTCATTGATTATATTCTTGACGATTTTTGCCTTCTCCTCAGGAATGTCTTTTCTTAATTCTTGAAGCTGAGAATCGATTAAAAACTTGAGTCCAGGAGTGCTGTTCTCTAAAAGTTTTAGATATTTTTCTGTACCGTATTTTTGCAGGAAGCTGTCCGGGTCAAGCTCCTCTGGTAGAGTCAAAATCTTAATCTGTGCTTCCTTTTCAAAGCATAGAGAAATTGCCCTGGTAGCTGCTGATATTCCTGCAGAATCGCTGTCATAATTGATGATGATCCTCTTGGCAAAGCGAAATGCCTGATAAACTTGGTCAGGAGTCATGCTAGTGCCCAGAGTAGCGGCAATATTTTTAATTCCAGCCTGGTAGAGAGAAGCATAGTCTGTATACCCTTCAACAAGGATTACTTCACCTTTTTCCCGTATAGAATCTTTGCTGAAATTCAGGCCATAAAGAAGCTTTCCCTTGGAGTAAATGAGTGTGTCAGGAGAATTTAGGTATTTTGGATCTGCATTAATAACTGTTCTTCCTCCAAAGGCAACAACTTTTCCGGTGATGTTAAATATAGGAAAAATAATTCTTCCCCTGAACCGGTCATAAAAACCTTCTTTCTTTTGGCCTGGAAGAACTAAACCTGCTTTTTCAAGGAGGTTTGCAGGGATGCCTTTTCCCTGGAAAAAATCGTGGAGGGCAGTCCATGAATTCAGGGCATAGCCTATCTTTAGTTTTTGGATTATTTCATCAGAAATATTTCTCTTTTTAAGATACTCGAGGGCTTTTTGACCTTCATGGGTGTTAAATAGATTTTTCTTAAAAAAAGCCAGGGCATTTTCGTTAATTGAGAATAATTTTTCTTCTAATTTAAGAAGTTGGGGGGATAATTTTCTTTTAGCAGGCAAGGGTATGTTATATTTTTGGGCAAGATATCTTAAGGTCTCAGGGAAGCTGAGATTTTCTTTGGCCATGACAAGGGAAAAAATATCTCCTCCAACTCCGCAGCCAAAACAATGAAAAAGCTGTTTTTCATCATCAACAGTGAAAGAGGGGCTTTTTTCAGAATGAAACGGGCAGAGTCCGACGTATTTTTTTCCTCTTTTTTTTAGAGTAGTATATTGGGAAGAAATCTCAATTATATTTGCAACTTGCCTTATTTGGTCAATTAACTCCATGGTAAAAATAAGCAAATAGATTAAACTTAATTACTAATAAATATAGGGTGGAAAGGGCCAATTGTCAAGCATCTAAGTCGTTAAAAATTATAATGTTATAAATATAGGTTCTCTTCCATACTGGGCGCGCCAAAATCAGAAAATATTCGGGAATGGCCTCGCTCTCATTCAGGTTTTTCACGCTATTCCCGAATATCTTATTTTTTTTGTCTCTTGTTTTGCCCACACCATACGGAAGATAACCTAAATATTTTACTGCTCATTCATTCTGTTATTCTGTTTATCCTGATTGTTAGTGGAAGTTGTTCTTTGAATCGAATAACAGGGTTAAAAATCAGAGATGATTTATTAAGCTGGCCAAGTAAGCTGCGCCAAAACCATTGTCAATATTTACTACACCAACTCCTCCCGGACAGGAATTGAGCATTGCTAATAAAGCTGCTAACCCCTTAAAGCTGGCTCCGTAGCCAACACTTGTGGGAACAGCGATAATGGGTATTTTTGTAAGGCCAGCCACAACACTTGGTAAAGCTCCTTCCATGCCAGCAACCACTATAATCACCCTTGCATTTTTTATTTTTTCATATTCTCCAAACAACCTGTGGAGTCCAGCAACCCCCACATCATATATTTTCTCTGCTTCATTACCCAAAATACTAGCAGTCACAAAAGCTTCTTCGGCTACAGGGATGTCTGATGTACCAGCAGTCATAATGATTATTTTTCCATTTCCCAAGGGAGCTTCTTTTTGTTTTAAATAAATGGCTTTAGCTTCCAGATTATAAATGACTTGAGGTATTTTTTTCTTTATTTTTTCAAAAAGAGATTTTTCAACTTTGGTGATGAGGAGGTTACTACCTTTCTTTAAAATTTCTTGAGCAATAGTTATTATTTGTATATCTGTTTTTCCTAAGCCAAAGATTATCTCAGGAAAGTCCTTCATTACTTCCCGGTGGTGGTCGATTTTAGCAAAGCTTAAATCCTGATAAGGATAATCCTTCAGGAGCTGAAGAGCATCTTTAGGAGTAAGTTTCCTTTTATGAACCTTGTTCAGGATTTCTTCAAGCTTGGTTTTCATCAGAGAAATTCTATCAAAAAAATCTTAAAAAGTCTAAGGGTCACCTATAATCCTTGATTGTTTTGTTGAGAAAGCATCTTTTTTCTCGTGATGAGAGATAAAGTAGTCACAACGAGGGGTATACGGTTTGAAGGCACGCTCGCTTTGTCCCAGCGAGCCAAAGCGGCTCGATTCAGGCTTCGCTCTTCCTCCCTCCAGTCGGAAACCGTGCCCGCTCAGC
>Ga0209986_10000045_pt1 | contig 97448 bp, 96 predicted proteins | sample BlataG_FD_183168 | JGI IMG/M metagenome (GOLD analysis project Ga0209986, IMG submission 183168) | Deep subsurface microbial communities from Black Sea to uncover new lineages of life (NeLLi) - Black_00105 metaG (SPAdes) (version 2) | ecosystem: Environmental > Aquatic > Marine > Oceanic >...
GAAGTCCAATCATGCCCACAACGGGCCCCCTGAGGGCCATATATGAAGGCCTTTAGGAGAGACTAACGAAGAACGAAAAACGGGTGTTGGAGCAAATTTTTTTCATTTTTTTGAAAAATATTTTGGGCTCACAGGCGGACTAGCCGCCGCCGACCTAACTTGGTTGGCCCGAGATGTTTGCTTTATCGAATATCCAGTAATGACCAAAATGTACGAGGTCAAGAAAAAAATTCTCCTCTTTCTCCGTCAGCAGAGATAAAAGATCAAAGTTGCCCAAATCGCACGTCAGTGCGTTTCTCTGCTTCAGCAAGCTGCATGACTACTCCCTTGAATTTGTCAAAATCCCGGCAACCAACCCTGATTTTTTTCATGCGGTCATCAACGATGGTTAGAATAGCCTTGCATTTTGTGGATGGCGAGCGTGGAGATGATGCCCCTGTGCCCGACGGCATCATTGTTGACGTGGGTGGGCCTGGCGCGCCTCCCCAGCTGCCGGTACTACTACCACTGGCGGCGGCGGGGGAAAACGAATGAAGGTCTAGAGACAAGACTTGGGATTCAAAGGATACTGGCAGCGCTGGTTTGAGGCCGGGTTGTTTGCAGATGATTATTCATTGACAAAAGCAGCAGGGTGCAAACGAAGCTTACCCCTCCTTTTGTCGCGTTGAGAAGTTTCTCATCGGCTGTGACAAAGTCTATCTTCTGTTGTTCGGCCAAGATACCAAATACGAGATGTCGTAAATTGCGTATCAGACGCATTTCTCCGGCCAAAAGCAATTCGGACTTGTTGTTTGATGACTGCAAAATATCACTGTATTCGTCTGGGAAATTGACGCATAGGATCAATTTACCGATGTCGTGAAGGAGTCCGGACAAAAATGCCTCGTCAGGGAAGCTGTATGACGTCTTTTTTGCAATCAGCTCGGATAAGGTGGCGCACAGCAGAGAGTGGCGCCAGAACAGCTTCAATTTGAACACACCATGATCTTTGGCTTCGTCAAAAACTTGCAACACGGCGGTGTTTATGGCAATATTCTTGATGGCATCCATGCCCAGCAGGTGTAAGTGCTGTTCTACGCTGGTCACTCTGGTTGGAAAGCCATGGTGAGCAGAATTGACCATGCTCATAACCTTGGCGCTTAAGGAGGTATCTTTATTGATTATTTGCGATATGTCCTTAATCGTACTTCCTTGCCTATTGCAAGCATCGATGAGCTTCAAAACAATATGAGGAAGTGTGGGAAGGTTTTTCGAGGTCTCGATCCTGTCGAAAAGTGGATGTGACGGTGGTTTCATCGGCCAATACCGTGTATCCCAATATTGACCACGAAAGGCATTGAGGAACTCTCTGAACCTCTGCCACGATCTCTGTCACTCGATTTGCGTTTCATACTGGATTGTTTATCTTCCTCAAGCTGTCTCGGTGGCAATCGCCGGCTTGCCCCCTGCACTCATTCGGCGCAACTTTGATGCCAACCGCCGAGGTGAGTGGATATGGTCAATATGTTTAGTTAGTTATGCTGAGGGCGCTCGACCGGAGAAATTCGATTTGGTCATTACAGACCGGATCACGCCTCACATGACAGGTGAAATGTTGGCCAGAGAGCTTATGCATATCCGGCCGAATATTCCGAAGGACAGCGGAATTGGACAACTGTCAAGTTGCCCGCGAGGGCGAGGGGCATGGATGCCCCGAGTCAATTCAAGGGATTACACGGAGGTCCGCCTAGGCGGATCTCACAAGTTCCGCAGATTGATCCGCCGGAGGCGGAGAAAAGGGCCATTTCTGGATGGAAACTAGCTACAGCGGCCCATGGGTCAGCGATGGGTATGGTTCATGCGCTCATCCTGGGTTTGGTTGGCGCAGCACTTGTGGCCACGTGCAGGATAAAGAAAGCTGCGTAGCCATTTACATTAACATCTAACACAGAAAGGGGAGGCAGTTTTGCCTCCCCTTTGTTGTTGTTCGGTAATCCAGCGACGTAAGTAAAGCCCTAATTGAGTCAAAAGTCAATTAGGAGTTATCAAATGAGAAATTGGATTGTTTTACGAAAGAGAAAGCTCTACCCCTTCCGGATAAAGGCGCGGGAAATAATAACCGATCGCATGCACTGGGAAACCCATACGCACAGGGGTCTTGGGCGAAACCGCCACGAGGAGGCCTCTGTCCAGTAATTCCCGCAGGAGTTTTCGAGCGGTGCGCTCGCTCAAACCGGTGATTCTTGACGCCTCACCCCTGGGAACTTCCCCGCGGAGCAATGCTTCCCGAAGAAGATATTTGGCTTCAGGTCTCAAACTGCCGACATTAGCCTGGTACTCCACATAACCATTGATTCGTTCCAGCAGCCCGTCCAATTCCAGCAGACCGGTCATAAATGTCACCTGATCCAGAGATGTGTCGAGGAAGAACCTGCAGAAAGACGTCAACCCGGAATCAGACAAATTGCCTCTCCCGTCCCAGTCATTCTGACGAAAGCCGTCTCCCCTGGTCAGCTCAGCAAGGTATTCGTCACGATGGCGCGCCAATCCCCTCGCAACGGCCCATAAACCGTGTCCGTCGACCTTTGCTCTTGACAGATAAGCATCAGTATAGAGGCGTGCCACTCTTCCATTTCCGTCCAAAAAGGGGTGTATCCACAAAAGCCTGTGATGGGAGGCAGCAGCCATAATTAGCTTCTGAATGTGGTTCTGGTTCTTGGGCTCATAAACTTCCGCAAATCTCTCCAGAAACCTTTCTATGCGGTCTGGTCTTGGCGGGACATGCATGCCAACCCTGACGTCTCTTTTCCGTAATTCCCCAGGGACAACCGTATCTTTGAGTCCGCCTTTTCCTTTTATCACCCGGAATTCCTGCGGAAGCCTTTCGTAGAATTCCTTATGAATCCAACACAGAAAGCTCGCGTCAGAGATGTTGAAATTCGGATCTTGGCGGAGCCTTCGTTCAAGCCGAATCTGCACCTCTATATGCGCCCGGCTTTCCAGTTGAAGAGCTCGTTTGGCCGGATCATCAGAATATTCATCTTTCAGGGCTCTTTCGATATCTATCGGATGCGTATTATGCCCCTCAATTAGGTTTGAGTAGTAGCAATTCATTGAGCGTAACAGCTCTTTCACGGAATGCCGCGTTATTGGATGGAGCATTCCGGATATTTCAGCAGATTTCCTAATGATCTCAATCGCGCCCTTTTCTAATTCTCCGTCTCGATCCGACGGCAAGAGGGGTTCCATTTGCGAGGTGTGTTCGTACATTTTTTGCCGATGTTTTTGCCGATATTGGCGCCTTTGCCCTTGAGATAATTATCTGTAATCCACAAAGATTAAATGCACAAGTAAAAAATAATGGCTCATTTTGGCACAATATTTTGCCGATCTTCTCCCGCCCCGCTCACAAGTTGTCTCTGTCAGGCATCTCTGTACTATGCAGCGCATAAGCAAGCTTGTGTCGCGCCAGGGCGGGCCGGGCGGGCGCTTCGCCTTCCGGGGCGTAGGCCCCTACAGGCCGGAGGCTCGCAATGACTCCCTGGATATTGAACAATGATACAGCAGAGTTAGTGACTCCTTGAACGCCTACTTAGGGCTCGCTCAAAAATAACTTCACATTTTGATGCGCCGACCTGCCTGCCGGCAGGCAGGTCCATCCCGGCTGGCAGCGTTGCTCGTCGGTTAAATAGCTTGCTATTCGCCCTCCTCGCGCCTTGCCATGCGTGCGCCTCGACTCCTGAAAATGTAAACTCATTTCTTCGCGAACCCTTAGAATCAGACTATTACATGCTGCCAGGAATTGCCAAAAAAATCAAACGCTTTAATCGGGGTCAGATCAAATTTTGCGGGTCAATTTTGGGTTGACATTTCGAGGTTTTTGCACTCAGCCAGTTTTCTGCTTGGCTCAGATCAGAATGGGAATCGCAGCAACAGGGCGGCGCTGCTTTTGTCCACCCAGATCACGGGGGCAAAATTGGCATCCGGATTCATGACCCTGTAGGCGTTAATGAGTGATTTTGCCGTGACAAGGGAAAGCAGCAATCCCTTGCTGCAACCGGTTTCTTCGCGGATGAGATACGGATCGTACATGTCTTCGTCGGGATTGACATAATTTGAAAGGAGTGTGTACGCGAAAAAATCCGCACAACTGAAAAACATCAGGGCCTTGTTGTATGTGGTTGGTTTCTGACGATAAGATTTCAGGGCGTAGTCAAACGTGAAGCCTGCCATGCGTTCACCGCCCACTGCATAGGGCAATTTTGATTTTTCCGGGATGTTCTTATAGGTAGAGAGCCCGGGATAGAAGGTGCCGCCACTGCTGGTGAAGAAGCTCATTTTGGGAGACTCAGCCCCGACCTCATCAGCTATTACCTGATGGCCCATTTCATGAAGAAAGAGATGCGTTGTGTAGGCAGCGCCGATGGAGGCGACATCCTTGAAGTCAAAGGCACGGGCATATTGGGCGGGGGCTATAAAAATGAGCCAGACAATGAAGCCTGTTCCAGCAGTTATGAGACGAATCTCACGGGTGGTCTTCATGCAGCTTTCTCCCAAGTACATGCATCATTTCGGCAGAAAGGGATTGTGACTTGAGCAATAATTTCTTGATCCATACAATTCGATTGAAAAGCCCTTCGGGCTCTGCTATACGACGGCCATGAAGCGTTGTGCCCAAGGCGTTCTTTGTGCTTTGATTTTTTTCGGGTTGGCAGTGGCTGCCGTCGCCTACGTTCTTCCCGGGAGGCAGATCTTGACCTTTATGATCGACCAGTTTGGCGCTGGTCGCACGCTTGTGGTGTTTCAAAAGACCGTCCTTTATGATCCTGGTCTGGAGGGGGGGATGCAAGAACTCGATGAAACCCTCTATTACCGGTATCCGGATCGGTTCAGGTCTGAGGTAAGTTCGGCCGGGGTGGAGCAAATTCGGGTAGTCAATATAGATGGGGCGCTGACCGTCGTTGACGGCAAGATCACTGCGGAGTCGGAAAGCCAGTTTGATCACTTCAAAGACCTGATGCTTTACAAGGAAACAGATCTTCTGGTTGAGGACCTTTCCCAATTGGGCATTAATGTTGATCTTGTGAGCCTTGGAAGGTTCAAAGACAAGATTGCCTATGTCATCGGGGCCAAGTATCCTGATGAAACAGTTCCTCAAGTGTGGATTGACAAAAGCTCCTTCAGGCCGATCAGGTTCATTCTTAAGGGCGGCGAGGATACGCCGCTGAAAGAAGTCGAGTACACAGACTACAGGCCGTTAGACAAACATATGAGTTATCCCGGCAGGATTCTGTTTCATGAAAATGGCGCGCTTGTCAGGATGCATGTGTTGGAGACTTATGAGATTAACGCTGAGGTCCCTGGGCAGTTGTTCGACATGACTTATCTCAAAAGCGCTTACGAGGAGGTTACTTCGACCCCGTCTCCCCCTTTGCCCGTCTCTGAGTTGGAGGAGGTGAAAAGGAGCATCCGGGACTTCAAGAAGATTTTCGAGTAGACCAACTGGCTGACAGCTATTATGGACTTTGAGAAAATGCTCTTGGGCTAATAAACATATGTCATTTCGAGTATCTTTTCGGCACGTTGGTTGAGCCAGACGGTTGCGGTTGCGTCCGCCTCAGGCGGATATCGGCATAGGTGGGACGGCTGCGGATAAGGAATAACTCAACCGAGAGCCGATACACGAAACGAGCACCGCAACCTCATAACGTATAACGAATAACATTAATCATAACCCCAAAACATTTTTCTTGAATACTATAATGTTAGTAGGCGCCTATGAGCCTTGCGATGACGATACGCAGGATTTCCGAGGTGCCCTCGCCAATTTCCAGGAGTTTTTGATCCCTGTAGAAGCGTTCAACGTCATATTCCTTCATGAGACCATAGCCGCCGTGAAGTTGGACTGCGTGATTGGCCGCGCGGCCCATCACTTCAGAACAGTAGAGTTTTGCCATGGCAGCCTGTTTGGTGAATGGCTGGCTTTGGTCCTTGAGGCAGCACGCTTTGTATAGCAGCAGTCTGGCACACTCGATTTCCATGGCCATATCGGCCAACTTAAAGGCATTGGCCTGGAAGGTGGAGATGGGCCTGCCGAACTGATTTCGTTCTTTGGCATATTTTCCAGCCAGATCATAACAGCCTTGGGCGCCGCCCAGGCCCATGGCGCCGATACTGAGGCGTCCGCCGTCAAGGGTTGCAAGCATTTGATGAAAGCCCTTGCCGCGTTCTCCGAGGAGGTTTTTTTTTGGTATCCGGCAGTCTTCAAAATAAAGGATGCTGGTATTTGAGGCTCGCCACATCATTTTGTTGTGCATTGTCTGCGCTGTGTACCCGGGCGTGCCCGATTCCACGAGAAAACAGCTTAGCTCGGGGCGACCGTCATCTCGTTTGCCCGTAGTAGCCATAACTGTGATGCCTCCGGAGATGTCTGTGGAAGCGTTTGTGATAAAAATCTTGCTGCCGTTGATGACCCACGAGTCGCCGTCCAGGACCGCATGGGTCCGACAGGCTCCGGCATCGGATCCGGCGTCTGGCTCCGTAAGGCCAAAACTCCATAGCATCTCACCGGTGCAAAGCTTCGGAAGATACTTTGTTTTCTGCTCTTCGTCGCCAAAATAGTAGATGGGGCCGACGCCAAGGGAGTTTGCCGCTGCCACTGTTGCCGCTTGGGAGGCATCAACACGGGCAAGTTCTTCGACTGCAATTGCATAAGAAAGATAGTCAAGTTCTTGGCCACCGTATTGCTCGGATACGAAAATACCGAAAAGGCCTAGTTCTCCCATGGCCTTGGTGATCTCATAAGAAAAGGTTTCGGTCTCATCCAGCTGCCGGGCCATTGGCCGAATCTCCTTTTCAGCAAAATTGCGTACCGATTCCCTTAGAATCTTTTGTTCCATTGAGATTGTGAAATCCATTGAAACCTCGTAATAAGATAGAGAATTTTAGAAATAACACATTTGCTGGATTCAAATTTTTGGCGAAGCCGGGAATCAAATCAATTGAGCAGTGTGTCCTCCATTAGCAGAATGAGGAAATGTCGTCAACTATGCACTGAAAGACAGGCCAGAAAATATTGCATGAGTAAGAACATGAGAGATATTGAAAGCATTTTTGACCAAGAAGAAGATATTTTGCTCCAAGAGACGTAGACTTTCATGAAGAAGCAACAACCGGTTGTCATTAAAGTTGCTATTGGAATCAGATAGTATTAAATAAAATGGTTTTATGCTATGGTGATGAATATGAGGATACTTTTATCTTGAGAGATGGATCGTCCATGTGTTGTGGCGATCCTGGATTTTCGTGCCTTCGAGCGAGCCAGCGTAGCTCAGCTGGTAGAGCTGCTGATTTGTAATCAGTCGGTCGGGGGTTCGAGTCCCTCCGCTGGCTCCAATGACGTCAAAGAGGATATGCATGGAGGGGTTCCCGAGCGGCCAAAGGGAACAGACTGTAAATCTGTCGGCGATGCCTTCGGAGGTTCGAATCCTCCCCCCTCCACCACCCATGGTAAGCTGTGTGTAGGAGATAGCCGGGTGTTTGTGACGGCATCGTGTGGACTACATGCACACTCTGCATCCTTCTTACTGTGTTTTTGTCGAGGACTAATAATCTCAATCGATTAGGACAGAATTCGTTTTCCGCCAAGACATGGCAATACTGTGACGAACGGATAAAAGCGCGGGAATAGCTCAGTTGGCTAGAGCATCAGCCTTCCAAGCTGAGGGTCGCGGGTTCGAGCCCCGTTTCCCGCTCCACCATGAAATCAGTTCGCGATTTTGCGTCAGGCCCACGTAGCTCAGTAGGTAGAGCGCTTCCTTGGTAAGGAAGAGGTTCACCGGTTCAATCCCGGTCGTGGGCTCCATACGGATTTCGCAGCCAACGGACTAACAACAGACTAGAAGCAGGGAGGCAAGGAGATGGCCAAGAAGAAGTTTGAGCGGGTGAAGCCGCATTTGAATGTAGGCACGATTGGTCATATAGATCATGGCAAGACCACATTGACGTCGGCTATAACGAAGCATTTAGCCAAGAAGGGCATGGCGGAGTACGTACCGTTTGATGACATAGACAAGGCGCCCGAGGAGAAGGAGCGAGGCATTACGATAGCGACGGCGCATGTGGAGTATGAGACGGCTAAGCGTCATTATGCGCATGTGGATTGTCCTGGTCATGCGGACTACATCAAGAACATGATTACTGGTGCTGCTCAGATGGATGGTGCGATATTGGTAGTGGGCGCCGATGATGGTCCTATGCCTCAGACTCGGGAGCATATTTTATTAGCTCGTCAGGTGGGAGTGCCTTCGATAGTGGTATTTTTGAACAAGGTTGACATGGTGGATGATGAGGAGTTGATAGAGTTAGTAGATTTGGAGCTCAGGGAGCTTTTGAGCAAGTATGAATTTCCTGGGGATGATACACCGATCATTCGAGGCAGTGCTTTGAAGGCATTGGAGAGTGATGATGCTGACAGCGAGGAAGTGAAGCCGATATTTGAGCTTATGGATGCCATTGATTCTTTTATACCTCAGCCGGTGCGTGATGTGGACAAGCCGTTTTTGATGCCGATAGAGGATGTATTTAGCATATCTGGTCGAGGCACGGTGGTGACCGGCCGTGTTGATCGGGGTATAGTTCGAGTAGGCGATAATGTGGAGATTGTAGGCATACGGCCCACGCAAAAGACGGTATGCACCGGGGTTGAGATGTTTCGCAAGATATTGGATGAGGGACAAGCTGGTGACAACATAGGGGTTTTATTGCGTGGGACGAAGCGAGAAGAGGTAGAGCGAGGTCAGGTGGTAGCGGTGCCTGGCACGATAATGCCACACACGAAGTTCAAGGCTGAGGTGTATGTGCTGGGCAAGGATGAGGGTGGTCGTCACACACCGTTTTTCAATGGATATCGGCCGCAGTTTTATTTTAGGACGACGGATGTGACGGGAGTGGTGACGCTTCCGGAGGGCACGGAGATGGTGATGCCTGGGGATAATGTAACGATACAGGGTGAGTTGATTACTCCCATAGCAATGGAGAAGGATCTCAGGTTTGCCATTCGCGAAGGTGGTCGTACGGTAGGGGCCGGCGTTATCAGCGAAATACTGGAATAGCGGGCATAACGAGCCCGACACAGAAGGAGTGAAAACGTGAGGATCATTGTTACGTTGGCCTGCAGCGAGTGCAAGCGCCGGAATTACACGACAACCAAGAATAAACGAACAACGCAGGGAAAGCTTGCATTTAAGAAGTACTGCAGATTTTGTCGGACACACACCTTGCACAAGGAGACCAAGTAGTTGGTTGAAATGTGACGGACCTGGAAGGGACGTACTCTTATTGCAGGCCAGTAGCTCTAACGGTTAGAGCACCGGACTCCAAATCCGGGTGATGGGGGTTCGAATCCCTCCTGGCCTGCCACTATACGAGGTGTTCACCAAAAAAGGAGATTCATGGGACGTCTCAAGAAGAAAAGGCCGGCATCGACAAAGAAGAAGGGTCGAAAAAAGGCCGTCAAGGAGAATAATCTCCAGCGGGGCCCTGAGAAACCCTTGGTCTCAGACTTGACACATCAGAAAAAGGCTGAGCCGAAGGAGTTAGTGAAGGGCAAGAAGGAGGTTCCCAAGACAATCACGCCCTCAGGGCGGGGGATTCAACCGGCCTTTTGGGGGAAGGCGACGCAGTTTCTCAGGGAGGTAAGAATAGAACTCAGGAAGGTTACGTGGCCTTCCAAAAAAGATGCCATGGCATCTACGGCCGTTGTCATTGTCCTGGTGTTTATTGTTTCTGCGTTTCTCGGTTTGGTGGACGTGGGGCTGTCCTCTCTGATTCGTTTGGTGCTTCAATAATAGTGAACTTAGGGGCTTCGCCCCAATTGGAGTGATAGAGTAGCGGTGTCATTCTAAGGCACTGATAGAATGCCTGCAACAGACATGTGATCTCAACAAGTTGTAGAAAATACGAGACGTCTGACTAATGAGGATAAAGCGTGGCACTTAAATGGTATGTAGTTCATACTTACTCGGGGTATGAGAACAAGGTGAAAGCTGCCTTGGAAGAGCAGTTTGCATCTTCGGCTCATCCTGATCAGATTGGCAAGGTCTTGATCCCTACTGAGCAGGTTGTGGAACTGGTCAAGGGAAAAAGAAAGACATCCTCAAGGAAGTTCTACCCTGGCTATATTCTTGTGCAGATGGAGCTGAATGAGGACACCTGGCACATAGTAAAGGACACGCCAAAGGTAACCGGCTTTCTGGGGGGTCGAGACACGCCTGCCCCGCTGACTGATGCGGAGGCCGAACAGATCCTGGGCCAGGTAGAGGCCGGAAAGCTCAAGCCTCAACCGAAATATCTGTTTGAGCCGGGAGAGGATGTCCGAGTCATTGACGGTCCCTTCACGAACTTCACAGGGACAGTGGAAGACGTGAAACCAGACAAGGGCAAAATCAGGGTCATGGTTAGCATTTTTGGGCGACCCACCCCGGTAGAGTTGGACTTTGTTCAGGTAAGCAAGGTGTAGGCGGCCGCATGCCCCAGTTGTTGGCAAGTATTACAGGCATTTTTCAAACTGAACCGAATCTGGCACGACATCGTGGAGCAATGGAGTGTTGGAGTGATGGAAAGAAGCGGATTTCATTATTCCATCACTCCAACACTCCAGTATTCCCTCTGCGATAGCAGTCGCTGGCAAAGGATGCCTCGGCAGAACGAAGAAGAATGGAGCAGATGATATGGCAAAAAGAATGATAGGTTCGATCAAGTTGCAGGTTCCGGCCGGGCAAGCCAACCCTTCCCCACCCATTGGCCCAGCTTTGGGACAGCAGGGGGTCAACATCATGGAATTCTGCAAGGCCTTTAATGCAAAAACGGCTGGCCAAGAGGGAATGATCATACCGGTAGTAATCACTGTTTATCAGGATCGCTCATTTTCCTTTGTCACAAAAACGCCTCCCGCATCAGTCCTGCTGAAGAAGGCAGCTAAGATTGCCAAGGGCGCCGGTGACCCAAAGCGGGACAAGGTCGGCGAAGTGACACGGCCACAGGTCGAAGAAATCGCCAAGATGAAGCTTGTGGATTTGAACGCAAACGACTTGGATAGCGCCTGCAAGATCATAGAAGGCACGGCTCGAAGCATGGGGATTGAAGTTGTCTGATGGCGAAAGGGGTTCTAGAGTTTACTATGAGAAAACGCGGGAAAAAATTTATTGAGTCAGCAATGCGAATTGACCGGAACAGGACTTACGATTTTGCGGAGGCATTGAAGTTTGCCGTGGACATGTCTTATGCCAGATTTGATGAAGGCATTGACGTTGCAGTGCGTTTGGGGGTGGATCCCAGGCATGCCGATCAGATGGTCCGCGGTTCAGTCATGTTGCCGAATGGCACGGGCAAAGAAGTCAAGGTCTTGGTTTTTGCAAAGGGTGAGAAAGAGACGGAGGCCAGGGAAGCAGGGGCGGATTTTGTGGGAAACGACGACCTGCTGGAAAAGATCAAGAAAGGCTGGCTGGAGTTTGACAAGGCTGTTGCGACTCCGGACATGATGGGCGCGGTCGGCCGTATTGGCAAGATTCTTGGACCCAGGGGGTTGATGCCGAATGCAAAAACCGGCACTGTTACGTTTGAAGTGGCCAGCGCTGTAAAGGATTTGAAGGCAGGCAAGATTGATTTCAAAGTCGAGCGTGCGGGTATTGTTCATGCGTCAGTGGGGAAAGTATCTTTTGGCGTGGAAAAGCTGTTGGAAAACATCACTTCCTTTCTCGATACGATCATTCGTCTCAAACCGGCCAGCAGCAAGGGCACATATCTAAAAGGGATTTCCGTTTCGTCCACCATGGGGCCTGGCATTAAGATAGATCCTGCCCATGTAAAGACCATTCTGAAATAAATCCCCAGGTCATTGAGAGCTTAACTGGGGAAGCAAAAAAATAGTCTGTCAAAGACCGCAGGTATGCCTTCGAACAAGGTGTTTAAAGCGTCACTCGCCTGCCAAGACAGTCCATGTGGGGTATATCGACATGCTGTTGAGCATTTTTCTTTTCGGCTAGTTGCCGGCAGGCGGCTGATGGCGATGCTTTCTCGTTTTACCTTGTGGTCCAGGCAGATAAGAAAGGAGGGGTTACAGACTTTTGAAGCGAGCGAAAAAGAAAGAATTGGTAGAGGCCCTTCACGAAAAGCTATCCAAGGCTAAATCGCTAGTTCTTACGGACTACAGAGGCCTTGATACGTCTGCCATGAATGGGTTGCGAAGGCAACTTAGGGAGGCATCGGTTGAGTACCGAGTGGTAAAGAACACACTCATGTCAAGGGCTGCTGACGGAACCGACACAGCGCTCTTGAAGGACTATTTTGCCGGACCTTCTGCGGCGGCCATAAGCTATGACGATCCGGTCGCCCCGGCCAAAGTGCTTGTGAAGTTTGCCGAAGAGCATGCTGCCTTGGAAGTCAAGGCTGGCGTCATTGATGGCAGAGTTGTTGATATGGAGGGTATCAAACAACTTTCCAGGCTGCCGTCCCACGAGGCCTTGCTGGGACAACTGCTTTCCGTATTTAGCGGCCCTGCCAGATCATTGGTAACGGTTCTAAGTGGTGTGCCAAGAAGTTTCTTGGGTGTCTTGAGCGCCATTAAAGAGCAGAAGACATCCGCTTAAACCGAAGAACTTGACAGTCCGGGGATTTTTTCTTGAGCGGCGTAGCCGCGTTTTATAAAATCGCGTAGCGATTTTATTAATAGAGGAGGATGCATATAATGGCTGATGTTACGAAAGAGGATGTAATAGAATTTGTTTCCAATATGTCGGTGCTTGAACTTTCCGAATTGGTCAAAGAGCTTGAGGATAAATTCGGTGTGTCAGCTGCGGCTCCAGTGGCTGTGGCTGCAGGACCTGTCGCAGGCGCTGCCCATGCCGAGGCAGAGGAGAAGACGGAATTCGATGTCATTCTGAGCGAAATAGGTGACAAGAAGATTCAGGTCATCAAGGCAATCCGGGCCATTACCGGTCTGGGCTTGAAAGAGGCCAAGGCCGTTGTTGATGAAGCCCCGAAACCGGTCAAGGAGGGGGTTTCAAAGGAGGAAGCTGAAGAGGTAAAGAAGCAACTGGAAGAAGCAGGTGCATCTGTCGAAATCAAGTAACGAACATGGAGATATTATGCAAAACAGTCTTTCGGGAAGTAAGTGCCTAAGAAGGAGCTTTGGAACGATTCCAAAGATCGTTGCGTTTCCAAACTTGATCGAAATGCAGCGGGATTCTTATGCCCGCTTTTTGCAGCGTGACGTTCCGGCCGAGAAAAGAGAGGACGTCGGCATTCAGGCCGCTTTTACCAGCGTCTTTCCCATCCGGGATTTTACCGGGACTGCTTATCTTGAGTTTGTTTCTTACAGCTTCGGGGATGTGAAGTATCACGAACAGGAATGCCTCCACAAGGGAATGACGTACGAGGTTCCGATTCGAATAACGGTTCGACTTGTCATATATGATACGGACAAGGAGACGGGGGTCCAGAATATTCGTGATATCAAGGAGCAGGAAATCTATTTTGGCACGATCCCCCTGATGACAGACCGGGGAACCTTCATCGTCAACGGTACTGAGCGGGTCGTGGTAAGCCAGCTTCACAGGTCCCCCGGGGTGTTTTTTGATCACGACAAGGGCAAGACTCATTCCAGCGGCAAGGTTCTGTATACGGCAAGAATTATCCCGGTACGGGGGTCCTGGATAGATCTGGAGATCGACCCCAAGGATGTTGTCTATGTCCGGATCGATCGGCGCCGCAAATTCCCTGTCACATTGCTTCTTAAGGCCTTTGGATACTCGGGTGAGGAGATCTTGGCCTATTTCTACCGCACAGAAAAGATTCTGGTGGAGGGAAAGCACCTTTACAAGGCCTTTGATGAAGAGCTTCTTAAGGATCAGCGCGTCTCCAAGTCGGTGAAACATCCGGTCACTGGCGAGATCATCGCCAAGAAGGGGAACCGGTTCACCAAAAAGACTATCCGCCAACTTGTTGAAGCGGGAGTTGACCGCATACCAATCGAACCTAAAGATGTAGAAGATAGAGTCCTGGCTCACACGTTGGTGGACCCAAAGAGCGGAGATCTTGTCGCCACTCACAACGAGGTCGTCGATGAGGAGATCTTTGATAGGATAGTGGGGGCCAAGTTCTCCTCCTTTGACGTCTTGTACATCGACGGCGTTACGAGCAGCGATTCCATCAGAAAGACCCTGCTTCTTGACAAGGTGGAGACCCATGACGATGCTCTTTTGGAGATTTACAGAAGGCTTAGGCCCAGCAATCCTCCTACCATCGAAGTGGCGCGTGAATTGTGTCGTCAGCTTTTTTTTCGCTCTTCCCATTACGATCTTTCGGCCGTGGGTCGTCTAAAGATGAACATCCGCCTGGGGCAAGACATTGCTCTCGACGTGCGTACGCTAATGAAAGACGATCTTTTACGCACAACAAAAACCTTAGTCGAATTGAAAGACAGGCAGGGGCCTGCCGACGACATCGATCACCTGGGGAACCGGCGAGTGCGGGCTGTTGGGGAGCTTTTGCAAAACCAATACCGCGTTGGCCTGGTAAGGATGGAACGGGCTATCAAGGAGCGCATGAGCCTTCAGGAGATCGACACGTTGATGCCGCACGATCTGATCAATTCCAAGCCGGTTTCTGCGGTGGTTAAGGAATTTTTTGGCACAAGTCAGCTCTCCCAGTTCATGGATCAGACCAACCCCCTTTCCGAAGTGACTCATAAACGGCGATTGAGTGCCTTGGGGCCAGGAGGGCTGACGAGGGAACGTGCCGGTTTTGAAGTGCGTGACGTGCATCCCACGCATTACGGGCGCATCTGTCCTATTGAGACCCCGGAGGGGCCTAATATCGGGTTGATTGTGTCGCTGAGTACTTATGCACGGGTAAACGCGTTCGGTTTTGTTGAGACACCCAACCGGGTCGTTGAAAATGGACGGGTGACAGACACCGTGAAATACATGAGCGCCCTGGAGGAAAAAGACTACCCAATTGCCCAGGCAAATGCTCCATTGGATGCCGAAGGTCGATTTCTCAGGCCTACGGTTTCAGCCAGGGTTGAAGGTGAATTCCTCATGGTTAAGCGAGATGAGATTAAGTTTATGGACATCTCCCCGGATCAATTGGTGAGCGTGTCGGCATCCCTCATTCCGTTTTTGGAAAATGATGATGCCAACCGGGCCCTCATGGGCTCCAATATGCAACGCCAGGCTGTGCCGTTGCTCGTGAGCAGCGCCCCTCTGGTCGGTACAGGTATAGAGGGAGTAGTGGCCAAAGATTCAGGAGTTACTGTAGTAGCCGAACGTGATGGCGAGGTAGTCGATGTGGATGCCAGCCGAATTGTGGTCAAGCACGGAAGGGGCGGTAATGGTTCCGGCAAGCAGGTGAGGATCTATAACTTGACCAAGTATTCTCGTTCTAACCAAAATACTTGCTTTAATCAGCGTCCTATCGTCAGGAAAGGCGCCTATGTGGATAAGGGAGACATCATTGCTGATGGACCGGCCACAGACGGGGGAGAGCTTGCCTTGGGCAAAAACGTAATGGTGGCCTTTATGCCCTGGGGCGGATACAACTTTGAGGATTCTATTCTTGTGAGTGAGCGTTTGGTGCGGGGTGGAGAATTCACATCGATTCACATCGAACAGTTTGAGGCGGTGGCCCGCGATACCAAGCTCGGCAAAGAAGAGATTACTCGCGACATTCCGAATGTTGGAGAGGAGGCATTAACACATCTGGACGAAAGTGGCATAATTCGGCTGGGGGCTGAAGTCAAACCAGGTGACATTCTAGTTGGCAAGGTCACTCCTAAGGGGGAAACTCAGCTTTCCCCCGAGGAAAAGCTGCTCAGGGCCATCTTCGGAGAGAAGGCAGGTGACGTGAAGGATTCTTCGCTTCGCGTGCCACCCAGCATAACCGGTATTGTGATTGATGCCAAAGTCTTTTCCAGGAGGGGCGTGGAAAAAGATGAGAGATCTCTTAGCATTGAAAGACAAGAGATAGAAGCCCTCGAAAAAGACAGGGATGACGAGTTGGCCATTATTGAAGATGTCGCCAGAGAAAGCCTCACAGAGTTGCTCAAGGACCAGACCTGCGCGGCTCCTTTCAAGAAAGGAAAGAAATCACTTGTCAAGAAAGGCGAGAACATTTCGTCTGAGGTCCTTTCGAAGATCTCCGTATCTGACATGTCTTTTTTTGAGTTGAAAGATGCTTCACAGGCTTCCCAGGTCGTGGAGATGGTACAACTCTATGAAGAGCAGTGCGAAGAGGTGCGTAGCCGTTTTGCAAATCAAGTGAGCCAGTATGACAAGGGTGATGAACTGCCGCCCGGCATAATCAAGATGGTCAAGGTTTATGTCGCCATGAAACGAAGACTCTCGGTGGGTGACAAGATGGCAGGCCGACATGGCAACAAGGGAGTGGTCTCATGCATCCTGCCACAGGAAGATATGCCTTATTTTGAAGACGGAACTCCTGTTGACTTCGTTCTAAATCCCCTGGGCGTGCCGTCCCGAATGAATGTCGGGCAAATTCTTGAGTGCCACCTGGGATGGGCTGCCAAGGGGGTGGGGGACCAAATCACCAGTTTGATCCGTTCTGAAAATCGCAAGTCTTTAAGGATGAAGCTAAAGTCGCTCTTTCCTTCGGCCACGGCTGAGCTTGGTCGCCTTGGTGAAGACGAGTTGTTGGAGCTTGCAAAGCGTTTCGAGAAAGGCGTCCACGTTGCCACACCGGTCTTTGACGGTGCAAAGGAGGCTCAGGTCAAGGAATTGTTGCAGTCAGCAGGTTATCCCTCTAAGGGTCAAACAACGCTGTATGACGGTCGCACCGGAGAGCCTTTTGACAACAAAGTCACGGTCGGCGTGATGTACATGTTAAAACTGCACCATCTTGTGGATGACAAGATCCATGCTCGTTCCATTGGCCCATATTCCCTCGTGACGCAGCAACCGCTTGGCGGAAAAGCCCAGTTTGGCGGTCAGCGTTTGGGGGAGATGGAAGTCTGGGCCATGGAGGCCTATGGCGCAGCCTATGCTTTGCAGGAATTCTTGACGGTTAAATCTGATGATATGGCCGGCAGAACAAGGATGTACGAAAAAATCGTGAAAGGGGAAAACGTGCTTGAAGCAGGCGTGCCTGAATCCTTCAATGTGCTGGTAAAGGAACTGCAGGGTTTGGGCTTGAATATCGAGCTTTTTGAAAAAAAAGGAACCTAAGAAAAGGAGATTGCCTTGGAAGAGCTATACAGTTTCTTTGCCAAACCTAAGGACCCCCTGAACTATACTGCCATACGCATCGCATTGGCGTCGGCTGAAAAGATCAATGAATGGTCCTATGGAGAGATCAAGAAACCCGAGACGATTAACTACAGGACATTCAAGCCAGAGCGCGACGGGCTTTTCTGCGCAAAGATCTTTGGCCCGACCAAGGATTACGAGTGCAACTGTGGCAAATACAAGAGAATGAAGCACCGCGGTGTAGTCTGTGAGAAGTGCGGGGTCGAAGTTATTCAGTCCAAGGTGCGCAGGGAGCGGATGGGGCACATTAAGTTGGCCACTCCAGTAGCACACATATGGTTTTTGAGAAGCCTGCCGAGCAAGATCGGGAACCTTCTGGACCTGGCCATGAAGGATCTGGAAAAGGTCCTCTATTTTGATTCCTACATTGTCACCGATCCCAAGAATACGGACCTTGCCATGCATCAACTCCTTTCAGAAGAAAGGTATAGAGAGGCCTTAGAAAAATACGGCCATGAGTTTGAGGCAGGCATCGGAGCTGAAGCAATCAAGGTGCTTCTTGAACGACTTGATTTAGACGAAGAATACAGTCGGTTGAGGGCGGAGATTTCGAGCACCGGATCGGAAACCAAGCGGAAAAAACTGTCCAAACAGCTCAAGGTTGTTGATGCCTTTCGTGGTTCGGGAAATCGGCCTGAATGGATGATCATGGACGTGATTCCCGTGCTGCCGCCGGATTTGCGGCCCCTGGTTCCGCTGGAAGGGGGACGCTTTGCCACGTCGGATCTCAACGACCTTTACCGCCGGGTGATCAATCGCAACAACCGCTTGAAACGCCTTCAGGAGCTGCGAGCCCCTGAGATCATTATCCGTAACGAAAAGAGGATGCTCCAAGAGGCAACTGACGTCCTGTTTGACAATGGTCGTCACGGCAGAGTTGTGACGGGACAGAACAGGCGACCCCTTAAGTCTTTGAGTGATGCCTTGAGAGGCAAGCAAGGGCGTTTTCGTCAAAACCTGTTGGGGAAACGCGTTGACTATTCAGGTCGGACCGTCATTGTCATAGGACCGGACCTGCGTCTCCACCAGTGTGGCCTGCCCAAGAAAATGGCCTTGGAACTCTTCAAACCTTTCGTCTTTTACAGGCTTGAAGAAAAGGGGTTGGTGACCACAGTCAAGAGCGCAAAAAAGCTCGTTGAAAGGGAGACCCCTGAGGTATGGAATACCCTTGATGAGGTTGTAAGAGAGTATCCGGTTATCCTAAACCGTGCTCCCACGTTGCATCGTCTTGGGATGCAGGCTTTTGAGCCGATTCTCATCGAAGGCAAGGCGATTCAACTCCACCCGTTGGTCTGTACGGCCTTTAATGCCGACTTTGATGGAGACCAGATGGCAGTCCATGTGCCTCTTTCTATAGAAGCGCAAATTGAGGCCAGGGTGCTGATGCTGTCGTCGAACAATATCCTTTCGCCAGCTCATGGGGATCCTATTGTCGTTCCAACGCAGGATATTGTTTTGGGGATTTACTACATGAGCCGGGCAGTTCCGGGCGTCAAGGGAGAGGGCAAGGTATTTGCGAATCCTGAGGAAGTGCGATCTGCCTATGATGCAGGCGAGGTGGCCCTTCACTCCTGTATTTCGGTTCGTATGGATGGCCAGCGCGTTGAGACTACTGTTGGGCGTATCATCCTCAGAGAGGTCCTGCCCGATGAACCGATTGTGCGTTTGAGTCACATCATGATTTCTTCAGAACAGGAGGCCGATGCCGCGCTGGCAGACTTGAAAGATGGAGGGAGTTTTGTTCAGATAGCCCAGACCAGCTCGAAAAGCGTTAGCCGTGACGTAGGCGGCGACATGGGGTTTGTGCGGATGGAAGTACTGGAAGACGTTTTCGGGATTAGTCCGCAGAAGGCGCAAGAGGTTTTTGGGCTGCAAGAAGGTGAGTTTAGTGACATTGTCAAGGGGAACGGAGACTGTCACATATTCAAGATGGGGGAAAAGAGACGCGGTATTCCTTTTGATCTTATCAATAAGACAATGGACAAGAAATGTCTCAGCGGGCTGATCAATTACTGCTATAGAATCCTGGGAGGCAAGGCGACGGTCATCCTGTCGGATCGCTTGAAGGACATTGGGTATAGATATGCTACCAAGGCTGGGATATCTGTTTGTATTGATGATATGGTCATTCCGCGGAAAAAGTGGGATATCATCAAGATGGCTGAAGAGCAGGTTGCTGAGATCACCGAACAGTACACGGAGGGCCTGATAACCGGGGGTGAAAAGTACAATAAGGTAGTTGACATTTGGGCCAAGGCTACCACTGATGTGGCCCAGGAAATGATGGATGAGATGAAGGTCGCATCCGTCGTGGATGAGGATGGGCAGCCTGTTTCGGAGGACACCAGTCAAGCGATCACGGCGCAAAGCTTCAATCCCATTTACATGATGGCGGATTCTGGATCACGTGGCAGCAAAGATCAGATGCGGCAGTTGGCTGGCATGAGGGGTCTCATGGCTAAACCTTCCGGCGAGATTATCGAAACCCCGATCACAGCTAACTTTCGTGAAGGCCTTACAGTGCTCCAGTATTTTAGCTCGACCCATGGCGCGCGAAAGGGCCTGGCTGACACTGCGCTCAAGACCGCCAATTCAGGGTATCTCACACGTCGCCTGGTAGACGTTGCCCAGGATTGCACTGTCCTTGAAAATGATTGCGGCACAATCACGGGGATTGAAGTTGAGTCCCTTGTTGAAGGTGGCGAGATCATTCAAAAGGTGGGGGAACGCGTGCTTGGGCGCGTAGCTCTCGACGATATCAGGGATCCGTACACGGATGAGATCCTGGTCCGCGCCGATGAGGAGATTGATGAAGACAGGGTCGCCAAGATTGACAATGCGGGGCTGACCAAGATCAGGATCCGTTCGGCCCTCACCTGCCGTTCCCGAGATGGGGTTTGTTGCAGGTGTTACGGCCGAGATTTGGCCAACGGGAAGTTCGTGGAGATTGGCACACCAGTCGGTATTCTTGCTGCCCAGTCTATCGGTGAACCTGGCACACAGCTTACCATGCGAACCTTCCATATCGGCGGCACCGCACGTGGAGCGGCAGAACAGGCTGACTTCAGGGCAGTGAACGCCGGCAAGGTGAAGTATATTGATCTGCACACGGTTGAGAACGTGGAAGGTGAACATGTGGTCATGAATCGCCAGGGCGGGGAGTTGGCCATTGTGGACGAGAAGGGCCGTGAGCGAGAGCGATATCCTGTCATCTACGGCGCCCATTTCAGGGTAGCGGACGGTGAAAAGGTCAAAGCAGGTGATCTGGTGGTGATGTGGGATCCTTACACGACCCCGATTCTTACTGAGGTTGGAGGCAAGGTGAAGTTCGGAGATGTCATTGCCGGAACAACGCTTAAGGAAAAAGTTGACCCTGTGACAGGCAAGGCGAGCTACGTGATTGTGGAAGCAAAGGATGCTGATCTTCGCCCGAGGATTTCCATTAAGGACGAGGCAGGCAAAACCGCGACGCTGCCTGGAGGTGGGATGGCCCGCTATTTTTTGCCGACCGAGGCCATTCTCATGGTCTCTGAGGGAGATATGGTTGACGCTGGATATGTTATTGCGAAGCTTCCACGTGAGACCACCAAGACCAAAGACATTACGGGAGGTCTGCCCCGCATAGCAGAGCTTTTTGAATGCAGAAAACCAAAGGAGGCGGCTGTCCTTACTGAGATTGATGGGTATGTGAACATTGACAAGGGGACAAAAAAGGGAAAGCAAAAGATTACCATAATCCCTGCTGACGTTGGTGAGAAAAAAGAATATCTGATTCCCAGGGGAAAGCACATAAACGTCGTTGAGGGGGATTTTCTCAGGGCAGGGGATCCTCTGATCGGTGGGGCGGCCAACCCCCATGACATCTTAAACATTCGAGGCGAGCAAGCCCTGGCCCGGTATCTCGTGGATCAAATACAAGAAGTTTACCGCTTGCAAGGGGTCAGGATCAATGACAAACATATTGAGGTTATTGTCAGGCAGATGTTGGGACGTGTCAAAATTGTGGACGTGGGCGACACAGGCTTTATTCTGGAAGAACATGTGGAAAAGACCCGTTTTGAAGATGTTAATCGTCGAGTGGCGGCAGAGGGCGGCAGGCCTGCTGTGGCAAACCCCGTTCTTTTGGGCATTACCAAGGCATCGTTGAGTACTGAGAGCTTTATTTCTGCAGCATCGTTTCAGGAAACGACTAAGGTGCTATCCGAGGCAAGTATCGCGGGCAAAGTGGATCATTTGAAGGGACTCAAAGAGAACGTGATTATGGGGCGGATCATTCCTGCGGGCACCGGCATGGGCAGGTATCGAAACGCTCCCATGGTCTTAAGGGCTGAAGGTGTTCGAGAGGAATTCCATGAGGATATATTGGGAGGCTCCGATGCTCAGGATGCAGAAATAGCTCACGCTTAAAAAAGGCCAAAAAAGTATTGACATCCTGAGTGCGATATTATAATTAAAAAACTTTTGTGGCTATTGTCGGTCGTTCACAAGACGATTTGCCGAAACGGTTACGGATTTTTGTTGGGGAGGCATTATGCCTACGATCAATCAGTTGGTCAGGAAAGGCAGGGAGCGTGTTCAGAAAAAGCCGAACACTCCTGCGCTCAAACAGTGTCCTCAGAAGCGTGGCGTATGCACGCGTGTCTATACTGCTACTCCTAAGAAACCGAACTCGGCCCTGAGGAAAGTGGCCAGAGTGCGCTTGACCAACGGCATTGAGGTTACTGCATACATACCTGGCGTGGGGCACAACCTTCAAGAGCATTCTGTCGTGCTTGTTAGAGGTGGGCGTGTCAAGGACCTCCCTGGCGTTCGGTATCATGTGGTTAGGGGAACGCTCGATTCCATTGGTGTTCACGACCGAAAGCAGGGACGATCAAAGTATGGCGCCAAAAGGTCTAAATAGCGCCCCGGAGGGTTTCTTGAGCCATAGAACCACGTAATATGGTCAGCTAAGGAGAGACTTGTATGCCAAGAAAAGGTCAAGTGCCGAAACGCAATATTTTGCCTGATCCGAAGTATAGGAGTGAATTGGTATCCAAATTCATCAACTGCATGATGAAGGAAGGGAAGAAGAGTGTCTCTGAATCAATCGTGTACAGAGCTTTTGATATGATTGAAAAGAAAACCAAGGAGCCTCCTCTTAAAGTATTTGAAAAGGCAATGGAGAATATTCAGCCTATCATTGAGGTCAAGTCGCGTCGTGTAGGAGGGTCTACCTATCAAGTGCCTGTTGAGGTGCGCAAAACTCGCCGGAAGGCCTTGGGAATCAGATGGCTTATAGCTTTTGCCCGAAAACGTTCCGAAAAGACTATGGCTGAAAGGTTGGCTGCTGAGTTAATGGATGCGGCCAACCAGCGGGGCGCAGCCATTAAGAAGAGGGAAGATACACACAGGATGGCTGAGGCGAACAAGGCCTTTGCTCATTACAGATGGTAAGATGATAAAAAGGAGGCAAGGAGATGGCCAAGAAGAAGTTTGAGCGGGTGAAGCCGCATTTGAATGTAGGCACGATTGGTCATATAGATCATGGCAAGACCACATTGACGTCGGCTATAACGAAGCATTTAGCCAAGAAGGGCATGGCGGAGTACGTACCGTTTGATGACATAGACAAGGCGCCCGAGGAGAAGGAGCGAGGCATTACGATAGCGACGGCGCATGTGGAGTATGAGACGGCTAAGCGTCATTATGCGCATGTGGATTGTCCTGGTCATGCGGACTACATCAAGAACATGATTACTGGTGCTGCTCAGATGGATGGTGCGATATTGGTAGTGGGCGCCGATGATGGTCCTATGCCTCAGACTCGGGAGCATATTTTATTAGCTCGTCAGGTGGGAGTGCCTTCGATAGTGGTATTTTTGAACAAGGTTGACATGGTGGATGATGAGGAGTTGATAGAGTTAGTAGATTTGGAGCTCAGGGAGCTTTTGAGCAAGTATGAATTTCCTGGGGATGATACACCGATCATTCGAGGCAGTGCTTTGAAGGCATTGGAGAGTGATGATGCTGACAGCGAGGAAGTGAAGCCGATATTTGAGCTTATGGATGCCATTGATTCTTTTATACCTCAGCCGGTGCGTGATGTGGACAAGCCGTTTTTGATGCCGATAGAGGATGTATTTAGCATATCTGGTCGAGGCACGGTGGTGACCGGCCGTGTTGATCGGGGTATAGTTCGAGTAGGCGATAATGTGGAGATTGTAGGCATACGGCCCACGCAAAAGACGGTATGCACCGGGGTTGAGATGTTTCGCAAGATATTGGATGAGGGACAAGCTGGTGACAACATAGGGGTTTTATTGCGTGGGACGAAGCGAGAAGAGGTAGAGCGAGGTCAGGTGGTAGCGGTGCCTGGCACGATAATGCCACACACGAAGTTCAAGGCTGAGGTGTATGTGCTGGGCAAGGATGAGGGTGGTCGTCACACACCGTTTTTCAATGGATATCGGCCGCAGTTTTATTTTAGGACGACGGATGTGACGGGAGTGGTGACGCTTCCGGAGGGCACGGAGATGGTGATGCCTGGGGATAATGTAACGATACAGGGTGAGTTGATTACTCCCATAGCAATGGAGAAGGAGCTCAGGTTTGCCATTCGCGAAGGTGGTCGTACGGTAGGGGCCGGCGTGATCAGCGAAATACTGGAATAGGTCATAATTATGAATCAGAAGATACGGATTCGGATGAAGGCTTTTGATCATAAGCTGTTGGATCAATCAACTACCGATATTGTTGAAACGGCCAGGCGCACGGGCGCTAGGGTTGTAGGTCCCATACCGCTTCCTACGGTGATCAACAAGTACTGTGTATTACGCTCACCACATAAGGACAAGAAGTCGCGGGAGCAGTTTGAAATCCGGACGCACAAGCGTCTTTTGGATATCTTGGACCCGACCCAACAGACGGTTGACGCTCTCATGAAGCTGGATCTGTCGGCAGGGATAGATGTTGAGATAAAGCTTGATTAAGTCATAAGTAATCCACCCCGGTTTGTCCGGGTGAAAATCGAAAAGGCTCTGGCGTTTAGGCCAAAATTCGAAACCCGAATGAGGAGAATGAGGAGTTGAGATGATGCATAGGGGGCTCTTAGGAAAAAAACTTGGTATGTCAAGCCTCTTTTCCTCAGGTGGTCGACAGGTCCCGATCACCGTACTCGAAGTGGGACCTTGTATCGTGACCCAGATAAAGAGGTTGGAAAGTGACGGATATGATGCGCTGCAGGTGGGTTTTATGGAAAAGAAGCCCTTACGGGTGAATAAACCCCTGGAGGGGCATTTCAAGAAGAGTGGTGGCAAGGGATACAGGGCTTTGACGGAAATTGCAGTGGATGACCCCTCGCAACATACCTTAGGGGACACCTTGACTGTGGACAGTATGTTTGGAGTGGGAGAAATTGTTGATGTAGTCGGGATTTCACGTGGGAGGGGCTTTACGGGCGTTATTAAACGTTGGGGGTTTCACGGAGGTAAGGCAACTCATGGATCCATGTTTCATCGCGCGCCTGGTTCTGTTGGGGCATCTGCAACCCCTTCCAGGATCATCAAGGGGCGCAAGCTTCCGGGCCACCACGGAAATCAACGGGTTACTATAAAAAATTTGGAGATTGTTGATATCCGTCCGGAGCAGAACCTCATGATTGTAAAAGGCGCGGTGCCTGGAGGCAAGTCAGGGCTGGTTGAGGTCAGAAAACGAAAGATAGCGCCTAAAAGGCGATAAGGCAGGAACGGAACTTATGGCTGTTTGTGACGTTTATAATATGGACGGCGAAAGGGTCTCCGACATAGACTTGGTTGACGAGGTTTTTGATGTCCCGGTCAAGCAGCACGTCTTGCACCAGGTGGTCACTATGCAATTGACCAATAAGCGTTCGGGGACGGTGGCTACCAAAGGGCGTTCTTTTGTGCGTGGCGGCGGGCAGAAGCCTTACCGCCAGAAGGGGACTGGTCGCGCCCGAGCCGGCTCTCGAAGGTCTCCCCTGTGGCGCGGTGGCGGCGTAGTCTTTGGGCCGAGTCCGCGTAGTTACGGCTACAAGGTGCCCAAAAAAGTGCGCAGGCAAGCCCTTAAGATGGCGCTGAGCAGCAAATTACAGGATAAGGACTTGATCGTTGTGGACCGACTTGATTTGGAGACTGTCAAGACCAAACGATTTGTGGAGGTCTTGGCCGCACTGAGAACGAGAGAGGTCCTTATCGTAATAGACCGACAGAATGAAAACTTGGAGCTTTGTTCCAGGAATGTGCCGTATGCCAAGGTGCTTCGCTCTGAGGGCTTGAACGTTTATGATATTTTGAGGTTTAGAAGCCTGATTCTAGTTGAGCCTGCCGTGAATCAGATACAGGAGAGATTACTCTCATGACGTCATACGAGATTCTCAATAGGCCCTTGATCACCGAAAAGAGTACAATCCAGAAGGAGAGCACCAATCAGCTTACATTTGAGGTGGATAGGAGAGCCAACAAGGTTGAGATACGGCGGGCCGTTGAGCGGGTCTTCAATGTCAGGGTCGTAGCTGTTCAGACGATGCAGATGAAAGGCAAGGTCAAGCGCTTTGGACGGATCCTTGGCAAACGTCGCAACTGGAAGAAGGCGATTGTCACCTTGGCCCGGGGTGAACATGTTGAGTTTTTCGAAGGAGTATGATCGGCTCAACGGAAAGGTAAAAAACATGGCGCTTAGGAAAATAAAGCCGACCTCTCCAGGGCGACGATTTCAAACATATGATACGTTTGATGATATCACGTCTGCGCGGCCTGAGAGGAGTTTGCTCCGGCCACTAAAGAAAAGTGGCGGCCGGAATGTCCATGGTCGTGTGACATGTCGCCATCGCGGGGGCGGACACAAGCAGCGATACCGCCTGATTGACTTTAAGCGTGACAAGGTAGATGTCCCGGCAAAGGTGGCTGCTATAGAATACGATCCGAATCGATCAGCCCGCATAGCGCTTCTTCATTATGTGGATGGAGAGAAACGCTATATTGTTGCTCCTCAGGATCTTACAGTGGGAGATATGGTTGTCGCAAGCGAGACGGCTGATATTAAGCCCGGCAACGTGTTGCCTCTTCGACATATTCCCCTTGGCATGCAGATCCACAACGTGGAACTGCGTCCCGGAAAGGGGAGCCAGTTGGTCCGAAGCGCGGGCAACTACGCTCAGTTGATGGCCAAGGAAGGGCGGTATGCGCACGTGAAGCTCCCGTCGGGCGAGGTGCGCATGATTCTGATAGATTGCAAGGCAACCATAGGCCAAGTGGGTAATGCAGAACACGGGAACATCTCTTTGGGCAAGGCGGGACGAAGGCGTTGGCTCGGCCGGAGACCAACGGTTCGGGGTGTGGCCATGAATCCCGTTGATCACCCCATGGGTGGTGGTGAAGGGAAGGCGTCTGGCGGACGTCATCCGTGCTCGCCTTGGGGGGTCCCAACAAAAGGTTTCAGAACCCGTAAGAAGAATAAAGTGAGTGATCGCTACATTGTAAAACGTCGGCGGTAGCAATTTGTTTCTATTAACGAATAACAAAAATCATAACCACAAAATATTTTTCTTGAATACTATAGAAGCAAAGTATTAACGTCTCGAAATTTCTACAATAGGAAAGAACATGCCGCGTTCACTGAAGAAAGGCCCTTATATCGAGCCTAAATTGTTACGCAAAGTCCTGGTGGCACAGGAGAGTGGGAGCCGGAAGGTAATCAAGACATGGTCCAGGCGCTCGACTATTGTGCCTGAATTGGTTTCTCTGACGCTGGCCGTACATAATGGGAAGAAGTTCGTACCCGTCTTCGTCTCAGAGGATATGGTGGGCCATAAACTGGGGGAGTTTGCGCCGACAAGGACTTTTTACGGACATGCTGGCGTTAAGAAGACACGCATAAAAGCTAAGAAGTGATGGACGGATTGAGAAATGGAAGTTAGGGCGGTAGCCAAGTACGTACGGATTTCTCCCACAAAGGTTCGGCGGGTGGCAACAACCATCAAGGGCAAGCCTGTAGAGGACGCCCTGAATCTTTTGGGCTATATGCCACAGCGTTCAGCCAAGATTCTGGCAAAGGTGATTCGTTCGGCGGTGGCAAATGCTGACCAGAAGCCTGGCATTGACGTGGATAGCCTGTCCGTTTCAAATATTGCCGTTAATCAGGGCCCAAGCTTGAAACGTTTCAGGCCTCGGGCCATGGGTCGAGCAACCAGAATTCTGAAACGCACCAGTCACGTTACGATTGTGCTGGCCGAATAATGAGGCATTTGTGAGAAAGCGATTTTGCTCGCTGCGTGAGCAAAAGACATCTTGCAGACTTGTCAACAACAGCATACGGAGGAGGTCGGTTTGGGACAGAAAGTCAACCCGATAGGCTTTAGACTTGGGGTGATCAGGTCGTGGGATTCTCGCTGGTTTGCGGGAAAGGAGTATGCCTCATTTATCGAAGACGATTACAAAATTCGGGAATTTCTAAAGAAAAAACTTTACCATGCCGGCATATCGAAGATCGAAATTGAAAGGTGGGCTAAGCGCATTAGGTTGCGAATATACGCGGCCCGCCCCGGAATCGTCATAGGGAAGAAAGGCGCCGAGATCGAATTGCTGAAAAAGGAACTGGAGAAGATGGTTCCTCAAGAGGTGGTTATTGATATTCAGGAGGTGAGGAAGCCCGAAGTTGACGCTCAGCTTGTTGCGGAAAACGTTGCTTTGCAGATCGTACGCAGGGTAGCCTTTCGCCGGGCTATGAAGAGAAGTGTCGCCTCTGCCATGAGGTTTGGCGCAAAGGGCATAAAGGTATGTTGCTCAGGTCGTCTGGGCGGCGCCGAGATGGCTCGGACTGAATGGTATAAGGAAGGCAGGATTCCTCTTCATACCTTGAGAGCTGACATTGATTATGGGTTCACTGCGGCCCGGACCACCTACGGTGTGATCGGGGTGAAAGTGTGGATATTTAATGGCGAGATCCTTGAACAAGAAAGGGCCACAGCGGTTTAGGGGAACTATGTCATGTTGAGTCCTAAGAAGGTTAAATACCGAAAACAACAAAAGGGCAGAATGAGAGGCACGGCCTATCGCGGGTCGGAGTTGACGTTTGGGGAATTTGGACTTCAAGCTCTTGAGTGCGCCAGTATTACCTCTCAGCAAATAGAGGCTGCCCGTATTGCCATGACACGGCATGTGAAACGTGGCGGGAAGATCTGGATCCGAGTTTTTCCGGACAAACCGTTTACGAAAAAGCCGGCTGAAACCAGAATGGGCAAAGGAAAGGGCTCCCCTGAGGGCTGGGTTGCAGTCGTAAAGCCAGGTCGGATTCTCTACGAGATGGAAGGAATTTCATTGGAGCTTGCAAAAGAGGCACTTCGGCTGGCTTCACATAAACTCCCGCTCAGAACACGCACAGTGGTGCGAGGGGAGCGTTGATGAAAGCAAGTGAGATCAGAGAGCTGGGTTCAGAGGAAATCCGCCAAAAATTGAGCGAGTCAACAGAAGAGCAATTCAATCTCAGGTTTCAGCACGCTACGGACCAGCTTGAAAACGCCATGAGGCTGCGTCATGTCAAGCACGATATCGCTCGCATGAAAACCGTTTTGAGGGAGTTGGAGCTGAGGCCTGGTCTTGGCTCGTAGTTCCCATGGGAGAGAAGTTTATTTTTTTGAAGCGGCGCAGCCGCGCTGTATAAAATCGCGAAGCGATTTTATTAAGGGTTCATGACACATGAAAGATCGGGGAATACGAAAAAGACGGATTGGCAGGGTTGTAAGTGACAAGATGGACAAGACTGTTGTCGTGGCCATAGATAGAATTGTCAAGCATTCTGTATACAAGAAGTATGTTAAACGACGTTCCAAGTGTGTGGCCCATGATGAGAAAAATATGTGCGGTTTGGGCGACAAGGTAATGATCATAGAAACAAGGCCACTGAGCAAGACAAAGCGGTGGCGCGTTTGTGAGGTTATGCAAAAGGCAGTTTAAGGGGAATTGTGGCGGATGATACAGGCGGAAACCAAGTTGCAGGTTGCGGACAATTCGGGAGCAAGAAAACTGTATTGCATCAGGGTACTGGGGGGGTCCAGGCGACGGTATGCAAGGATTGGTGATGTTATTGTTGTCGCAGTGAAGGAGGCAATACCACACGCGAAGGTAAAGAAGGGCGACGTAATGCGGGCGGTCGTGGTCAGGACCACAAAGGAATTGCGCAGGCCTGATGGCTCTTACATTAAGTTTGACGATAACTCGGCGGTGCTGATCAATCCGAATGGGGAGCCCGTTGGAACCCGCATCTTTGGCCCTGTGGCCAGAGAACTTCGAGCAAAAAAATTTATGAAGATCATTTCATTGGCTCCAGAGGTATTATAGCCCGGGAGCTCTGGCAAGGGGGAAGCCGTCTATGGCAGCCGGAAGGTGCAGCATCAAGAAGGACGACAGAGTCAAAGTGGTGGCCGGCAAGGAGAAGGGCAAGATCGGCAAGGTCCTAAAAGTGCTTCATGAGAAGGAACGCCTTATAGTTGAAAATGTCAATTTCGTGAAGTGTCATACGAGACCCGGGGGCAAGACGCCTCGCGGGGGGATTATAGAGAAGGAGGCCTCCATTCATTGGTCCAACCTGATGCTGATGTGTGACAAGTGCATAAACCCCATTAGGGTTAAGATGCAGCGTCTTGAAGATGGCAAGAAGGTCAGGGTCTGCAGGAAGTGCGGAGAGATCATTGATAAGTGATTTGACTCTTAGGGGCTGGTTATGTCTAATTTGAAGACGTTTTATCGACAACAAATCGTTCCAGAACTCATAGGCAAGTTTGGGTATAAGAATGTCATGCAGGTCCCAAAACTGAGTAAGATCGTGCTGAACATGGGGCTTGGAGAGGCAATACAGAATATCAAGGTTCTTGATTCTGCCATGGAAGAACTTGCACTGATCGCGGGCCAAAAACCAGTGGTAAGGCGCGCACGCAAATCGATTGCGTCGTTCAAGCTCAGGGCAGGTATGCCGATAGGCTGCACGGTGACCCTTCGAGGGGATCGCATGTATGACTTATTTACAAGGCTTGTTAACATTGCATTGCCGAGGTTGCGGGACTTTCGCGGGGTATCGGGCAAGGCCTTTGACGGGCGGGGCAACTATTCCTTGGGCATCAAGGAACATATCATATTTCCGGAAATCGACTATGACAAGATCGACAGGATTCAGGGGTTGAACATAACCGTCGTGACCAATGCGGAAACTGACGAGGAAGGCAAAGAGCTCCTAAGACTAATGGGAATGCCTTTTAGGAACTGAGAAGGAGGAGGAGTGGGTGGCAAGGAAAGCTCTGAGGGTTAGGGTGAAACGCGAACCCAAGTTTCGCAGTAGGGCCTATTCAAGGTGTCCAATATGTGGACGAGCCAGGGCCTTTATGAGAAAATTTGGCGTTTGCCGCATATGTTTCAGGAACTTGGCGCTCATGGGGCAGTTACCAGGGGTAGTCAAGTCGAGCTGGTAATAAAGAGGTCATTACTCGGATAAACCGGAAGCACGAATTTTAAAAGGCTTCTACCAGCAAAAACACAAATTGTATTGTTATCGGACTATGAAGGAGATAAGCAATGTCAGTAACTGATCCGTTGGCTGATATGCTGACCCGTATCAGGAATGCATATACGGCCAAACATGGCAAGGTGGATATTCCCGCATCTAACATGAAGATCAGCATTGCCAAGATATTGAAAAGCGAAGGCTACATTAAGAACTATAAATTGCTCAAAGAACAAGGCCATGGGATATTGAGGCTTTATCTCAAGTATCAAGAGAGCAACCAGGGAATTATTACAGGACTGAAGCGTGTGAGCAAACCGGGCCGACGAGTGTATGTTAAGAAGAAAGATATACCTTTTGTTTTAAATGGAATGGGCATAGCTGTGCTCTCGACCTCAAAAGGGATTCTTACGGACCGTGAAGCGAGAAAGCAGAATGTCGGCGGCGAGCTTTTGTGCGGTATCTGGTAGGTTAGGGGGTTATTTCCTGAGCCGAACAAGCCGAAAACCAAAGGAACAAGATTACCACGTGATGTTCTCAAAGCGAACGCCGCAAAACACGAAGGGGCACGAAAGCACGAAGAAAAGATTTCCAGAGAAATTTCGTGTCTTCGAACTTTCGTGCTTTCGTGGTGGTCTTTAGCGATCCTCTGGCAGAAAAAACCCATTTTGTTGATAACCGACTAAGAAAGGATGTACCGACAATGTCACGAGTGGGAAAGCGACCAGTTCCCTTACCCGATAGCGTGACCGTCTCCTGTGAGGGCCGGAACCTCACCGTGAATGGGCCGAAAGGGGATTTGTCTCGTCTGATACATGGCGATGCAGAACTGAACATTGAGGATGGTCTTGTCAATGTCATCGTGTCTGGCGAAAACAAGAAAGCCTCGGCCATCCAGGGATTGACTCGTACTCTGGTGGCGAACATGATCTGGGGCGTTACTCAAGGGTTTGAACGCGTCTTGGAACTCATTGGTGTGGGATACCGCGTTGATTTGAAGTCGAATGTTTTGACGTTTGCAGTGGGATATTCTCATCCTGTTGTTTACAAACTTCCTGACGGCATAACGGCCTCGGTCGACAAGAACAGAGTAGTTCTGAGAGGTATCGACAAGGATCTGCTTGGAGCGACGGCTGCAACCATTAGGGGTTTTAGAAAGCCCGAGCCGTACAAAGGCAAGGGAATCAAGTACGCCGAAGAGCGCATTAGACGTAAAGTGGGCAAGTCTGGCGCCAAGTAGAAATACATCGACTTTTCCAGCTTTCCAATTTCTGATGAGAGGAAACGGCCCATGGGGGCATTAAGCAAAAAGAAAGAAGCGCGTTTGAAACGGAAAAAACATGTGCGGAAAACCGTCTTTGGCACAGAGGATCGACCGAGGCTTACGGTTTTCAGGAGCGCACGTCACATGTATGCTCAAGTTGTTGTTGATACGACTGGTCATGCAGTGGCTGCAGCTTCTACCCTTGAGAAAGAGGCGCGCCAGCATTCTCCGTTTGGAAGCAAAGCAGAGGCAGCAGAATTTGTGGGCAGGCTCGTTGCACAGAGGGCAATGGAAAAAGGGGTGTCTAAAGTGGTTTTTGACCGGAATGGTTTTCTGTTTCACGGTCGAGTGCGTGCTCTTGCGACAGGGGCTCGTAAACAAGGTCTTGATTTTTAGGCTTGCCCTTAACAAGGAGGAGAACGATTGATAGGCAAAGAGATAGACGAGATTCAGCTAATAGACAAGGTCGTTCATATAAGCCGGACAGCCAAAGTGGTCAAAGGGGGGCGTCGCTTTAGTTTTAGCGCTGTTGTCGTCGTCGGCGATGGCAACGGCAAAGTGGGATGCGGCTTGGGCAAGGCCAACGAGGTGCCTGAGGCCATTCGCAAAGGGGTCGAACGCGCCAAGAAGAACATGACCCAGGTGGTCTTGGTTAACCGTACCATCCCCTATGAGGTCATAGGCAAACATGGCGCTGGGCGGGTGCTTCTAAAGCCTGCTTCCCAAGGCACTGGTGTCATTGCCGGCGGCGCAGTGCGCGCTGTATTGGAGGCCGCTGGCGTGCAGAATATCCTGACAAAGTGTATGAGGTCTCACAACCCCCACAACTTGGTCAAGGCCACGCTTGATGGTTTGTGTCAACTACGGAGCCGTGAAACGATTGCGGCTTGGCGTGGCAAGCAGCCTGGCGAGATATAAAATTGCGCAGCGATTGTATCAAGGAAAATGTTTATGTCTGAAGCGCTTAGGATTACGTTGAAAAAAAGTCTCATAGGAAGACCGGAGAAGCACCGGCGGACTGTTCGAAGTCTGGGTTTGAGGAAGTTAAATAGCACGGTTATTTTGAAGGATACCCCTTGCATCAGGGGAATGATTCGAAAGGTGCCCCATCTACTAGAGGTTGAGGAGGGCTCGAATGAAACTCCATGAACTGTCGCCTCCGAAAGGAGCCCGGAGATCAGCCAAACGCGTTGGCCGAGGACTCGGTTCTGGAAATGGCAAGACTGCCGGACGCGGCTCAAACGGGCAGAAGAGCCGTTCTGGCGGGAACATCAGGCCCGGATTTGAAGGTGGTCAGATGCCGCTGCAGCGCCGTTTGCCGAAGCGTGGCTTTACCAATATTTTTAAGAAACAATATGCTATTGTTAACGTGAGGGACCTGGGGCGTTTTGACAAGGGATCAGTGGTAGACGAGGCGGCCCTGGCGGGCGCTGGGCTTGTTGCACGAAAGCGAGACGGAGTGAAACTGCTAGGACACGGCGCCATTGATTACCCCCTGGTTATCAGGGTGAACCGTTGTAGCAAGTCAGCGCAGGCCAGCATTGAAGCTGCTGGTGGGCAGGTAGAACTGGTGTGATATGGTAGGTGGTTTTCAGAATATATTCAAGATACCGGAACTAAAGAAGCGCGTTCTGTATACGTTTGCACTCTTGATGGTGTATCGCATTGGCTGTGCCGTGCCAACACCCGGTATCGACGGAGATGCCCTTGCTTCATTTTTCGCCCGTGCCAAGGGAACCCTGTTGGGGATGTTTGACATGTTTTCCGGTGGCGCTCTGGAAAGGCTTTCTGTATTTGCCCTGGGGATTATGCCTTATATCAGCGCATCCATCATTTTGCAGCTTCTCACCGTGGTTGTTCCTCATCTTGAACGACTTTCTAAGGAAGGGGAAGCCGGCCGAAAAAAAATTACGCAATACACACGTTACGGCACAGTTTTCCTGAGTATCATCCAGGGGTTTGGCATCGCTGTCGGGCTTGAGAGGATGAGTGTGCCGGGTGCGGCCACGATCGTGGCCTATCCTGGATGGAGTTTTAGATTGATAACAGTGATTACACTTACTGCCGGCACGGCTTTTATTATGTGGTTGGGCGAGCAAATTACTGAACGCGGGATTGGCAACGGGATTTCCTTGATTATATTTGCAGGGATTATAGCTCGAATGCCAAACGCAGTTAGCAACACCTTTCGTTTGATGAGAACGGGGGAGATAGGCGTTTTTCTGGTCTTGATATTACTGGTTGTGATGGTGGCTGTTGTGGGATTTATCATATTTGTGGAACGCGGCCAGCGACGTATTCCAGTGCAATATGCTAAACGGATCGTTGGCCGAAAGATGTACGGGGGGCAGAGCACCCATCTACCCCTTAAAATCAACACGTCAGGCGTCATTCCTCCCATTTTTGCTTCATCTATCATTATGTTTCCTGCCACGATCGCTAGTTTTGTTAAGGTGCCGTGGGTTCAGAGCGCCGCTCAGGCCATGACGCCCGGCAGCATTATATATAACCTCATTTACGTTGGGTTCATCATATTCTTTTGCTTTTTTTATACGGCAGTCACTTTCAATCCGGTTGATGTGGCCGATAACATGAAAAAATACGGCGGCTATATCCCCGGCATCAGGCCAGGCAAGCGTACGGCGGACTATATTGACCGAGTGCTCACACGCATTACTTTTGGCGGAGCTCTGTACGTATCGGCCGTTTGCGTGCTCCCGACCCTGCTGATTTCCAGATTCAATGTGCCCTTCTACTTTGGTGGCACGGCCCTTCTGATTGTAGTGGGTGTCGCCATAGACACCGTTAGCCAGATGGAAAGCCACATGCTGGCTCGACATTACGAAGGCTTCATGAAGAAGGGGGGGGCGTTCAAAGGTCGCCGTTGAAATGGTTATCTTGAAATCTCCAAGGGAAATTGACAAAATCCGCAGCAGCAACCAAATGGTTGCAGAGATACTTGAGATACTGAAGGAAAAAGTTGCTCCCGGCATTGACACGTTAACCCTGGACAGGATGTCCGAGGAATTGGCCACAAAGAGAAAAGCCAGACCGGCTTTTAAGGAATATAGGGGGTATCCATTCAGTCTGTGTGCATCCGTGAACGAGCAAGTAGTTCACGGATTTCCGTGCAAACGTCCTCTGAAGGAGGGGGACATCCTGAGCATGGATTTTGGCATTTGCTATGATGGCTATTATGGTGATGCGGCCATCACTGTGCCTGTGGGCAAGATCTCGAAAAGTGCCCAGCATCTCATGAAGATTACAAGAGAAGCCCTTTTTTTGGGAATTGAGCAGGCAGTGCCGGGTAATCGACTGTCTGATATCTCCCATGCCATTCAGAAGCACGTAGAGGGGGCTGGACTTTCTGTTGTCCGGAAATTTGTGGGACACGGCATAGGGAAAAACCTGCATGAGGACCCTCAGATACCAAATTACGGGAAACCGGGCAGGGGCATCCGCCTGAAGCCAGGTATGGTGTTTGCCATTGAACCTATGGTGAATTCTGGAGGATACGAGGTCGAAACCCTGGAAGACGGCTGGACGGCTGTGACGAAAGATGGCAGCCTGTCGGCCCATTTTGAACACAGTATTGCTATTACGGAAAACGGACCGGTCATCCTGAGTGTCACGGATGGGGCGGGAGAGTCCTGATAACATAAGGAAAAACAATGAAAGTAAGGGCATCGGTAAAAAAGATCTGTAATAAGTGCAAGATTGTTCGCCGCAAGGGGACGTTGAGAGTCATTTGCGAGAACAAAAGGCATAAGCAAAGGCAAGGATAAGATCGTGAAACGGACCAACAACGAAACCAAGGGGAGACAGAATATTGGCACGTATAGCAGGTGTTGACTTACCGAAGAACAAGAGAATTGAAATAGCTCTGACCTATATTTACGGGATTGGTCGCAGCGCTTCTGGAAAAATATTGAGCCAAGCCGGCATAGACTTTGATACAAAGTCGGATCAGTTAGGTGAAGACCAGATTAGCGCCATCCGAGAAGTAATTGACAGCCAATACAAGGTTGAGGGCGAACTTCGGACGGAAGTCTCCATGAACATAAAGCGACTCATGGAACTAGGTTGCTATCGAGGGCTCAGGCACCGGAAATCATTGCCGGCCCGGGGGCAGCGTACCAGTACCAACGCAAGGACCCGGAAGGGACCACGAAGAAGTGTTGTAGGAAAGAGGAAGAAATAGGAGGGGGGCAGCAGATATCATGGCAAGACCGTCTGGAAAAAAGAAAGAGAAAAAGCATATTTTGAATGGGATAGCGCATATCCAGTCTACCTTCAACAACACGATTGTGACCATCACCGATCCGGCGGGCAACGTGCTCGCGTGGTCCAGTGCAGGAGGGCAGGGTTTTAAGGGGTCCAGGAAAAGTACCCCTTTTGCCGCCCAACTTGCGGCCGAAGATGCGGCCAAGAAGGCCATGCAACACGGGATGAGAAATGTTGAAGTCTACGTAAAGGGTCCGGGCGCCGGCCGGGAAGCGGCATTGCGTTCCTTGCAGGCCGCCGGATTCAATGTAGTTATGATCAAAGACGTGACACCCATACCACATAACGGATGTCGGCCGCCCAAGCGCCGCAGAGTGTGAAAGGAGGAGAACCTTGGCACGATATGTCGGTTCGGTTTGCAGGCTATGCCGCAGAGAGAACCTCAAGATGTTTCTGAAAGGAGACAGGTGTTATTCTGACAAGTGTGCCTTTGACCGCAGAGGTTATGCCCCTGGCCAGCACGGGCAGTCGCGCAGACGCAAGATTTCGGATTACGGCATCCAGCTTCGGGAGAAGCAGAAGGTCAAGCGCATGTATGGCGTACTGGAAGGTCAGTTTCGACGGACATTTAGGAAAGCCGAGCAAAAACGCGGGGTAACCGGCGCAAACCTTTTGTTTCTTTTGGAGCGGCGGCTAGACAATGTGATCTACCGTTTAGGCTTTGCCAATTCGCGGACGCAGGCCAGACAGTTGGTTCGTCATGGGCATTTCACAGTCAATGAAAAGAAGATGAATATTCCGTCTTATATTGTCAAGATAGGCGACGTTGTGGATGTCCGGGAAAAGAGTCGAAAGATCGGGGTTATCCAGGATGCCATGGATACTGTGGTACGGCGTGGAATTCCGGGATGGCTAGAGATGGAAAAAGACAGTTTCAGGGGCAGGGTCAAAGCTCACCCGACTCGGGAGGAGTTGACTATGCCCATTCAGGAGCAGTTGATCGTAGAGCTTTATTCCAAATAGTTGCAGTTTGTCACATTGGAATACAAACTGCAAAATCGGAGACTGGATTATGTCATCAGGATCGAATGAGGTCATGTACATGAACTGGCGTGAACTCATCAAGCCCAAGCGGGTTGAGGTCAGCGCCAGCAGCAAAACCTATGGCAAGTTTGTGTGTGAACCTTTGGAGCCGGGCTTTGGCATTACTATTGGAAATGCCCTTCGTAGGATCCTCCTTTCTTCAATTCATGGAGCCTCCATTGTTTCAGTAAAGATAGATAATGTTATGCACGAGTTCTCGGCAATACCCGGTGTGCTGGAAGATGTGTCTGAGATGGTATTGAACCTCAAGGAAGTCCGACTGCGAATGTCAGATTCAAGCCCGCGGGTAATTCGGCTGGAAGCCTCTGAAGAAGGAGCGGTAAAGGCAGGAGATATAGTAAGTGACGGTGGCGTTGAGATACTGAACCCTGAGCATCATATCGCGACCTTATCCAAAGATGGCAACCTGAACGTGACCATGACGGTAAAGGTGGGGAAGGGTTACGTCCCTGCGGAGATGAATAAAGAGGAAAATGCGCCTATTGGCACGATACCGATAGATGCGGTTTTTTCACCCATTAGCCGGGTCAATTACGTTGTTGGCAATGCCAGAGTTGGTCAGAGAACCGATTATGACAAGCTCACTCTTGAGGTGTGGACAGACGGGAGTGTTCTGCCGGAAGACGCAACGGCATATGCGGCAAAGATACTCAAAGAACAGATGAGTGTTTTTATTACTTTTGATGAAGAGCCGGAGCCTGAACCAGAAGAACCAGAGGAGAAAGAAGAACCTCTCAATGAGAACCTTTATCGGAGCGTGGAGGAGCTGGAGCTTTCGGTTCGATCGGCAAACTGTTTGAAGAATGCCGATATTGGATTCATAGGAGAGTTGGTCCAGAAGACTGAACAGGAGATGCTCAAGACGAAAAACTTTGGACGCAAGTCACTGAATGAGATCAAGGAAGTACTCACGGAAATGGGTTTGACACTTGGTATGGGTCTTGAGGGCTTCGTTCCACCCGAGAAACCAGCTGAGGAAGGAGAAAGCAGCGATACATGAGACACCAGAAGGCTGGAAAAAAGCTCAACCGCACAGGAAGCCATCGTAATGCCATGTTTCGGAATATGGTAACTTCCCTTTTCATACACGGAACAATTCGGACAACTGATGTCAAGGCCAAGGAGTTGAGGCGATGGGCCGACCGCATGATTACCCTTGCAAAAAGGGGTGACCTTCACGCGCGGCGTCAGGCGCTTGCAGTTGTCAGGGATAAGGCTGTGGTCCACAAACTTTTTGAGGAAGCTTCGGAACACTTTGGCCAAAGGGCCGGAGGCTACACGCGGGTGATCAAGATAGGAAGGCGGGCCGGGGATGCAGCCCCTGTTTCATTGGTAGAATTTGTTGTTGCTGGAGAAAAGAAGGAGCGGAAGAAGAAAAAGGCCAAAGCGGTAAAAAAGGGCGGGGTCAAGAAGGAAACACGTGCAGAGCCCAAAGAAAAAGCAATGCCAAAAGAGGCGGAAGGTGAGGCTGTCAGCGAAGCAGCAGAAGCAAGCGAGGCAGCGCCACAGGAAACGAAAGAAGATCAGGAAAAAGAGTAGATAGCGCTATAGAATCTATTGCGATCAATCCCTATCTCCAGTCCCACCATAAGCGTCAGCTTTTCAATTCACGCTAGAGATGTTTATTTGTTTTGTCGTCCCCGTGTTTTGCCTTTTTCTTGATATTGGCCCTGATTGTGATAGCATGGATAAAAAATGTTGGTGACCCTTCGCCATCAGGCTCGGAAGGCACATCATAAAAGCGCGGTATGTCATGTTCAGCACAGAGATCTTGGACAAGAAAATGGAGGAACTCAGGGAGAGTGCGGAACGGCAAAGAAGGAAGATGCTAGATACGCTCGTTGATTCCTTTTCCGGCTTGGCTGAAGAGTTTTCCTTTTCTGGTGCATATGTGATTGGTTCGCTCATGGAACCTTATAAGTTTTTTGCTGATTCTGATGTTGATATTGCCGTAGAAGGACTACGCGATGCAGACTACTTCAGACTTATGAGCAGGTTGTCTGCATTTGTTGAAAGAGACGTGGACTTGATCGAACTGGAGAAGTGTGAGTTTGCTGACAGAATTAGGAAGTGCGGTTTGAGATGGAAAAGGCAAAACTGAAGATTCTTGACGCGGACATAGGCGCCCAACTGGAAGACATTCAGCAAATATTTGAGAAAGTCACAGAACAAGGTAATTCTTTTCAGGATGATGAGGCCAGACTCATCCGCATGGCTTACTATCTGCACAATCTTTATAATGCCTTTGAGGATCTCTTTGAAATTGTGGCTGGACACTTTGAAAACAACATAGAGGACCCCTCGAAGTGGCACAAACTCCTGCTAAAAAGGATGGCAACGGAGATCGAGGGGGTTCGCCCAGCCCTGATTTCCAGAGAGACTCATCTTCTTTTGGGGGAATTGAGGGCCTTTAGACACCTTTTTCGCCATGCCTATTCCATTCAGCTCGATCCCCAGAAAGTTCAAGCTAATTACAGCAAGGCCTTGCAGCTAAAAGAAACCTACAAAGACCACATCGCGTTATTCTTGAACAAGTTGGGGTAACAACACATCGGCCTTGGCATAGCCAAGCTCTTTGGCCTTGCCAGCATAGATTGTCGCTTCTTTGTGGTTTCCTCTCTTGTAATAGAGCAAAACCAGGTCGTAATAATGCTCGGCAAAGTCGGGTCTTAGGGCCACGGCCCGCTTCTAGGCGGCAATAGCCTCATCCCATTTCCCGAGTCTCAGATAGGAAAGGCCCAGGTTGTTGTGCAGGGCCTTGAGCCTTGGTGAACGATCAACGGCAATCTGAAAAATCTCCGCTGCCTTTTCCAGCCTGTCCAGTGTCATGTATGGGAAAGGACCTGGAAACCCCAGTGAAGATCCACCCAGGGGGCGCCTGTAGGGGTGCAGGAAAAGGGGTCGGACCGCGGGATGGTTCCGTTGTTAACTATGTACTCCCCGGCCTGCAAATGCCAACAGATGTCCCAGTTTCTGATCTTGTTCAGAGAAAAGACCAGGATAGCGAATTCCTTATTCATTAGCTTCCACGACTGCCCATTCATACAGATGCTGTCTTAACCAAAACCCTTTTCTCATTAGGATGTCCAAAAGAGGTCGCACCTCCGGAATATAGCCTGTCTTTTTGGCCCGCAAGAGAATGCCAACAGTTCCCGTGGGGCAAAGACCAAGGTAACTCGCCATCACAGCTTTCCTTTTTTCAAATCAGCAATCCAGCCCAGGAATTGATTGGGTGTAAGTAAGGCAAAGGTATAATACTGCTTCGCATCATCTCGATATTGGCTGTCAATGTCTGCTAAATTCAATGTGCTCAATTTGCTGTTCACCCGTTCAAAGTGGGCCTTTGCGTATTCCTCTTTTGCCGGGGTTGCTTCGTCCTGCTCTTCATCCGATTTGATCTCCACAACTTTGATCAGGGTTTCTATGCCTTCATCCTGGAGGTTTTTTAATTCTTCAAGATGATCTTCCTTTCCTTCACTCTCAAGCCTTGAGATGTAATCATCAAGATCGATCTTTACAAAAAAATCAGGATTAAAACTTCGGCGCACCCTGTCTTTCCCGCCTTTCCAGTATTCATAATCAATGGAGTAAAAATTCTTATCGGGTGATTTTATCCAGGAATCGATATAATCCGAGTTATCTATCATTTGGAAAACAAACTCTTTTTCCGGCGAATGGGAGACCAGGACAATGTTTTGAGGGCTTTTCAGTTTTGATGTATTCACTACAAAAGGTGGCCTTGTATCTCCCTTTACAAATGGACGGATGATTTCATCTTTGCTCTCCACAAAATCCTCGGGTTTGAAAAGGGAAAGCTGTTGCTTATCTTCAGGGCGTCCTCTCAACTCGCTGATAAAGTCAAGAACAAACTTATTTGTCTCTCCGACCTCACTTTCATAGTCCTCGCTTAAAAAGGCGGTTCTGTCCCTTTCAAGCTCACTCACCCGGATGCCGGACCTATCCATTCTAAGGGTATCAACCGGGCTTATGTCCCCTTCAATATTTTCAAAAATCCGTTTCTTTTTTCCCGGGGGTAGAAACCGGTTAAAATACATATCGCTCTCTTTTCTGTTTTCTTCCGAAAGTCTGGTTCCCTCTATGCCGGCCTCTTTCATTGCTTCAATAATAACCTGCCTTATTTCATCATCTTGCGGGTAACGGTCATCCACAACCACGCTGCCGAAATTAAAATGCAATGCCTCAAATGTTCTCAGCCTAAAACGGTCATAGATATCGTATACAATCTGATCAACCGTATGAAAGTCCTTTGCCAGCTCATATCGCTTTTCGTCTTTGGTCCTTATGACTTTAACACCGAGTTTTTCCTCAAACGGTGTTAACATGAGTTTCCCCGGTGGTTTTGCTTCGCCACCGCGCTCTTTCTTTTCAAAACGCGTACTCGGAATATAATTGAGGTTAAAGAGGGTGAAATTATGGACACCTCTCCCCTGTGCGCGGTCAGCCAGGACTGAAGAGGTCAGGTACATGTCGCTTTCGGTAACCGAGTCAACCAGTTCCTTGATGTGATCTGCAAATTTGTCATGATTTGTTACAGTGAGAACAGGGTATTCTTGAAGAATCAGGGCATTGGGAACCTCACGGGGAATGCGCATCCCCCTGCCAAGCACCTGGGATATAAGAAGCTTGGAATTAAAGACCTTCTCTTCCATTGGAACAATCTGAAATACATTACCCACGTCCCAGCCTTCTGAAAGCTTGTTCACCGCAAAAACAAACTCCACGCTCCCACCGGGCTTTTTGGGATCTGTCTCTTCGATGTGATCAAGCTCCTGCTTGTATTCCGATTCGGAAACCCTGCTCACAACGCAAATCACCTTTTTGCGCAGCATGTCTACGATCTCCGAATCCGTACCCTGCATACCATGATGCTTTTTCTCATACCGGGCAAGAAAGCTAATAAGATCCTCGCTTCTTCTTTGAGCGTTTTTCTGGTTCGGGCAGATAAAAATTGTTACCGGTTTTACCGTTCTTTTGCCTGAGAGGGTTTTATATGCATACTTTTCCCTGTTTTCCAGATGATTTTTCAGCACCATCTCAAAACGCTGATCAATAGTGAGGCGGTCGTCGCCTTCATCGGTCTCGGTACGGATAATAGAATTGATCTTTTTGATATATTTCTCTTCAGTTGCATCCTTGATGGAGTAGTTGTAGATGATATCTGCGAAATACTCGTTCTGGTTATAAGGGGTGCCGGTAAAACCGATGTGCCTGGTGATTTTGCTGTTTTCCCGTAAAAACCGCATCCACAGCCGCTCGTCTCTTGTTTCCCCTCTACCTTCCTGCCCCTCTTCTTTATCGAGTACAAGACGATTGTCTGCATATTTCAAATGTGAATAGGCATGATGGATTTCATCTCCAAGGACAAGAACTTCATCGGTATTTTTAAAAAATGTGTCGGTGATCCCTCCGAAGGTGTAAACCGCGTTAATGTTTTCAATCACAATGGAGTCGTCTTCTATGGGGTCGTTGTCAGTCAGAAGATTGATCGCCTTTCCCCTATATTTTGTTGGGAGTTTGTCATTAAATTCTTTCCTGCTCATCAAGTCCCTGAATTTGTCGCGCAGCCCCTGTTCGATAATGGTGGAAGACGGGCCGAGCACCAGGACGCGCCTAGTCAGCCCCATGACAAGGGAGAGATAGGCAATGGCAAAAATCACATACGATTTCCCGGTACCGGTAGCCATATGCACAACGCCGGATAGACGATCAGGAAGTGGTAAATTATTCAGAAAGCTTGCTTCTGTCCCAAACCGCTGTTGAATTTGTGCCCTTTCCTTGACATTGTTGAAATTTTCTTTTCCGAGGTCGGCAATGCTCTTGTAACTGCCGCCCCAGAGATAGATCATGACCTGTTTTATGGCATCGTACTGGTAGTCACGTGATCCAACCAGCTCACGGACATAGTCCTCGATCTCTGAAAAATTGAACTTGTTGTAATTGCACCTCCGGATATTTATATCCAGGGTGTGGTCAGACAAATTCAATCTCTTGATAGCTTTTTGTCTTCTTGCTTTCTTTGCCATATTGATCAGACTTTAATCACAAAAGGTCTGCTCTCATTGCCGTGTTTGTCGATGGCAACAACAGCGACGCTATCCGTCAAACCGGTCATTTTAATAACGCCGTCATCACTAATATCTTTGGCAAATACAGTCCTGTCCATATCAAAAATCTCGCCGTCATAATCAACATCGACCAACAGCATGGCAAGCCCGTCAAGCCCTTTTAAACGCGTTCCATCCTTATCCAGTATCTTTGTCTCAAACTGGGTGATCTTCAAGCCCTGTTTAGTTCTTTCGACCGAAATTTCAAGATTGTCATTGAAATAGAACCCGGTCGAATTGATCAGGTTGTTGACATTTTCCTGGGAGCTTGGCTGTTCATGTATCTGAAAACTGCGGGAGACATCTTCAAGTATTTTGTAGGGAAACTTGAGCATCTTAAAATACACATCATCACCGGCGCTGTTTTTCATAGTTGTATCGCCAATCAGGGTACAGGTCTCCGGTGTGATGGTATAGTAATTGCCCTTTAATTTGCCGCCGGACTGCAAGATGATCCCTTTGAGATAATTCTCATCAATCCTGATGTTTTTCAAATACTCGTCATTCCAAACAGGGTAGACCTCAACCGGATCGCCGTCCTTTTCACCAAAGATATTTGTAAGTCTGTATTTGCCTGACAAATCCTTCTCATCGCGGTTGAGCTGAAAAAGCCCGAGCACAAAATCGATATATGCGTCCTTGTTTTCCCGAAGCTTCATAATACGGGAGAAATCGTAGGCACCTGTGGAAACTACGCAAAACGGCCTCGGAGGCTTGCCGTATTTCTGGTTTTTCTTTATACCGCTCTTAGCGGGACCAAGCGCTTTTGACTCGCTGATTTTCAGCATCCTCTTTTGCATGGTGTAGATCGCATGCTTTCCAAAATCGCATACTATCCAACGCCTGCCGAGCTTTTCCGCCACTGCTGCGGTAGTGCCTGACCCGGCAAAGACGTCCATGACGAGATCGCCGGGGTTGGAGGAAGCAAGGATGATACGTTCGAGCAAAGCTTCGGGTTTTTGGGTGGGGAAACCTGCCCTTTCTCTAGCTGACGAATTCAATACTGGAATATCCCAAACGCTATCTAATGGTTTACCTCTATCAATAACATCCTCAACATATCTCTTGTACCTTGGATTTCCCTTGCCCCCGTCAGTCCATATAAATTCACGCCCATCATCATCTGTCATCACATCGTGTCGATGCTTAATGAATTCTTCACGAGACCATGCAGTTGTTGATATTGCTATCCCTGCACTTGGTTTGGCATAAAATAGTATTGTGTCATGCTTTTTATCAAAGTGTTTTTTTCTCGGTTCAGTACGCTGACCGTAGTGCCAAATTAAATCATTTCTGAAGCTGTTTTTCCCAAAAACCTCATCCATTTGCACTTTTGTATAATGACTCATCCTTTGATCCAAGTGCACATAAATACTTCCATCATTAGCTAAAATCTCCCTTATATAAATCAACCGCTCTCTCAATCCCTCAATGAACTCAGTCGAAGCAACTTTGTCAGAGTAGCTTTTCTCATCTCCTGATCCTTTAAAATCACTTTTTGTCGCAAACGGCGGATCAACATAAATCAGCTTCACCTTACCCTTGACCCTGTCCTTCATCACTGGGTCTGCATTCCGGTAACAAGTCTTCAGAAATTGCAGGTTATCCCCCTGCACAATCAGGTTCTGCCAGTTATCATCAGTCCCCCCCTTTGCCCTTTCAAACAGATCAAGCTGGGTTTCACCGGTTAGGTTGCCGCCTTTAAAACATCTTTCAACCTGGAGCGGCGATCCGGCATCCGTCGGAGACGCCTGGTTCAGGATAGCGGCCTCGCTTCTTTTTCCCGCATATTCCAGGCTGACAATTCTGGCCCTGTCCAGCTTGGCCACGTCGAATTTCTCGGCCAGCCCCGGAAAGAGTTTTGTCATCAGCTCCGGGGGCGGTTCAATATTGTTATTAAGCGCCTCAATTATTGTTCCCTTTTCTTCGTCTGTAAGGTCGGTTTTTACCATCAAATACTCCTGGATTCTAAGCGATCATGGGCTTTCGTCTAACCAAGGACTTTGCTGCAAGCTGGCAGGGCCAACATCAGGCATAACCAGTAAGAGACACACAGGGATTCTTGTCGGTGTTCATGCCCTGGTTCGGCATTTTCTTTCATTTATTCAAAAAGTTAGCTATTTCTAATAGACTCCTTTATCTCTCCCAGCCACGTCCTTGGCCTCTCAATTCCATGTCTTAAATAAGCATCGACTACCTCTTTAGCCTTCCTCTCCCCTTCTGGCCCCAACACGATCAGATTCTTGAGTATCTGTCGGATGGCATCATCAGGATGATCGTAGCTATATGAATCAAGCATTTTAAGCCACACTTTTTGCGCCTCCAGTGCTTGAGACTCACTAATCCTGGCTAAACTTTTGAGTAAATCATAAGAATTGTAATCTTCTTCAGCGTATGGTGCTATTTGCAGCAACCAACCTTCCGTAGTCGCATCTATTTCATCTATAAAAACTGCCCAATGACACAGCCGGGATCCCAGTTTCCTGGCTTCTTTAGACGCCACGTCAACAATTTCTAGTACCCTAGGCCAGAGTTCGAAGACTTTTTCTCGCAACTTATCGTCATCTTTCTTGCGCAATGTCCAAATAAACCAGATAAGCTCACTAAGCTCACTATAGTCCTTACGATTAATCAATATTGTAATGAGGCTTTCGGGCTTATTAATATCCTCATTACCTTGAATATAAGATACTACAATGTTTTGTATTACTTTTTTTTCAACACGGTCTTTTATATTCTCATCATCAAGCGCTTTTAACAAATCCTCATTTGCCTTCAAGTGATTGTAAACATCTTCGTATACCGTACCAACGTAGGCATAGCCTTGCATCGCACAAAGCCATTTTTGATAATCAGAATGATCAAAAATACTAGCCAGATTAGACCGTACCCATTCGCGGGACATATAAAGGAAATTTGGAAGGCAATTTGCAACAATCGTTGCGAATTCATACTCACCTCGTTCGTTGCGCTTTAGCTCGGATGCATAAATATCCTCGAATTGGCTCCAAACTTGCGAGTGTTCGCCGTGCTCTTTGTGTGCTAGGCGGCATGAGCGAAGAGAAAGGTTGATTAGCGCTTCAATGCAGCGGCCACGAGGGCTATTTATTGATAGAAAAACTGCGTCACTATCCTGTTTAAATTCTTCACCTTCTTGACGATCAAGCAAGATAAGGAGAATTTGCTTTGCCTTTGACAGAAGGCTTTTATCAAAAGCATGATCATCAGACTTGGTCCCACCTTCGATCAACTCTGCAATTGCACCGACTATCCAATGCCTATTCGCAATAAAATGCCTCCTTTCCTGAGAATTCTCTTCTGACCAAAAATCCTTCCTTTCGACAAGCTCTGAGCAAAAATCAAGTAGACATGGCCATACTGCTCCCCATGGCAACTCTTTTTTTCCCCTCCACAATTCTCGATAGGCTTCTATAAGCTGATAAACAAAAGCCAAGTCGCTGTCGATAAACTTCATCAATACTAAATAAACTTCCTTTGCCTTTGTTTTTACTACATCTTTGAAACATTTTACTAAACCCTCCAACCCAGGTTCACGGAATCGACCAGGATCCTCATAGGTATTAAGTGTTTCAATGAGTGCATCTACATTTGAGGAAAGTAAGTGTTCTATCGGTATAGGAGACTTGTGGTCAACGAAGCCACCACTCGTATAGCTCGAGAAGTCAGGATGCTCAGGTTCTACACCAATTATATTTATATATTTTTTATAGATCTGGGAAGTTTGCTCATCACAATCTTTTACTGCTGATAACCATATTGCACGTTTATAGGCTGTCGGTCCCTCCTCAATGTCTCCTTCATCGTCATAAATTTCCATTCCTTCTATTATATCCGTGACTTTATTTTTCTGACTAGAAGCAAAGTCCCTATAACGATTTTTAAGAAAATGCCATAGCTCATGCCGAAGGTTGTCGTGGAATAATTCAGATATTAAGATTCTATCACAAATGTTCTTAAGGGTATCAAACCTCTTATCTACCGTATAAATTGCTAAACGTCTTAATGTTTGGTATTGGGAATCAAACAAGGACGAAAGGTGAACAGACGATGCCTCAACACTACTATCCACAAATCCCAAAAGGCAATCTCGATATGCAACTATTAGTATGTCATCTGCATCATACCGGTCACGATTCTGCTCATGTTCTTCTATCGCCGGTCGCCATATTGACGACCATGTATCATTTCCCACTTCGCCAAGTATTGAAATCAAACGACTTTGAAGAAGCTCTACGGCAAGCAAACCTAATTTAAGCCCGCTAAGTTCAGCAACCTTTTCAGTAATTTTTTTTGCATAATGTGAATCATATCTAAGGACAGGCTCCTTCTTTTCATACGAGCCAGACTTTTTATCTATAAATTTGACTTTATACAGGATATCCAAAAGTCGCAGAGCAATTTGATTGCAATGTTCATCTGATTTTTCAAGCAGATGTGGCAGCCATTTTCCTCCGAGCTGTTCTGCTACCAATCCTCTTTCATAAGGATCATCCAGCCAGTAATCTATTAGATCAATATCCTCCAAACTGATTAAATGAGGAGGGATATTTCTTATGATTTTGGCTAGTTGAAACCAGGTCCTGTAATTGCTGTAATCTTCAGCCCGAGCATACGATATTATGTCCCTGAATAAATCGATAAACTTGACAGCGTAATCTTCTTTAGCCGGGTCAGACAACTCTTCGCTCGTAGCAACGAGGTAATCAGTAACTGGCCAAGTTGGAATGTTTACATATCCCTCTTCCTTAGCTGGCAAGGGTTTGGGGTTTTTTTCAGGTTTCAGAAAACCACGCTCATATAAGGGTAGAAACCAATGTAATCCTTTTAGCTTGCGAAAAAAGAAGGGCTGAAGCTCAGGCTTTGTCTCTACCCGATGTAGGAGATCTTTTTCTTTTGCATTAAGTTCACGCATTAATCAAGAACCTCATCCATATATTCCAAATCCTCAGTTAACGCTGGAGGCCTCACCTCAATTTGTTCTGCCCATGTTTTAGCGATAATTTCCAACTGGGAAAAATCATTATGATCGCGGATAAAACCGATCAGATGCACCCCGAATGACTTCTGATAATAATCGTGAAGCTTTCGGTAAAGCGGACCTTGGCTTAGGAAAAATGCCTGCAAGGCAAAACGTTTCTTTACCTTTGTATTTTTCACCCCACCTCTTCTTAATATATGTTCAAGTAGTTCCGCCTCCTCAAGACTGTAGCCAATAAACAGCACTGTCTTTTTCTCAAATAGCTCATTTAGGAAATTCTGCACCGTTTCATCATCATAATGTGATAGGTACTGTTTTGTTGTAACTACCATAGTTTCTGGTTGGCTTTCCGATCCATGCAAATGCACTACAGTGCCAGGTGCATTTAGGTGTCCAGCATGAAAGTCATTTTTCTGCGCAACTCGAGTTACTGGGGCAGCAGTGGCCGATCCGTCAGACATTTGATAAAAACGTGGTGAGAGAAGCTCATCATAATTTGTTGTAACGCATGCACATCCGATCTTATTTAGAAATTTATATATTCCTTTATCACCTTTTTCAGTCCTTAAATATCGTGTCAACTCAAGCGGAAATCCATTTTCTTCAGATATTAATTCTGCGATCGATAGTTGTTTCTTGGGATCAAGGGGTGTTAATTGTTCTAGTTCTGAATAGTTTATATAACCCTTTTCGCGAAGATCATTAAGTACCGACGAAGCCAGACCGCTCCATGAAGGCAACCCGACAAGCATTGAAACACCTGCTCCCACGAAAAGAACAAGGTCCCCATTTAATGCTGCCTGTTGGATCTCCGGCGGGATATCTGGAATTTCTCTTAAGTCTGGCGTCCTACTCATTCCTTCACATTAAACCTTTCCCCATCTTTTTCGTTAATGACATTTTGCATGGCATTGACGAACCAACTGCTGAAACTTGCATTTATGACCAGCTTGGCGTCGAACGGAGAGTTCGCCAACAGCGGGTAAATAGCGAGCTGTTCCAATAAGCTCACATGTTTGTTAAAGTCTGCCATCTTTCAAAAGGCCGCCGCTTCTATCCGTCCGTCTGAACGACTTGTTCGCCTGCTTCTTGCTTTGAGAATGATGGCCTGACATATAATTAGCAACAGATATATAGATTTTCAGATAACTAATTTCACGTTTTCTGCTTTTCCCCCTCAGCCCCGCATCAAGTGCGGGGCAGGCTCTAACCCTCTCTCGCCCCCGCAAAGTCGGGATCTTCGTCAGGGGACGGAAGAATAAAACGCGACTATCAATCTAAATCATTCTGCGAGTCCTTTGCAAACCCATTATCAGCCCTTTGAGCGTGCACTAAGCATTTTATAACTCATTTAAAAATCCTTCTAACGATTGCTCTTCAACCTCACCCTTTTTTTGTCTTTTGACATCACGACATGACTGTTGCAAGCCCGTTAAGATTTGATGCTTCTCTCGAAGGGCTTCCAATTCGTCTGTTACATCCTTCCAAATCTGAAAAGGTAAAATCACTTCCTGTCTTTTACCTTTTTCATCCGTTACATACTTAATGTCTCCCAGCATTATCTCCCCCCTGTTCGACCATCCAACAAAGGCCATGTCTTTTTAATAAAGAATTGATATTATTGAATAGGATTACCTGGATTATAATTGTAATATTAAAGCATAGATAGCAGTTTTGTGTCAATTTTTCCGTATCGAACATCAAAGATAAAACAATCCTGGAAAGAGCTTTGTCACCAAAAAAAATCATAAATCATAGTTCCACCGTCATTCAACTGCAAATGCATTACTTAAAAATCTATCCAACACATCCCCTCTTGTCTCGCCTTCCTGCCCGGGTCGAAGGTTGAACTTATTCAGCCGCAAAAAGCGGTAGCCGTAGCTTTGAAGCTCTATCTGGCGACTGATGTCGTAATCAAGGTACTCCTGGGTAAAATTATGTTTAGTTACGATATCGGGATTTTTTGTGTGGTATTCCACCCCGTCATATTCCAGGATCAGTGTCTGCTCTTTACCGCCTTTTGAAAATGTCACAAGAAAATCAACCCGGTATCTTGGTATCTGCCTGGCGTATTCTGCCCTGATGTATTCGCCGATCTTAAACTGAGGGATGATTTTGACATGCTCCCTGTGCGTTTTTACAAAGCTCGTGCTAATCAGAAGGTTGTAAAGGTCTTTTTCCGGTGGTGATTCAAAAATAGTCGGGTCTTCGACAAAAAAATCATTCTTTTTGCTTTCGTCAAGGACCTTATCATAATGCCTTATGGCATCGCCAAGCCGGGTTTTACTGTATTCGTTGATCGGCATGCTATGGACAAAGATCATGGTGTCTTTGGCTCGGCTGAAGCCCACATTGAGCCGCTGCATCTTTAAACTCCTGATATTATCCGCCGTGCCGTCGATGACCGGATAAATGTTCCTTAACTCGGCGTTGGCGTATTTGCTGTCTTCAACAAGGGAGTAGTATACGATATCACGTTCTTCACCCTGGACGTCGCCTACAAACCATATGGCCAGATCATAGTTCTTTTTCAGTTCGGGCATGTTGAGTTTTTCATTTAATGCCTGCTCCGTTCTTGCCTGCTGTTCACGAAAAGACGTAATAATGCCGACACTTCCTTTAAAACCGCTTTTAATTCGCGATTCTAAATCGAGGATAATGGCATCGATTTCATCAAGGTTCACGTTACTGCCGGAATTGCCTCTGGTTTCTACGGGGATAAACTGCAAGACCTCGCCTATCGGTTTGGTGCGGATGCGGTTGACACTGAGATCCAGTTGAGCAGGCTTGTAAAAGAACTCATTTGAATAATCAATGATTTCAGGAAAACTCCGGTAATGCTCACGGAGGGAAGTGGTGTAATTTGCAATGGCTTTGGCAAAACTTAAGGTTGACGTTCGGATATTGAAGGTTTTGAGCCATAGGATCTCGCCAGCGTTATCCTGCATGGGCTGCAAGACCTGTTCAACCTCCTGCTCATCTTCTTTTATCTCTTTGGAAACTTCTTGAATCAGCTCATTTTCCTCCTGATCTGTTGCCGATACATTGTAGTCATCCTGATAGGCATTAATGATATCCCTGAAATAACCTGCCGAATATTTTGAGTTCACGTTAAAGGCGCCAACCGCGCCGTACTGGTATTCATCTCCAAAAACAACGACCTGCTTTGCCCGCAGTATAAGGGAGATTGACTCGGCAATAGAGACCTGCGACGCCTCATCAATGACAAGAACATCTATCAGGTCTTCATCCATGGGGAAGTGCCTGGATATCATATCGGGTTCGGCAATAAGCCCGGATATGTTTTCCAGCAGCACCTGGGCCTGTTTGCTCGTCAGCCTTTTTCCACCGTCAAAGGAGACCTTGATTTTGGCAACATCCCCCAGGAAATTGTTGAGATTCTTCAACCGAAGGTCGTTCTGATATTCAACCTGTTTCTGCCTGAGCGCATAAAAGGCATCGAGATCTTCCCTGTTAAGTGTGTCAAAGGCCGTTGTTTTGGAGAGCGTATAGTGTCGTTGAATCCATTTCCAGATATCGACTTCGATACCAGTAAGATGGTTGAGCCGGGAGAGGGTGCTCAACTGTTTGCTTGTGATTTTTAGTCTGGTAAGGATTGGCCCATAGTTCTGAAAAAGCCTTACGATGGAATTGAAAAGATTTGCATCTACCTTTTGGAGCGCTTGCTTCACCCCGTCAAGGGTATCGTAAACCTCGGAAACACTTTTTCCTTTGTTTCCACTGACTTCGCGGTATTCGTCGATGATATCCCGGTGCTTCTTCAAAGAGATGGCGGTTCGAAGCTGGGGAATTCCCTTAGAAGCCATATCCAAGGTGAGTTCGTTTACCGGTACGTCTGCTAAACGCGAGATTTCTTCAACAATCCTGGTGTGTTTTAGGCTCCTCAAAGATTTGATCAACTGTTCCAGTCCCTTTTTGTCAGGGGACTTCCTGAACAGCTTTTTGAAGAATGCGCCGGGGATATCGCCGGAATGAAGGGAGGAAATGGGTATATCTTTTTTGAACGATTTTACGGATGCCTCGATCAGATCGACAAAAGACTTAGGGATTTCAGTCAAGGTTGTTTCAAAGTCAAAATCTTCGCCGGAATGAAGGTTTATTTCTTCGCAGGCCTTAAGAAACTTCGGGATATCTTTCCTTCGTTTTAAAAGAAAATGAGATGCTTGCAGGCTGATATCCTTGAAATTATCAATGCTTGCATCTTCTGCAAAATCGTGTATTTTTTTGAAATCAATTATGGCTGAATTGTCGATTTTGAGAAGCGCGAAATCATCCTCTGAAAACTCGCCGGAACCAACAAGACTATTCTGTGTCTGTTCAAATTCAAACAGACTATAGATGGTCTGCCGGTAACCATCGGATGAAGAAAGCTGTTTCTCTATTTTTTCGACAACAGTCCCTTTTGTGTCTTTTGTATCCTTTTCCGCAGCCTGCTCGTTATAGTCATTGGCGCGATCACCAGCAGCATTTATCACCGCATTTTGAAGGGAATTCTCAAGGCTGTTTATTGATCTACCATTCTTGGATAGCCTGATGATGGATGGTTTCGCCTTGGGGTGAAGGTTACAGAACTTGTCTGTAAGCATCCGATCGATCACATCAAGGGCTTGCTTCTTATGGGATGTGATAACAACGGATTTTCTTTCTTGATTGGCCCAATAGGTAATTGCAGCAATCGTGTGGGATTTACCTGTTCCAGGCGGACCGTCAACAACAATAGCTTTATTTTTAGGATTATTAAGGGCAAGCAGAATCCTCTTTTGGGAAACATTCAGATTTAAGGGATTATCGGAAATGTACCTGTTGGAGCTTTTGATCGGATATCTCTTCTTGAATTCATTATCCACCGTATCCTGAGTGTTTTCCACGTTTCCGTCAATATAATCCGAAATAAAATCGACAAATTTGCTTTTGCCCCCTGATTCAAGGTGCGTCATAATTTCTGAATAATCCAGGAGCTTTTTATTCTCGTTCCGTACGACCTGAAATCCGATGCGACATTTTATATCCGGGTAAATTTCTTTTGGCGCCTTGATTGGCCTGAAATGAGGTGCAAGCACAAAGGGCTCATTCCAGCCATACTGAGATTGCAAAAAAACCTCTATACCACTAAGAGTGGAAGCAGCATTTCTAAGGGTTGAGGATCTTGAGGTGGTTAGAACTGATGGGAATTTGAAATAATTAACCGCCGGTGTATTGATAAGCAAGAGGTCCCGAGGAAATGAAACTACGACTTCCCTGTTGCCAGGAATCAGAGTAACCTCTATAAAAAATATGGGGTACCCTTCAATGGTGTTATTATCTGTTTGCCTGTTCAGTTCATGAAAGAACAAATAGATTGTCCCGACGGTGTTATATCTTGCGTATTTCTGGATACTGGTAAATAGGTCATATAAGACTATGTCTTCAATGCCTTCCTTGAAATAGTTTCTAACGCTATTGAAATATTCCTCCTCGGTTCGGTTATCGCGCGCAATGGCCTGAAGCGCATCAAAATGTTTTTTCAGATAATTGGCAGAGTTGAAGGTTGAGGGCGGAACGTGATCAATTCCAAGCTCCTCTTTTAGGCGGCCAACCTTTTTTTCTTGTAATTCTAAAAGGATAAGCTCGATCTTTTTTCTAAGGGCAAGGTTATATTTCCGGCACCCATCAAGGAATGCCTGCTCATTATGTTTCTTGACCTCCTCTTTTGAAAGATCAGCATCTTTGGCGGGTTGGAGTCCTTTTTCAGTGGCAACGAGCGCCGTATTTCGTTCGGCTCTTCTAGCAAACTCTTGTTTGACACACGTTTTGAGATAATCCAGGCCAAACCTGGCGGAAAGGGCCTCGTTAATATCCAAGAGGACTTCATCACCGGAAAGTGAGAGAATATGCTCATTGTTTTTTACAGTAAGAGGAGTGTTATCTCCGGCCTTTATCCTTTGCAATAGTACATCTTTAAAGTCCTGGAATATTGCTAAATCGAGCGTCAGCTCATTGTTTGTCCATCGATAATTTATAAGGGTCCTGAAACTAAACTTTGTCTCGGTAAATGCCGCGAAGTAATTAAGGATGGTGGTGGAAAGTTTGTTTGCTTTTTTATTCTCTATTGCCATGATGAAACCTTTCTCAGACCAATAACACCAGGAGCTAATAGCTCGGCGGTTTTACATGAGCATGGATTACGGGAAAGCCTGATTTAGAGTTGTTCCATATTTTCCAATTGTGCTCTTTTTCTGAACTACCCATGCAATGTTAGTTCCCTGGCACTTGGCGCGGGTTAAAAGAGCGTTTCCATGCCAACTATATGATGGAAATAATCACTTTTCTGAAGATCTGCTGTAACTTCTCCGCCTGAAATAAGAATCCGCTCTATGGTATAATGACGAGGAACTTTAAGAAATTTTATTTTCCGCTGTATTCCAGGAATTATTGATGAGCTGATTGGTCTTGTCGAATATTTACACTCAATTAATGTTAACACCTGCCCTTTTCTATGGACTAAAATGTCTATCTGCAAACCTTCATCATGGCTTCTATTTCTTTTTCGCTGTCTGAAAAATGGCCCGAAACCGATAATTTGATGTATATCGTAACCGATATTCTTAAGAATATTCAGCAAATTTTTCATGCACAATTTTTCAAAAGCCAGCCCGAAATAATTGCTCAGGCTTTGTCCTGCAACTTTATCAAACAACCCCGGCTCAGTATTAAGTTCAATAATATCCCTGTTCGGTTCAATATAATTAAAATAAAATCTTAACCATTCATCCCATAAAACCAGTTTTTTTGTTTTTTCTCCACTTGCGCCAAACGGCGCTTTTGGTGTGAACACTTTTATGAAATCGGCCTGTTCCAGATTGTTAATATAGCTGGTAAGCCCACCTCCTGAAGAGATTGTTAAGTGTTTTCCAAGCTCTTCTTTTGAGCAACTCTTTTGAGAGAGAACTTTCACTATACGCTCATAATTCTTGACTACCTTAAATTGCTCTTTAAATATGGTTTCAAATTCATTCACAAAAAAACCATTCTTTTGAAAACATAATCTGTCCACGTTGTCGAAAAATGACAAGCGCGGATCCATTTGCTCCATATATTTCGGGATTCCGCCAAAAACCATTAAAAACCTGGCTATTTCAAAATCTGAACGAAGGTTTTTAAAAAACAGCCTGGCTTCTGAGGCAGGCAGAGGCGGCAGCTTGATTTCAAACGTCTTTCTATTGTGCAGCGCTTTTGAATGAACAATATGTTTCAGCATGAAACTGGCAATTGAACCACATATAACCAGCGTTAAGTTAGGATTTTTTTTCCAGTGATTATCCCAGTAATATTTTAAAAGGGACACAAGTTCACTTCTCCCTGAAGCCATCCAGGGGAATTCATCAAAGACAACGTAATGGCGATTTGTTTTTATGTGATATGTCAGAATATCAAAAACTTCGCGCCAGTCTCCAGCAAGGCTTCGCGGTGTTTTTGTTTGTTCAGCCAGTTGATGTAAAAAATGATCAATCTGCTTTTTTAAAGAAACATTTTGAAGCGCCTCAAAATACAAATCTCCTTTTCGTGACGGCCCTTTCATCAATAAGGAGCTTTTCCCAATGCGACGTCGCCCGTAAACTATACCAAGTTCGGCACGGTTTGAAGCAATAGCATCTTTTAGAATGCTTAATTCATATTTTCTTCCAAAAAACATAGATTAATCATAGATCGGCAAAGATTTCTTGTCAATAATTGTTTGCTGATTTAGCTAAAATTGAAATAGATCGGCAAAGATAAAATAATTTCTATCTTTGCCGATCTGTTTTGTCTAACTGTTTCAATACGGGGAAGGGACTCTATTTTACGCTGTGACGGGCTTTGCCTTCGTCCCACGACATGGCAGGATCTAATGATGAATCGTACCGGTAGGCGGCATGCGGCTTTTTCTTGCGAAACTGGGCATGTGTTCCCACATCGGGCCGCAGCAGCGACTCCGCGGTTGGATGCCGGTAGGTTTCAGTCCGGGGAGGATTTTGGGTCTTTTTCTTGCGCGCCATTTCTTTTCCCCTTTTAAAGTAAGTTCTCAATAAGTCCAGGCAATATTGGAAAATCCCCCCTGGCCCAGACCTGGCTTTGGTAGGTTGCGGGACGATCGAATATAACTACTTTGTTAGGTTACGATATATGCCGACCAAGTCGCGCCAGGGCAGGCCTCGATCCCCCTTTGCAAAAGGGGAAGGAGCCCTAAATGCGAGTGAATTATCCTAATCTATCAGAAGGGGCCGCAAAACCTGTTGAAAACTATCTGAGAATGGTTTTATGGTCAAGGTGTTTTGAAAAGCTCAACCGGTAAATAGTCAACTATATCGGCGGGATTTGATGAAGCGAGATTGTCCAATTTTGATTTGAATTTTGAAGTTAACTGCATTACCCTGATTTCTTCAATCGTTCGGTGGTTCAGGACCATGAAAGGCTGTGGGCAATATGAATCAAGTTATAGAATCGCTTTCGCGATTTTATGCAATGCGGCGCCGACTTCGCCATAGTAGCCTTGGCTACGACGGCTGAATTCGCCGCTCAAAAAAAAGAAATTCCTATACAATCAAGATATGAGTAGAGCAAGCTTAGGGAAGTGAAGCTATGGCAAAGATCGGACGAAATGCTCCGTGCCCTTGCGGCAGTGGCAAGAAGTACAAGAAGTGTTGCCTCAAAAAACATGAAGACGAGCATCTGAAAAAAATAGAGAAAGGGCAGCGGCAACGGGCAAGAGCGGCTCAAGCGGATATGGCGCATAATGAGTTATTTGAAGACGTGGCTGAACATGCCGAGTGGGTGGAGAGCCGGAAGGCCGAAGATAACCACTGGCCGTCCGAGGAAGAAGGTGTTAGCGAAGGACGGAACGGGTGGGAACCCAGAGAACCCTGTCCCCAAATTGACCGATCTCTGCCCGAAATTTCTGGCGAGAATCAAGCGATCGTAGACAAGTGGTGGGAAAAATCCGGTCCCATTTATCTCGAAAGTGATGCGGACAAATTGATTCCCCGAATCGAAGCTTTTATGGAAGCTCATCCCGCCCTGTTTGTACACCTCTACCTGCATGAGGAATGCCTGTTCGAATTGGGCGCTGAGTTGGCACGCCGCGGTGAGCACCACCGCTATGTAGATCTCTTGCAGCGGATACGCAGGAAACATCCCGAGGTGTTTCTCCTCAGCCATGCCTATTATGACCGGGATATCATCACCGAACTTATTTTGGATGAACGGCAGGAGGACATCTCGCAATACCTCAATTTTTTCAAAGAATATCCGGATTCCAATCCAGATAGTTTAGCAGAGGTCATTGATATCCTGTTAGCGACAAACTGCCAGGAGGCCCTGTTTGATCTGGTCAGACAAACCGCCATTCCAGTGGCGTGTTCTCCCCGTGTGATCAGAGGCAGCTTTGCCCTAAGCTGGTTCTTTTTTGAGCAGTATATTCCGTATTTGGAAAAGGGGGACAGGTCCGAAACAGATTGCCGTGATCTTGTGGAAGCCCTGAATGGCATGGATCTTCCCTTTGATCCAGAATTCGATCTGGAGCAAATCAAAACGGCGTTCACTGCAGTATTCGATGGGGTGGCTGCATGGAATATAACCCGATGTGCCAAACAAAGAGACCTGGAGGAATTTTACGACCAGATCGGTTGGAACTTCATGTCCTGGTTAAAGCAGAAGAAAGGACTGACCTGGGCCTACTGCACGCTTCTTTGCCGATAGGCTTGGAGCCTATTTTACGGATATACCGGAGGGAAAGCGACCGAAAAAGGCATTTGGCTTCGAGCAAGAACGTCTCGACAGGCACATTGCGACAAATTATAAGAGACTTTTCTTTATCGATGGGGTGCGTGCTATTTCCCTGTTGCAAGCTGTCTATGACTTTGGCGAGTACTTGAGAGAAAACCGGGTCTTTTCCGAAGAAGACGTTGGTCAAACCAGAGACGCATGTTTAACCCTTTTTGAAACCTGCAAGAAGGCCGTGCCTGAAACAGATGCAGGCCCCCGGATTTTCGCCGACTTCCCTGAATACAGATGGACGCTCTGATCTTTGTGGCAGTTATTCAGGCGGAGGGCAGCCGGATCATTGTTTCAGGGAAAGCGGCCATGATCACCTTCTAATTACCTGTTCTTTTTTCCGGCAGGGCCGCATTATATTCCCTGGTCGCACTTGACGAAAAGAGCACGGCTTCGTAGATCTGTTCGAAAGGAAAAGTGTCATTTCCCACAACATAGTGAGGCGGGTTGCGATCAAAGGCGAGGCCAAAACGGCCGGGTTCTTGAAAGAGCGAGGTGCCCGGCAGGACATGCAGGATACTCATGACGATACGTGAAGGCTTCAAACCCATAGCGTAAGCCACAGAAGCAACACAACGAAAGAAATTATCCCCTGGCAGGCCCACAATCAAGTCGCACCAGACTTCAATGCCGGCCTCTTGCATCAAACGTACGCCGCGGGCAAATTTTTCGGGGTCAAAATAACGGCCAATACGCTTTTGTGTTTCCGGGATGGCCGTCTGGGGGCCTGTTTCAACGCTCTGCACACCGGCCTGAACCAGATAGTTGACTGTTTCCTCGTCTACTTGTTCCGTAAAGACCTCGATTGTCCTTAGCCGGGTGTCATATCTGTTGGCGTCCCGAAGAATGCTGGCGATCTTTCGCAGATGCTTGGGATTCAGGTTAAAGACCGAATCAACAAAATGGAAGCTTCTGATGCCTGGATCTCCCATGACAAGCTCGACCTCGGCCTTCACGCGCTCGTAAGAAAAAAAGCGAAGCCCTTTGTGGCGTCCGCCCTCATAACAAAAACCGCACCGGAACGGACATCCCCGAAAGGACTGCAGATAGGTCACACCGTCTCGCGGAGTCAATACCCCCGTAAGATATGGAGAAGGGATCTCATCCAGGTCTTTAATGGGTGGGCGGTCCTTGTTTCTCACGACCTCCTGGCCCTTGCGGAAGGAGATGCCGGTGATATCTTCCAGGCGGCCCTTCCTCGCAAAGTAGCACTTGATCAGGTCCAGGAAGACCGCCTCACCTTCGTCATGCACTCCCACATCCAAGGCCTGATTTTTTTCAAGGTACTGATCGGCGACGGGGCCTACCTCCGGGCCACCCACAACGATGGGTACATCGGGCATAATCTGTTTGACGGATCGGGCCAGTTCCAAGATCTTTTCCATACTCCAGCAATAGCAGGAAAGGCCGAGGAGATGGGGTTTGTACTCTGTGATGTAATAGAGGGCCTGGCGGACATCGCCTTCTTCATTGCTGAAACTCAAGATTTCGATTTGCGTCCTGCGGCAAACTGTGGGTTCTTTCAGGGCAAACGCCTTGATGTAGCCCAGGGCCAGAGAATCGTGGCCGGCTGCGTTAAAAGAAAGAAGGAGGATTCGACTCTTACTGTTTGGCATACAGTGATCCTGTATTGAGTAGGTGCCTCAAATCTTCCAAGTAAGGAGATGAGGAAACGGCCCGGAATTCTCGCGAACCCCTTTTACGAATGTAATCTTCAGGCGGTCCGCCGCAAATATCTTTGTATGCGCAAGCACGGCACGCTTTCAGTCTCTCTCTTTCCTGGATGGCAGGCTGAATCAATTCGGCAACATGCATTTCACATGCCTTCATCAAGCAGGGCGGAAAGCCCTCGCACACAGACCAGGTTCGATTAAGTGTGGCTACTTTCATGGCATTGGCCGCCATCTGCGCTGCCTCACCCAGCAAAAAATCAGAACCCCTTCGGGCCAAGACGATGCGATCAACCCCAAAGGATATGAGCAAGCTCACAATGGAAGTCAGGTCTTCAAAGTTTGCCTGGCAGACCGCCACACGAGCTCCCACATAAATAGAGCTCCCATACTCCTTTGAGCTGCTCGACAGTGTACCAAGGTTTTGCAGTCCCTGGATGGTTTGGTCAAAACTGCCTCTCGCACCCGTAACCGCCTCGTGTGTTTCAGGCCTGGAACCGTTTATCTTTACTTCAAATAGACGACAACCCTGCTCCGCCAAACTCGTTAGCACATCCCACTCGGCCAGGCTCCGTGCGTTCGTCGCGAGCTTGATACGTCTGGCGCCTCGGCTACGAGCATAGGAAATCAAGGAAACCAGGTCCTTGTGAAGAGTCGGCTCCCCTCCCCACAATTCAATATTCTCGGGGTCATCCAGAGCATCGAATTCATGGATCAGCTCGGTCAAACCACGATTCTTCTCGTCATTTCTTGCCGGACACACGAGGCAGTCGTTGTCGCACTGAGAGCCGAGAAAGAGCCTATGATAAGTAATCATATCGAAAGAATTGCATACAATGTAGAGGATTGCAAGTTTTCGGGGAGTGCAACACGGCAACGTCAAAGTCGATCGAGTTTCCTACGCCTAAAATTCGTGCTTTGAATTTACGAAGATTGTCTAAGGGAAGGACAAAATCGGAAACGCATAATTCAATCCGCTAGTTGCGGACTTTTCAGGAGATGAGGGAACGTCGTTGATATCAAACCGGTAGATCGAACCAGGAGGACTTTCGCCTTTCACCGCATCAACCACTATGAGCCGATCCGCCCCTGTTACCACGTTCATAAGTCGGAAACCGTCTGTTCCCCCTTCAATCACTTCCACGCCGGCAGGTAAATCCATCTCCATAAGCTTGTTGGCCACATGGACTCCCACTCCTTCGTCAGACAACAGCAGGTTGCCCACTCCCAGAATCACAATATGTTTGGGGGGGACATTTCTGCCCCCCCAACTTTGTTGGTATCCGGTTGCTCAATTTTTGTCATATTTTGCTATTTTTGCTATGCATCCTTGTCATAGCAGGTAAGACAACAGTGCATACAGCGATTAGCTTCCTTCAACGCTTCTTCTTCCGTAACCGTCAAATCCACCTCAGCATATGTATGCTGTCTTTCGTAAGTGCCCGGCTCAAGCTCGGGCTGTTCTATGCGGCCCTTTTTCTCGATGCCTTCGATACTCTTAAACATGGTGCCGGGTATGTGACCACTCATGCGTCTGGGATCTACCCGAAGCCTGTTCTCAGGCATTGCCATGTCTTCTCCCATGAGATATTTGTGAATACCCCTTGCAGCGCGTCTTCCTGCCCCGATGGCCGCGACCAAAAGCCCGGGCGGTCCCGCACAGTCGCCGCTTGTAAATACGTAAGGGATGGCTGTCTGATGGGTATCGGGATCATTCATGATCGCGCCCCTGCTGGTTTCAACCCTTGATACCGCCGTCCCTTCTTCGTCCGCAAAGGCAGAATCGGTTGTCTGACCGATCGCAAGGATGAAGTTGTCAATCTCTATCACCGTCTCGGAGCCTTTAACGGGAACAGGGCTTCGTCGACCGCTGGCATCCGGTTCCCCCAGCTCATTTTTCAAGTACTCTATACCGGTTAGATTTCCCTCATCGTCAGTCATGAATTTGGTCGGGGTGCATAGTGTCACAAACTCTATGCTTTCGTGTTTACAGGCCTCTATTTCCACCTGGTTTGCGGGCATCTCCTTGATGGTCCGCCGGTAGAGGCAGTAGACCTTCTCGGCCCCCAGGCGAATACTGGAGCGCAGACAATCCATGGCAACATTGCCCCCGCCGATGACGCCAACCTTTTTTCCTATGGGCATCGGATCTCCCAGGCCCTGTCTTCTCAGATAGGTAGTAGCCGGAATTACCCCTTTGACCTTGTCTTCGTCAGGGATCCTGGCAGAGGCATGGTTCATGGCCCCAATGGTCATGAGCACGGCATCAAACCCGCCTCCCACAAGGGACTCCAGATCAAAGTCAACGCCGAACTTAACGCCAGTCCTGACGTCTATGCCACCAAGATCGAGAATACGTTTGACATCTTTTCCAAGGATGGCCTTGGGAAGCCGGTATTCGGGGATGCCGTAATAAATCATGCCGCCCAACTCGGGCAGCCATTCGAAGATTTTCACCTGATGGCCGAGACGTCTCAAGTAAAAAGCAGCGGTCAGACCGCTCGGGCCCCCGCCTACAATGGCCACCTTGTATCCCGTATCAGGGGCGACCGGGATTTTCACCTGTGCAGCATTATCAAAAACCCAGTCAGAACAGAAACGCTTCAGTTGGTTGATGGAAACCGGATCATCGGCCAGGGCCCTTCGACAGGCGTCTTCGCAAGGATGAGGACAAACTCGACCTGTAGAAAGAGGCATTGGATTACGTTCCATAATAGTAAGATAGGCCTGGTCGTATTCCTTGTTTTTGATGTGATGGATGTACTTCGGGATATTGATTTCCGCAGGGCAGGTCTGACGGCATGGAGCCAGACGATCGTCAACAAGGTTCATATGGAGAATGCGATCGGAAGGCTTGGTGACCTGCATGATCCCCTTGGGACAGGCCTTTTCGCAGGCCCCGCAGCCCACACATTTTTCCACGTCAACTACTGGAAAGCCTTCCGGGCCGATTTCAAGGGCTCCAAAGAGACACGCCTTCACACAGGACCCAAAGCCAAGGCATCCCACGGCACAGTCCTTGGCCCCTGCATACAGCAGGTAGGCGGCCCGGCAATCATTAACACCCATATAGGAAAATTTTTCGGGCGCCCGGAAACCTCCCGTGCAGGTATTTTGCGATGTCAGCGGTTCTGCCGCGCCGGCCTCCAGGCCTAGAACCGCAGCAACCTTTGCGGCACCGTCGGCGCCCGCTACGACACAAGCACCCACATCCGCTCGACCAGCTACAATCGCCGCAGCACAGGCGCCGCAGCCCGTATAGCCACACCCACCGCAGTTGGCTCCGGCCAGACAGTCTGTGACCAGCGCAATGCGCGGATCCTCCCACACATAAAATACTTTAGAGGCAATCCCAAGCAATACGCCACTGATACTACCCAACCCTAACATGAGAAGTGCGGCTTCTAACATTCCTGTTACCTCCCAATCCGGACAAACCGGAATTAAGGATTTGCTCTAAATCATCCCTTTGAATCCAAGGAATGAAAGGGACATAAATCCAGCCGTAACCAGAGCAATTGAAACATCCTGCAAAGGCCCGGGCACCCTTCCTATGATAATCCGTTCACGCAGGCCTGCAAACAGAATCAGGGCCAGACCAAAGCCAGCCGGATAGGCTACAGAAGAAATGAGCATCTCCAAGAAGTTGTATTCTTCCTTGATATTGATCAGACACACTCCCATAACCGCACAGTTGGTCGTGATCAAGGGGAGAAAAATACCCAGCCCCGCATAAAGGGCTGGCATGCTCTTCTTCATGAAGATTTCCACAAACTGAACCAGCGCGGCGATCACCACGATGAATACGATAGTCCTGATGTATTCAAGGCCCAACGGTTTTAAGAAAACCGCCTCGAAAATCCAGGTCACAATACCTGCCATGGCAAGGACAAAGACCACGGCCATGGCCATACCCGTGGCGTTGTCCATGCTTTTGGACGTGCCAAGAAAAGGGCAGTTACCCAGATACTGAATCAGCAGGATGTTGTTGACCAGGATAGCGCCTACGGCAAGTAAGATATAATCTCCCATTTGACTACTCCTTAACCTAACGAATTTCCTTTTCTCGAGCGGCGTATTCAGCCGTCGTAGCCAAGGCTACTATGGCGAAGTCGGCGCCGCGTTACATAAAATCGCGAAGCGATTTTATTTCCCGGCCAGGTTCATGAGAGCAAGGACCAGACCCAGGCAGACAAACGCGCCAGGGGCTTCAACCATGAACGTAAAGGGCTGAAAGGACGGCCCGAATAGTTGAATCACACTATCTGAGAATGGCACGGAGATGGTGCCGGCGCCAAAGGCTTCACGAATTCCGGCCAAGGCACCGAGGGCAATCGTAAAACCCACGCCTATGCCGAGCCCGTCCGCTATCGATGCTGGCAGGGAATTCTTCGAGGCAAAGGCCTCGGCTCGCCCAAGGATAATACAGTTCACCACGATTAGAGGGATAAAGATACCGAGTTGTAGAAAAAGGGGATAGGCCACGGCCTGCATGACGAGTTCCACCACTACCACAAAAGTGGCGATGATGATGATGAAACACGGCACCCTCACCTGACTCGGTATACTCTTACGCAGCATAGAGACCAGGATATTCGAACACACAAGGACAAAGGTGGCTGCAACCCCCATCCCCACGCCATTTGCCACCGTCTTGGTCACCGCCAGGACCGGACAAAGCCCGAGGACAAGCCTGAAAGGCGGGATCTCTTCCCATAACCCCTTGGTAAATTCTTGGACAATTGTCTTGGCCATTATTGTTCTCCCTATTTAGCGAATGCCTTGGCTTGCTCTATGATTTGCGGCTTCAGCTTCTTGTAAAATCCCGCACTATCCGTAACACCTGCACACACACCCCTGGATGTTATCGTAGCGCCTGATACTGCGTCTATCTGTCCCCCGTCCGGCTTAACCTTGAAAGGCTTAGTAATGGACATCCCCTTGAATTGCGCCCTGAAAGACGGATCATCTTTCGCCCTTGAACCCAAACCCGGGGTCTCAGCGTGGGTGGTGACACCCATTCCCAGCAATTCATCGGTTTCAATGTTAACGCCTACCATGACGCCAATGTCTCCCCCAAAACCTTTGCCAAAGGTCTCATAGGCAACAGCGGGCTTGCCATCGAATACCCCGACATAAAAGGCCCTCTCTATCTCACCGTCTTTGATCTTGAAGCGATCAACGAGCGGATCATTGGTGCATCCTTGCAAGATCTCTATGATGGCAGGGCCTTTTACAAACTTGAGCTGCTGGTATTCGATTTTTGCCGCAGTCCCCGATTTTACGCCTGCCAGCACGACACCCGAAACGGCCGCCAGAACGCCAAGAATTACAATCATCCTTATGACATCACGCATTTTCTACCACCTTTCCAATCGCTTTGGGTCTAATCTTATCCAGGAGGGGATTGGCAAGATTCATAAGCAGGATGGAAAAAGGAACACCATCTACATAGGCCCCGATGTTTCTGACAAGCACGGTCATCACCCCGGCCAAGAGACCGAAAATGAGCATGGGAATGAAATTTGCCGGAGACGAGGAGTCCTCAGGCACAAGAAAAAAGGCTGCAATCAATGTATAACCGGCAAAGAGATGAAACATCGGGCCGGCATACTGACTTGAATCGGAGAGGTTGAACAGGAGCGCCGTCACAAAGACGCCTGCCAGAAATGAAAGGGAGATCTCCCATCGCATGTATCCCCTCAACATGAGGTAAAGGCCACCTACAATGAGTCCCAGGCCGAATGTGGAGCCGATGGCCCCTGCCTGTCTGCCCATAAATAGGTCGCCCAGGCTAAACTTCGCGATCGCCCCCGGGCCAAACGCCTTCAAATCGGCCAGGGGATACGTCATGGCAAAACCGAGGTCATAATTGCGCAGGGCTTCATTGAAATCAAAGATGCCTTTGAACGAAATAACGAGCATGGCCAACGCGAGAAGGGGTGGATTCAGAGGATTAAACCCAATGCCACCAAATATCTGTTTTCCCACGATAATGGCAATAAAGGTTCCCAGGGCAATTACCCACCAGGGAGCAGTGGCCGGCATGAGCATGCCCAGCAGGAGCCCGGTGACTGCTGCGCTGCCGTCACCAATAGGGGCAGGTTTTTTCAAGATAGCACTCCAAACCAGTTCCCAGATCATGGCGCAGGCCATGGAAAAGGCAATGACCGCAAGGGCAGGCGCACCGTACTGGCTTATGCCCATCAACACCGCCGGAAGTGCGGCAATTATAATATGGTAATTCTTTGTGGATAACCTACTGCCGTCGTGCCAATAAGGCGCGTGGGCCACGACAAGTTTTGTTTGACTACTCATTGGCTGCCTCCGCGGTTTCCATCAGGCTAAGTTCGTATTTTCCCAACATAATATACTGAAAAATCGGAATCCTGGACACGCAAACGTAAGAACACAACCCGCACTCAATACAGCAATCCAAATCATACATGTTCCTCGCATCCTCATAAAGGCGGGCCTCCAAAAACCGAACAAGCATGTTGACCGGGATCTTGACCGGACATATCCTGATACACTCTCCACAGTTAACGCACGGGTAATCCGTTACCTGGGCGCTGTCGGCTTCATCCTGCACCACAATGCCGTCAGTCCCGGGCTCAACCGGCAGGTCTTCCGAATAGGTAGCCGTGCCTCTCAAGGGACCTCCGAGAATGACACGATCCCGATCGCTCAAAGAGATATCGCAGGCTTGAAGCACATCCCCTATGCGGGTTCCGATTCTGGCCCTCACGTTTCTGGTGGCGCCATCTTTGCCCACTACGGTAAGGACCTTGGTCACACTGGGCCGGCTCGCACTAAAGGCAGTCCCAATAGCAGCCACGGCTTCCGCGCTCATGAAGACGGTTTCCGTGTCCTCGACGGCATCGCCCGCTAAGACCACTTGACCCAGCAAGTCCTTCATTACCATGTGAGGCAGGCTGTCAGGGTAGGTGTCGCTCACTGTCTTTACTTCCGCGCCTGTAGTAGTGGCCTGCTGAACAAGATTTTCAGGCACCGTGATGACGATGCGATTTGCGCCGGTAATCTTCTTAAGGGCTTGAACACCGCTCTTGACGGCAGCGCCTTCATTTTGGACCACATATTGGTTAACTGTCAGGAGCAAGTCCTGATCCATGCCATTGATTACGATAGTCCGTATGGTTTTTTCCGGATCGGAAAAGGCTTTGAAAGAAGGGCTTCCGGGAGCGTATTCAAAGAACTTCATGGCCGTATCAAGGGTCGGCTCGTTTTTGAACTGATCATCCCAGTTGTCTTGGCCGCCGGCATCGATGGTGATGGCTGAATACTTTTGCGCCAGGGGCCCAACATGTGGCGCCAAGGCGGATATGGTGCCGGTGACAGAGGAGATAACGTATTCGGCGCTCTCCGGAGACGCAGAGAGCCTCTGTCCGGTCTTGACAGCGTCACCCACGTTGAGTGTGCTCGGAGGCCCTCCGTTTTGCGACACCTTTAACAACAGAGTCACCTTTTTAGGGGCTGGAAGCTCTTGGACCGAGTCCGGTACCAGGTTGTACTGCAGCCTCGGCTTTACTAAACCTAAGAACGATCTCTTTATCATTGCTCGATCCTTTGTTCTATAATCCCATTAGCGCTCGCTACATGACATGACATGCCGCACACTCAACCGGCCCGGCCCCACTCTCTTCGTGGCAGCCCTTACAATTGGTGTGCAGGGCATCACCCCTTGTTGGTTCGCTCTCCGGGCCATGACAGTCCTCACCGCTACACGACATGGACCCGTCTTCCTGCTCCTCATGATGGCAATCATCACAGGCAACACCGTAACCTTCGTCAGCCGCATGAGTCTTGTGATCATACAGAATTTTTCCTGCATTGCTTGTGAACATAAGCCTTACCGGTTCCTCAGGGCTTTCCTGCGGGAAGGCGGCATAGCAGACAACTCCTACGACGAGCAAGATTGCTGCGAGGGCAAATGCCAATGCTTTTTCGTTCTTTGAGGTCATCTTATATCACGTTCCTTTCGCTGGACCTTGATTGTTGAAAAGCTGTATTCCTTTTGGGATTTGCCTGTGAAGGGAAGATGGGGTTTAGTCAAAATACCAATATATGCAGTTACTGTGGAAGATAACATAACCCTCTTTCTTTTCTCAGGTGTACAGAACAGATAGCAAGTCAGCCGTTTTGATCAAAGATGGACACGTCCTATATGATAACTACCTGACAATGTCAAGAAGATTTTGGGACAAAAAGCGCTTGACAAATTTGCCTGGAGAGGATAATAGGCACTTTCGGACTTACGCCTTCCACAGTTTTGGTTGCTTATATGAACGCAATAGTTCATCCGTAACCGTCTCTTTAAGATTCCCTTATGTCCGCATATGCTTGGCATAAGGATGACAGGAGTTGTGATATGGCAAGTGGTAAAGATGTTGTCGGTTCGGTTCTGGTTGTAGGCGGCGGCATCGCCGGTATGCAGGCTGCCCTGGATCTGGCCAATGCAGGCTACTATGTTCATCTTCTTGAAAAAGGCCCCGCTATCGGCGGCGGCATGGCCCAGCTCGATAAGACCTTCCCCACCAATGACTGTACCATGTGAATCATTTCACCCAAGCTGGTCGAGGTCGGCCGGCACATTAACATCAGTCTAATCACATACGCAGATGTAATGAGTGTTGAAGGCGAGCCTGGCAGGTTCAAAGTCAAAGTGAAGAAGAGGGCCCGCAGCATTGATCCGGACCTATGCACGGGTTGCGGCACCTGCCTTGCGGGCTGTCCGGTGACGAATCAGCCGTATCCGAAAGAGGCCTAGGGATACTAATGCCGGGCCTGAATATGAGCCAACCGAGAGGTAGAGCAGATGACCGCTATCGAAAGAGAACGTTCGGCTAAACAAGAGCCTGTAGACACGGCGTATCTTGACAGCGTGCTTGAGCGAAATAGGGAGGATCCTGAGAACCTGATCATGATCTTGCAGGACGTAACCGCAAGGTACAACTATCTCCCCAAAGATGCCTTAACATACGTGACCGACAGGCTCAACCTTCCCATGTCCCTGATTTACGGCGCAGCCACCTTTTACAAAGCGTTTAGCTTAACACCAAGGGGTAAATATGTCATCAATGTCTGTCTTGGGACGGCCTGCCACGTCCGGGGAGGCGGGAGGATCATGGAGAGCCTTGAAGAAAAGTTAGACATAAGCAAAGGCGGAACCACCGAAGACATGAAGTTCACTCTGGAGTCTGTGAGGTGCTTGGGCTGCTGCGCCCTGGGGCCTGTCATCACGGTAAACGAAAAGGCTCACGGCGGATTGGACAGGAAAAAGGCTCTCAAGCTCGTAGAACAATATGAAGCAGAGGCCTAACAAACGCACTCATCTACGGAACGGGGAATATCATGAGCAAGTTGCAGAGTCAGAAGGACTACGAGAAGTTGAGGGGCCAGCTCGAAAAAGAGCGTGACCCTGAGCGTCTTCTTGTCTCTCTCTGCGCCGGTTCAGGCTGCGGTGCCTACGGCACGCAAGAGGTCAGGGAGGCCCTGGAGCAAGAGATTTCAAAGAACGGCCTGAAGGGAAAGGTGGAGGTAAAGGTTACGGGGTGCCACGGCTTTTGCGAGCAGGGACCGATAATGGTGATTCATCCTGAGGGTATCTTTTATCCCAAGGTAAAGCCGAAGGATATTCCGGAGATTGTTTCCGAGACGATAGTTAATCAGAAGGTCATTAAAGATAAGCTGTATAAGGATCCGGTGTCAAAGAAGAGGATTTCAAAAGAAGAGGACGTTCCGTTCTATAGTCGGCAGCACCGTATTGTTTTGGGCAACAACGGCATCATTGATCCTAGCAAGATTGATGATTACATCGCCGTGGACGGTTATTCCGCTCTGATAAAGGTCCTTTTCAGCATGTCTCCGGAGGAGGTTATTGCGGCCGTAAAGACGTCCGGGTTACGAGGCCGAGGTGGAGGTGGATTCCCCACGGGAATAAAGTGGGAGACCTGCCGCAAGGTTCACGGGGATACAAGGTACGTCATGTGCAATGCTGATGAGGGCGACCCCGGCGCGTACATGGACAGGAGTGTGTTGGAGGGAAATCCCCACAGTGTGCTTGAAGGGATGATTATCGGGGCGTATGCCATCGGTTCGCATCATGGCTTTATTTACGTGCGGAACGAATACCCGCTTGCTGTGAAAAATATCGGCATTGCCATCCACCAGGCCGAGGAATACGGTCTGCTTGGGGAAAACATCCTTGGCTCCGGCTTTGATTTTGCGGTCAAGATTAGTCGCGGGGGCGGTGCCTTTATCTGCGGCGAGTCAACTGCGCTGATGCGCTCGCTGGAGGGAAAGATCGGCCGTCCCAGAGCGAAATACATCCACACTGTAGAGAAGGGCTACCGGGATAACCCCTCGACCCTGAACAATGTGGAGACATGGGCCAATGTGCCCGTAATAATCAACAAAGGGGCCGAGTGGTACGCCTCTCTGGGCACCGAGAAAAGTAAGGGGACAAAGGTTTTCTCACTAGTGGGCAAGGTGAGAAACACCGGCCTGGTGGAGGTTCCTATGGGTACCCCCTTGAGGACGATAATCTACGACATTGGTGGAGGCATCCCCAAGAAACGGAAGTTCAAGGCTGTACAGACCGGCGGCCCCTCAGGCGGCTGTATTCCCGAGGACCTCCTGGATATGCCTGTTGACTACCAGAGCCTTGCTGAGGTGGGCTCCATGATGGGCTCTGGCGGTATGATCGTGATGGACCAGGACACCTGCATGGTGGATCTGGCCAGGTTTTTCTTAGAGTTTCTTCAGGAAGAATCGTGCGGCCAGTGTATACCGTGCAGAGAGGGGATCAAGAGACTTCTCGAAGTTCTTACTGACATATGTGCCGGGAACGGCAAAGACGGGGACATTGAACTGCTGGAGGAGCTTTCCGGTACGGTCTCCAAGCTTTCCCTGTGTGCCCTGGGAGGGACGGCCCCGAACCCGGTCATGAGCACGATAAGATATTTCCGCAAAGAATATGAGGCCCACATCTACGACAAGAAGTGCCCTGCGGGCGTGTGCAAGGAGTTGTTCCATTACGAGATTGACGAGGAGAAGTGTAACGGTTGTCACATATGTTTCCTCAGGTGCCCCCAGGAGGCGATATCAGGCGAGAAGAAGGGACCTCACACCATAGACCAGGAAAAGTGCATAAAGTGTTCGATCTGTTACGAGTCGTGCAAGCTGGACGCCATAGCCATAAAATAAATTTTGAAGACAGAGAAGGGTTTGAAAAATGGTTACCTTGACATTGAATGGCAAGCAGGTTCAAGCAGAGGAGGGATCGACCATCCTCCAGGTAGCTGAGAGCAATAACATTAGGATCCCCACCATTTGCAACCACAAGGCTTTAGAGCCGGCAGGTTTGTGCCGTCTCTGTACGGTGGAGGTCTTTGACGGGCGGAGGACGCGATTTGTCACTTCATGCAACTACCCTGTGTGGGAAGGGATGGAGGTCACGACCGACTCTGAGGAAGTCATCCGTCACAGGAAGATGATTGTAGAGTTACTCCTGGCCCGATGCCCCAATAACGACTTTGTCAAGAACTTGGCCGCCGAATTTGGCGTCGAAGCCCCGAGGTTCAAGCTTGAAGACGATGACTGCATCCTTTGTGGGCTATGCGTCCGGGTATGCGAGCGGATGGGTATCCGTGCCATAGATTTTTCTGGCCGCGGCACTGAAATGGAGGTGGCCGCGCCGTTTAAGGTTTTCACAGATGCTTGCGCGGCCTGCGGTGCCTGCGAGTCCCTGTGTCCTACCGGCCATATCAAGCTGTCGGAGATCACCGATAAAGAGGTGCACCGGATACCGTCGGAGTTTAACGAAGGATTGATTGGCCGAAAGCCGATTTATATCCCTTATCCGCAGGCCATACCCAATATACCGGCTATCGACCGGTCTATGTGCGCCCATTTTATCAATGACGGTTGCAAGATCTGCGCTGACCTTTGTCCCACCGGTGCCATAAACCACGATCAACAGGACGAAGAGGTTGAAATCGATGTGGGCGCCATCGTCCTGGCCACAGGATTTAAATCTTTTGACCCCAGCCGGTATGACACCTATCATTATGCCGATCATCCCAATGTTGTGACATCTATGGAGTTTGAGCGGATTCTGTCTGCCTCGGGCCCCTGGGGCGGTCACCTGATACGCCCTTCGGACGAGAGAGAACCGAAGAAGATTGCCTGGCTCCAGTGCGTGGGCTCACGGGACATCAACCCGTGTGATAATGGTTACTGTTCAGGCGTCTGCTGCATGTACGCCATCAAGGAGGCGGTCATTGCCAAGGAACACAGCAAGGATCCGCTGGACTGCGCCATTTTCTTCATGGATATGCGCACTTATGGGAAAGAATTCGAGCAGTATTACAACAGGGCTAAAGAAGAAGGTGTCCGCTTTGTGCGCTGCCGTGTGCACTCTATTGACCCGGTGCCCGAATCAGACAACCTGCAACTTCGCTACGTGACCGAAGATGGCAGAGTTGAAAAGGACGAGTTTGACCTAGTGGTCCTCTCTGTCGGCCTTGAGCATTCCGCTGGTATAGAAGAGCTGGCGGAGAGGCTGGGAATCGAGCTTGATCATTACAAATTTGCCCGTACCGGCAGCTTTGCTCCTGTGAATACGTCTTCTCCGGGGATCTATGCCTGCGGAGCCTTGCAGGGTCCCAAAGATGTTCCCTATTCGGTGATGGAGGCCTCGGCTGCTGCCGGTGCAGCAGCCAGCAGGCTTGCCGGGGCGCGTCACAGCCTGGTTCAGGAAAAGGTTTTTCCCGAGGAGCGGGATATAAGTGAGGAGCCAACCCGCATCGGTGTTTTTGTTTGCAACTGCGGGATTAACATAGGCGGCGTGGTGCGGGTCCCTGAAGTGGCCGAATATGCCAAAACACTACCGAATGTCGTTTATGTCCAGGAAAACCTTTTTTCCTGTTCCCAGGATGCCATAGAGCAACTGGTTGGAGTGATCAAGGAGCAGGACCTCAACCGGGTGGTTGTGGCCTCCTGTTCTCCGCGCACCCATGAGCCGCTCTTCCAGGAAACCTTGCGTAACAGCGGCCTGAACAAGTACCTTTTCGAGCAGGCAAATATCCGCGATCAGTGCTCCTGGGTGCATGCGAATGATCCTGATGCTGCCACCGTAAAAGCGAAGGATTTGGTCCGGATGGCAGTCTCCCGGGCCTTGCTCAACGAGCCGCTCTCCATGCCCTCAGCGCCGGTTACCCCGGTAGCTTTGGTCGTGGGCGGTGGGGTGGCAGGGATGGTCTGCTGCCTCAATCTGGCCGAGCAGGGATTCAAGGTGCACATTATTGAGGAGAAAGAACACCTGGGTGGCCACGCCCTGAAGTTGAACAAGACGTGGAAGGGCGAAAGTATACCGGAGTTTGTAAGCAAACTTATCGATGACGTAACCGCGCACGAGAACGTTGAAGTGCACCTTAGCGCCAAGGTGAAGGAGGTTTCCGGTTTTGTCGGCAACTTCAAGACAAGTATCGCTTCAAATGGTGGAGGGGACGTCCTGGAAGTGGAGCACGGCGCGGCAATCCTGGCGACCGGCGCCCATTCCATCAAGCCGGATGAATACCTTTACGGCAAGAATGACCGGGTCTTCCGATGGCACGAGCTTGATAAGGCCTGGGAGACTGATCTGGTCAAGAACGCTGGCAGTGCGGTCTTTATCCAGTGTGTGGGCTCCCGCGAACCTGAGCGTCCTCACTGCAGCAAGATTTGTTGCACTTTCTCGGTTCAGAAGGCGGTGGAGCTGAAGGAACGCAACCCTGACATGGATGTCTACATCCTTTACCGGGACATGAGAACCTACGGGGAACGTGAGGATCTGTATAAAAAAGCCCGAGCGCTAGGTGTGATCTTTATCCGCTACGACCTGGAGAATAAACCTGTCGTCAAAGAGACCAAGGGAGGCGCTCTCGAGGTCACGGTGATCGATCACGTGCTCGGGCGGCCCGTCACCCTCAGGCCTGACTTTATCACCCTCGCCACAGCTATCTATACCCGCGGGATTGAGGAATTGGCCCAGCTCTTCAAGGTCCCGATCAGCCAGGACAATTTTTTCCTTGAGGCCCACATGAAGCTCCGGCCTGTGGACTTTTCCACAGACGGTGTTTTTGTCTGCGGCTTGGCCCATTACCCCAAACCGATTGATGAAAGCATCGCCCAGGCCCAGGCGGCCGCGGCACGGGCTGCTACCGTCCTGTCGCAAAAATACGTGGAGGTAGAGCCTATTGTATCTGTCGTTGACCAAGAAAAGTGCATTGGGTGCGGTCTGTGTGAAGCGTCGTGCCCTTTTGCCGCCATACGCCTTGTCAAGGTAGAGGGGACAGGGTACAGAGCCGAGAATATCTCCGCAGTATGTAAGGGTTGCGGGATCTGCGCCGCGGGCTGCCCGGAACAGGCTATCGATATGCAGCATTTCCGCGACCAGCAGATCTTTGCAGCGATTCAGGCAGGCGGTGCAAGGGGCTAGACGAATTTAGAACAGATCAAATGAAATTCTGAATGAGTACTTTAGGAGAGAAGTAATGAGTGAAGCATTTGAACCAAAAATCCTGGCATTTTGCTGCAACTGGTGTGCCTATGCAAGTGCGGATTTAGCGGGTGTGTCCCGCATGCAATATCCGCCTACAATCCGCATAATCCGGGTGATGTGTTCTGGCAGGGTTGACCCCCTTTATGTGGTGAACGGCCTAAAAATGGGGTTTGATAGTGTCTTTGTCTCCGGGTGACACTTTGGAGACTGTCATTACCTGGACGGTAATGTTTATGCTAGCAAAAGAATGCAGGTGGTGGAACATCTGCTGGATCTGTCCGGCATCGGACGAAATCGGATGCAGGTTAGTTGGGTCAGTTCGGCTGAAGGGCAGGCATTCGCCAATTATGTGACTCAATTTAGTGAAGTGACCCGTCAATTGGGGCCTTTTGATCCGGATCACTTTAAGCTTTCCCTGGCTGCTGTCGAACAGACCCTGACTTCGCCCCGCATCCGATGGCTGTTGGGGATGACCAAGCAGCTCACCGAGCGGGAGAATGTCTATCATGAAAAGCTGGACACGGAAGAATACACAAGATTGCTTCACAAGGCCATAGAAGAAGAATATGAAAAGGCAATGGTCTTAGAGGCAATCAAGGAAGGCCCCCAGTTAGTGCGGGAGATTTCGGGAAGGATCGGATTGCCGAAGCCAAGGGTCTCTTTCTGGATGAGTCAATTGAGAAATGCCGGCCAGGCAGCAATAGAGGGGTATGATAAGACTACCCCCAAGTTCGTCGCTCTGGCTGCATAGTACAAATAATCACAGCTTTGGAAACTCGTGATTTTATTGGCCGAATAACTAATAACAAGTAACTGATAACAAGTGCTAGATGGGTGAGAAAGAGATGAAAAAGATAGGCAGTGTGATTGTCATCGGGGCCGGGATTGCAGGAATGCAGGCCTCCCTGGATCTGGCAGATGCAGGTTATTACGTGCATCTGGTTGAGCGATCTCCGACCATTGGCGGCTTAATGTCAGAGTTGGACAAGACCTTTCCAACAAATGATTGCACTATGTGAATTATCTCGCCCAAGCTGGTCGAGGTCGGCCGGCATCTTAACATCAATATTATCACGAACACCGAGGTTGAGTCCCTTGAAGGCGAACCGGGACATTTTAGGGCAACACTAAAGACTGTTCCCCGGCACATTGATCCTGATAAGTGTACGGGTTGCGGGCTGTGCGCGCAGGCCTGCCCTATGACCGCCCCAAGTGAATACAACCGTGGTTTTGAGCACAGGGCTGCCATTTACATCAAGTTCGCTCAAGCGGTGCCCCTGGCCTATACCATTGATCGGGATCTGTGCATCGGCTGCGGACTCTGTGAAAAGGTGTGTCTGGCTGAAGCAATCCAGTATGATGAGGAACCGAGAAAGAAGGAGCTGGAAGCAGGAGCAGTGGTCCTGGCCGTCGGTAATGATGCGTTTGATCCGCGCGGTCTGGATGTTTACGGGTATGGGAAATTCCCCAATGTGGTCACCAGCATGGACTTTGAGCGCATTTTGTGCGCCACCGGCCCCTATCGCGGGCATGTGCACAGGCCCTCGGACCTGAAAGAACCTGAAAAGATTGCCTGGTTGCAGTGCATTGGTTCCAGGGATACACATGAATGTAGCCACCCTTATTGCTCATCCGTTTGTTGTATGTATGCTATCAAAGAGGCCGTTATTGCCAAGGAGCATTCCGTGCATCCCCTGGATACGGCCATCTTTTATATGGATATGAGGACCTATGGCAAGGACTTCGAGAAATATTATGACCGTGCCAGGGAAGAGGAAGGAGTCAGGTTCATCCGCTGCCGGGTCCATACCGTTGAAGAGGATGCTGATACTAATGATCTGATCCTTCGGTATGTTGATGAAAGCGGTAACATGCAGGTCGAGACATTCGATATGGTGGTACTTTCCGTGGGGCTTAAGACTCCCAAACGGCTTGTGGAAGTGGCCAAACTTCTCGATATCGACCTGGATAAGGACAGTTTTGTTGAGACAGGGGCCTTTACTCCTGTGGAGACATCCAGAAAGGGGGTTTACGTCTGCGGAACCTTCCTTGAACCCAAGGATATTCCCTGTTCGGTTATGGAGGCGAGCGCTGCTGCCTGTGGAGCAGAAGAGGTTCTGTCGGATGTACGGGGCACACTGGTTAAGGAAAAGACCTATCCTGAAGAGACAGACGTATTCGGTCAGGAACCCCGGACCGGGGTCTTTGTGTGCAACTGCGGTATCAACATTGCGGGATACCTGGATGTGCCGGCGGTGACCGAATACGCCCGAACCCTGCCCGGGGTAGTTTATGCTGAGCATAACCTCTTCACCTGTTCACAGGATACCCAGGTGAAGATAACAGAGGTGATCAAACAGGAGGGGTTGAACCGGGTGGTGGTGGCTTCCTGCACGCCCAAGACCCATGAGCCTATGTTTCAGGAGACGCTGAGGGATGCAGGTCTAAACAAGTACCTGTTCGAAATGGCCAATATTCGCAATCAGTGCTCCTGGGTCCACAGCAATGACTGGGAAAGGGCAACCGAGAAGGCAAAGGATCTGGTCCGCATGGCGGTTGCCAGGGCCCAATTGATACAGGTCTTACCCCAACCCACCGTTTCGGTAGACCACAAGGCCCTCGTGATCGGAGGCGGTGTCTCAGGTATGACGGCGGCCCTTGCGCTGGCCGAACAGGGGTTCCATACATACCTTGTGGAGCAGGCGAATGAATTAGGTGGAAATGCCCTTAAGCTCATCCATACCTGGCGTGGAGAAGAGATCTCCGGCCGGATCAAGGAAATGGTCAAGCAACTAAAAGATCATCCTTTGGTCGATGTGTACACCGGAGCTACGATCAAAGAGGCGAGCGGATTCATTGGGAATTTTGAAACCACTATCACGCAGAACGGCTCTGATATCAAGCTCGAGCACGGAGCCGTGATCGTGGCGGTCGGCGCCGAGGAATACAAGCCTACTGAATACCTTTATGGCGAAGATGACAGGGTTTTGACAGCCCTTGATTTCGATTCGGCCATCAGCAGCAAAGAAGAACGGATAGCAAAGGCCAAAACCGCTGTCTTTATCCAATGTGTGGGATCACGGGAACCGGAAAGGCCTTACTGCTCCAAGGTCTGCTGCACCCATACAATGCAATCGGCTTTGCAACTGAAGGAAATGAACCCGGAAATGGGTATCTATGTCCTTTACCGGGACATTCGCACCTATGGCCAGCGGGAGGAGCTGTATAGAGAGGCGAGAAAGCGAGGCGTCGTCTTTATCAGGTACGATTTGGAGCAAAAACCTGAGGTCAAGAAAAACGGAGACGGGATCTCAGTGCGGGTAAAAGATCCTATACTTGGGCGGGATGTTGAGATTAATTCTGACTTCGTAGTCCTCGCCTCTGCCATCGTGCCCAGGGACAACTCACTTCTATCCGAAATGTTCAAACTGGCCCTCAACAACGAAGGGTTCTTCCTGGAGGCCCATCCCAAACTTGCGCCAGTGGAGTCCGCTACAGCAGGTATTTTGCTGGCAGGCATGGCCCATTATCCCAAGCCGGTTGAAGAGAGCATCGCACAGGCGAAGGCAGCGGCTTCAAGGGCCTCTGTAGTGCTGTGCAAGGATGAACTCACGATTGAAGGCGTTATCTCCAACGTAAATGAGCTTATGTGCCGTGGTTGCGGCAAGTGTGAAGAGGTCTGCCCCTACGGGGCGATTGTGGTTTCGGAACGCGAAGACAGGAAAAGGGTGGCCTGTGTTCAGGGGGCCCTTTGCAAGGGTTGTGGCGCTTGCGCGGTGGCGTGTCCTACCGGGGCCGCAGCTCTCATGCATTTTACGGACAGTCAAGTGCTTACTATGGTCGAGGCTGCCCTCGCCATGTAGATTCAGATGAAAAACTCATGCCACATAGCCACGCAAAGGACAATGGAAATAATCCCCCTTACCCCCCTTTAGTAAAGGGGGGCTGGGGGGATTTTCAGATGAAGGAAAAGAGATCATGAGTGGAGAGTACGAGCCAACAATTGTTGCTTTTTGCTGCAACTGGTGCGCTTACAGCGCCGCGGACCTGGCGGGCGTCAGCCGTATGGAATATCCCGCGAATGTACGAATCATCCGGCTGATGTGTACGGGCCGGGTCAACCCTAACTTCATTCTGAAGGCATTTGAGCGGGGTGCCGACGGGGTACTGGTGAGTGGCTGATACATCGGCACCTGTCATTACCAGGATGGTAATGAAAAGGCCATAAAGATCATCGAGAGGACGCGTCAATTGCTGGCCCTGCTGGGAATTGAGGATGAACGCCTCGCTTTGGAGTGGGTTTCGTCTGCGGAAGGAGCCCGTTTTGCCGAAGTAGTCACCTCTTTTACCCAGAAGATCAAGGAGTTGGGAAAGTCTCCGCTCCGGCTGGCGGCTTAGTTGGATTGGAGTAATGGAGTGTTGGAGTATTGGAGTGATGGGCTTGGAGGAAGAGAACAATAATTTTTATGGCTTTTGTTACCATTACTCCGTTACTCCAACACTCCATGTGCATGAGATGAATCGATTGCCCAGAGAATATCAATGGGGGCTGAATAATGAACATTGAAGCATTGATAAATGAAACCAAGGCTTACTACTGTCTGGACTGCGGCGTCTGTACGGGTAGTTGCCCTGTAGCGAGGTGTACACCTACGTTCTCACCCCGCCTGATGGTCGAAAAGGCGCTTATGGGCAAGGCCGAGGATTTCCTGATGGATCCGGATGTGTGGTCCTGTCTGACATGCGCCCGGTGTACCCATAGGTGCCCGGCCGGCATAGACTACCTGGGATTTGCCAGGGGGATCAGAGAGGAGGCCCTGAAACTGGACAATAAGCCTACCCCTGCCCACAATGGTGTGCTCCAGACCATTATGGAGATACAGACATCTATGGACATACAGACATCCGGCATCAAGCAGGACAAGATTGCCTGGGCAAAAGAGGCCGGCACTGTTGCGGACAAGGGGGAGTATTTTTACTTTGTGGGCTGCCTCCCCTATTTCAATGTCGTTTTCGCGGATTTTCATTCGCAGACATTAGATATCGGTAGAAATGTCATAAAGATCCTCAACAAATTGGGGATCGAACCGGTCGTGAGTAACGATGAAAAATGCTGCGGTCATGATATGCTGTGGAATGGGGAAGTTGAGACCTTCAAGAAGCTGGCCGCGGCCAACATTGAAGTAATCAAAGCCTCAGGGAGCAGTAAAGTCATTTTCCATTGCCCCGAAGGGTATCTTATCTTCAAAGAGTATTATACAAAATACTTCGGGGACCTCGGTTTTGAGGTTGTCCAATTTTATGATTTTCTGGCTGATAAGCTAAAGGCCGGGGAATTCGGATTAGAGAAATCGAACGGCAGGGTGACGTATCAGGATCCGTGCCGGCTGGGGCGGATGGCGGGTATATATGACAGCCCGCGTGAGATCATAAACGGGGTTGCCACCTCCTTTGCAGAGATGGAAAGGAGCCGCGACAACTCAGTTTGCTGTGGGACTACCGGCTGGATAAATTGCTCCACCTGTTCGAGGGAGATTCAGGGTGAGAGATTGAAAGAGGCCATGGCAACAGGGGCAGACACCCTGATTACTACCTGCCCCAAGTGTAATATCCATTTTAATTGTGCCGCAAGCTTTATAGAAGGTATTGATATCAAGATAAAAGATCTCACCGAGATGGTCGTTTCTGCCATGAACGGTGCGAAACCGCAGGAAACCGGGTAAGGAGGGCAGGTTGTCGTGAACAAGGATATATTGATCATTGGCGGCGGGATAGCCGGCATGCAGGCTTCCCTTGATCTGGGTGACATGGGCATGCAGGTCCATTTGGTCGAGAAGCTGACGTGTATCGGCGGCAAGATGGCCCAATTAGACAAGACCTTTCCCACAAATGACTGTGCCATCTGAATCCTCGGGCCAAAGCTGCAGGATGTCGGTCGGCATCCCAAAATAAATCTTTTGGCATACAGCCTTGTGGAAAACGTGACGGGCAGCAAGGGTGATTTTACGGTTACCGTGAGAAAAAAGGCCCGGTACGTCAATGAAAATTTGTGTACAGGGTGTGGCGCCTGTGCCGAAAAATGTCCGACTATTGTGTCAGATAATTATAATATGGGGTTAGGGAAACGAAAGGCCATCTACAGACACTATGCACAGGGCATTCCTTCTATTTTCTGTATAGATACCGATCATTGTCGGACCTTTCAGGGAAAAAAGTGCGGTGTCTGCGAAAAAGTCTGTCAGGCCAAGGCGATAGACTATAAGCAGCAGGATAAAACACTTGAGCTAAAGGTGGGCGCCATCATTCTGGCAACCGGGTATGATCTTTTTGATGCCACACGGATACCGGAATACGGCTACGGCAGGCTGGCCAATGTGATCAACGCTATGGAATTTGAACGCCTGTTGAGCGCCAGCGGCCCAACGGAAGGTCATGTGGAACGCCCATCGGACTTGCGAGATCATCACCTTATCGGAACAATGGAAAAGGGCTTGAAAAAATCAACAAAGAGCCTGGCCAGTTACGAGAAGAAACACAAGATGTCATCCGATGATTTTTACAAGCAATTTACAGCGGGAAACATATCCGATGGGGATGAATTTCCAAAATGGGCAAAACAATACGAGAACGTGCAGGAGGCGACCAAGAAATTGGACGAACTGAAGGCCAAGGCCGAGGAGTTTGATATCGCCACCAGGCTCGCCTTTATTCAATGCGTGGGGTCTCGAGATTTTCGTTTCAACAAATACTGCTCCAGTTACTGCTGCATGCATAGCATTAAAGAGGCAATGATGGCCAAGGATCATGATGCCAGGACCGAGGCATATATTTTCAACATGGATCTGAGGACCGTCGGCAAGGGCTTTGAAGAATACAAGGTGCGGGGGGCAGAACAGGTTGGTCTTCACTATATTCGTGGCCGTGTCGCTGAGATTACTCAGGATGAAAACGAAAATCCCGTTATATGGTATGAAGAGACGACTTCTCAGACCGTAAAAAGCATGCCCGTTGACTTGGCCGTGCTGGCTGTGGCGTGTGAAGCGCCCAAGGGGATAGAAAAAATGGCTGAGCTCGTTGGCGCGGAGTTGGACGAAAACAGGTTTTTTAAGACCCACCCGCTCCAGCCCCTGGATACCACCGTCCCCGGCATCTTTGTGTGTGGGTGCGCCCAGGCGCCAATGGATATCCCTGAATCAGTGGCCCAGGCAAGCAGCGCTGCTTCGCGGGCAGCCGAGACGATTGCGGGAAACTAGTGATCCCATGGATTGATGCCCGCCCTGGCGCGACAGTGTAGGAGGAGTCAGGCCTATACAAAAACCCGGTCTGGGCCAGGGATTGATAAGACAGATGGACTATTCAATAACGAATACCTTAGAGATGGAGAAGGACCTTGGAAGAAGAACTCAGAATAGGCGTATTTGTCTGTAAGTGCGGCAGCAATATCGCGGGTACGCTGGATGTTGAGGGATTGGCTGAATATGCCTCGACGCTGCCTGATGTCGTGTATGCCCCGTGGAATCTCTATACCTGTGCAGACGCAGGTCTTGATGAAATCAAGAAGGGGATCAAGGAGCACAACCTGAATCGCGTGGTGGTCGCCTCCTGTTCGCCCCGTACGCACGAGCCTCTTTTCCGGTCAGTTTGTGGGGAGGCGGGCATGAACCCTTATTTCTTTGAAATGGTTAATATCAGAGACCAGTGTTCCTGGGTCCACCAGGATAAAGCACAGGCGGAATCGGCCATGGCCAAGGCCAGGGATCTGATCCGCATGGGGGCGGCTAAGGCCGCACTTCTTAAACCCCAGGAGATCATTACATCTAACGTCGAAGTCAAAGCGCTGGTGGTCGGCGGTGGAATTGCCGGTCTCACGGCTGCTATATCTCTTGCCAACAGGGCTTTCCCTGTAATTCTGCTGGAAAAGGAAAAAGAGTTGGGAGGCATGCTCCGGTCGTTATATAAACTGGCCCCCATGAATGCAGACGCATCCGAGGTTATAAACGCAAAAATCAAAGAGGCCCAAGATCACCCCAATATCGAGATTTACACAGGCGCCGCCATTGAAAAAGTCGAAGGTTTTATCGGCAAGTTTGACGTAACCTTCAGCGCCAACGGGACCAGCCAGGACGTCAGGCTGGGTGTGGTCATTATAGCCACTGGTGCAGGGAACCTCGTGCCTGAGGGTATGTACGGATATGATGGCGAGAAAGTTATTACCCAGTGGGAACTGGAGGAAAGATTCAAGGCTGGCAAGGTCGATGCGAACAATGTGGTGATTATCCAGTGCGTTGGGGCAAGAAGCCCGGAGAGACAATATTGCTCCCGTATATGCTGTGCCATCGGCATCAAGAATGCCATCCTTATCAAGGAGATGAATCCAGCGGCGAAGGTCCATATTCTCTATCGAGACCTCATGATGTCCGGTGTCGATAACGAAACCCAGCTTCGCAAGGCAAAAGAACTCGGCGTCCGGTTTGTCAAGTATGACCCTGAAAGCCCGCCTGTGGTGGAGGAGAACAAGGTGACCGTTTTCCACCAACTGATGGGCAAAGAGATCGAAATTCCGCAGGAGATGGTGGTATTGTCAACGCCGCTGGTAGGGACTAAAGACGGGGTTCAGGTTGGCAACCTGTTCAGGGCCGGCCTGGACGGGAACAAGTTTTTCCTTGAGGCACACGTAAAGTTGAGGCCGCTTGATTGCGCGACCGACGGCATCTTCATCTGCGGGAGTGCGCACTATCCCAAGGATGTTCGCGAGAGCATTTTGCAGGCCCTGGGGGCGGCGTCCCGCGCCTCTATTCCCTTATCACAGGGTGAGGTGAAGATTGAACCGATTGTAACTACTTTGGTTGACAAGGACGCCTGTCGCGGGTGCGGCCTCTGCGTAGCGCTTTGCCCATACAATGCCTTAGAGATAAGGACAACCGATGAAGGCCGCAAGGTTAATGTCATAACCGTGGCGTGCAAGGGGTGCGGCGTGTGTGCGGCCACCTGCTATCGACACGCGTTGAGCATTAATTCATTTACGGACGACCAAATGGAAGCCCAGATACACAGTTTTATGGCAGCCTGACGTTGTACCCTCTTCATATTTGAGGGGTAATCGGTATCGGAGTATTGGAGTGATGGAGTACTGGAGTGATGCGCATACAGGAATGAATATTTGAGTTTCGTGGATTTTTACGGGATTCTATTCCATTACTCCAACACTCCATTACTCCATCAAACGTCTATGTTTTTTGACAAATACTGTTTGCCAAGATAGGAGGTATCCCAAATGGGAGAAGATTTTACTCCAAAGATATTGGCCTTTTGCTGCACGTGGTGAGGGTATTCGGCAGCAGACCTCGCTGGCGTGTCCAGGATGCAATACACAACGGATATCAGGGTCATTCGCATAATGTGCACGGGCAGGATGGACCCTGCGGTGATGGCGGATGCCTTTGTTCATGGCCTCGACGGGTTGTTGGTGCTCGGGTGTCTTTTTGGCGAATGTCACTATGTGAGCGGCAATTTTAACGCCAGTCACAAGGTGAATATGACCAAAGAAATGCTCGCCTATGCAGGGATGAATCCAGGGCGGTTGTCATTTCGCAACCTCTCCTCGGCAGAGAGTGATCTGTTCGTAAAGCACGTTACCGATTTTTCCGCAGAAATAAGAGAGCTCGGACCTCTCGGGGGTGAGGCTGATAAGTTTCCCTTGCCAAAGCTTAAAGAGAAGCTTGAGATTGCCAGGATCTCCCTCGCAGGGCCCAAGTTGCGCTGGGTTGTGGGGAAAAAGCCTGTCTTCATTGATACGGGTAACAAGTATCATGAGATCTTCACCGAGCACGAGATAAACCGGACTTTAAGGGGCATAGTTATTGACGAGATGGCCACCCATTCCATTCTGGCAGCTTTGCAGAATAAACCGGCCTCAGTTAAGGACCTGGCAAACGATCTCGAAATTCCTGCCCCGGACGCCCTTAAATACGTCCTCGGTTTAAAGCGACGCGGTTTTCTGGAATTGGATAGTGTACAGGATAATTCACCCTTATATAAATACATTGAACAAGAGGGATAAAAGTGCCTGAAAAAAATGTATTGATCATTGGCGGAGGGGCAGCAGGCGTAAAAGCCGCATTGGATCGAGCTAATGCCGGCAACAAGGTCTTTCTGGTGGAAGATTTTCCCAGTATTGGCGGGGAGAGGATTCCGCAGAACAGGTTGATAACTGACGGTGACCCCTTTTTTACGGCCCCTGATCTGGCCGCAGTAAAAGAGAACAATGCGATACAGGTCATAGATTGCGCCGAGGTTCGATCGCTGGCGGGGGAGAACGGCAATTTTAAGGCCAAGGTCCACCGTCGGACACCCCGGGTTGACCGTGAGAAATGTGACGACTGCGGAGAATGTATCAAGGTGTGCCCCATCCACATGTATGACGACTACAATGAAAGCCTGGAATGGCGCACGGCCGTGGACTATTTCAATTCCGGTTCCGGCAACTACAATGTCTTTAAGGAAGACATGCCGGTTTGCCAGCGGACGTGCCCGATCAATCTGGATATCCGGACATATGTGGGCTATATTGCAGACGGCAAGTATGCCGAATCATTGGCCACGATCCGAAAGAAGCTGCCTTTTCCGCTTAGCATAGGGCGGGTTTGCCCCCATCCGTGCGAGTTCGAGTGCAACCGCGGGTACAAGGATGAGCCGATCAGCATCTGTTTTCTGAAGCGTTATGTGGCCGACTATGAGGTTTATAACGAGGTCGAGCCCCCGATCAGCCTTCCTGAAGAAACCTATCCTGAGAAGATAGCCATTATCGGGGGGGGGCCCAGCGGCCTGACCTGTGCCTATCACCTGGCGTTGCTCGGATATCAGAATAATATAACGGTTTTTGAGGCCCTTCCCGCATGCGGGGGGATGTTTCTGGTAGGTATTCCCGAATACCGGCTTCCCAAAGCGATTCTGGCCAAAGATGTCGAGTTTGTCGAGAAACACGGCGTAGAAATCAAGACCGGTGTGCGCATAGGCAAAGACATCAGCTTTGATGATATCCGGAAGGACTATGACGCTGTCCTGCTTGCCGTTGGCGCCCATCTGGGCATGAGCATGCGGGTCAAAAACGAGGATGCCGAGGGCGTTGTTGAAGGTGTTAAGTACCTTAGAGATGCCGCACTCGGAAATGAAATCCCTAACAAAGGCACGTGCATCGTGGTTGGCGGCGGCAACGTGGCCATGGACGTTGCCAGGACAAGCCTAAGAGTCGGTTTTGACGAGGTGAATTTGCTCTATCGTCGAACCCGTAAGGAGATGCCCGCAAGCCCGTGGGAGGTGGACGCGGCAGAGCACGAGGGGATCAAGTTTCATTTTCTTGTTGCTCCACAGGAAGTAGTCGTTAAGGGTGGCAAGGCAGTGGGAATGCAATGTTTGAAAATGGAGCTTGGCGAGCCGGACGAGAGTGGCAGACGAAGACCTGTGCCGATTGAGGGTTCGGAGTTTGTCATGGACGCTGATACTATCTTTGCAGCCATTGGCCAGGTGACGGACGCCACTCTGGTGGAAGAAAAGCACGGGTTTAAGATCGGGAGGAAGTTCAACTTTGAGGTTAATCCGAAGACATTTGAAACCAATGTGGAAGGAGTCTTTGCTTCGGGCGATGGCGCCACAGGCGCCGGCATTGCGATCGCAGCCTGCGCAGGCGGCAAGACCGCGGCTGAATCTATTCACAAATATCTGAGAGGGAAGAAGTAGAATGTATATCTACGAGAAAAAGGGACGCTACATCATAGATTTTCAGGATATCCCGGCCAAACGGGCAGAGATGCCAGAGATCGAGGTTGAAGAACGCCAGGGGAACATGAAGGAAGTGGAGACCGGCTTCCCTGAAGATGTCGCGGTTGCCGAGGCGAAGCGGTGTCTCGCCTGCCGGCGGTGTCTTGGATGTGCGCTTTGCTGGGCAGAGTGCAAGCCTGAAGCGATCAACTTCGACATGCCGGATGAGGATTTTGACCTGGAAGCGGACGAAGTCATCCTCACCTCTGGCATGCAGCGAAAGATCGCGCCCATACGAGGAAACTACGGCAACAAGCACATGAACGTGGTAACTGATCTTCAGGTGGAGCGGATGCTAGCCCATACAGGGCCGAGTAATGGCCTGATTTTCCGGCCCCAGGACGGCGAAATCCCCAAAAAAATAGGGTTTGCGCAGACCTTTGGTGGTGTTGACGACAAGGTCCGGGATGCAGCCCTGTTTTATGCTGTCAACGAGGCCATCATGGCCCAGAAGAAAATAGAGGGCGTGGAAATCAGTTTTGTCTCGCCGGATATGGACGCCTTTAAAGCAAGCGCCGGAAGCGACCTGGACAAGGTTTCTGGCATAACGTTTGTCAATGGCACAGTGGCTGAGGCTGCCGAGGTGGGCGAGAACAAGGACATTGAACTAAAGTATGAGGCGGGCGGGAGTGAGAAGACCGAAACCTTTGACCTCCTTGTACTTTTGACGCGGCCGCAGCTTCCGCCGATCATCGAGGGGTCGGCAAAGAAACTGGGTGTTGAAGTAAATTATGCCAGCTTTCTGGGCACGTCCGGAGACATAGTCGAGACAGATAGGGCCGGTGTTGCGCTGGCTCAGAATATGTAAATGTGCGAGCGACTTGTTCCACTAAATTGTTGCTAGGAGGATTGATATGGAAGCTTTAGACCTGACAAAACGACCGAAGAGCAAGCTGGCAGTCGAGCCTGAATGGGCGGATGTATGCTTTACCTGCGGAACGTGTGCCAGTGGCTGCGCGGTGACCGGCGTAGACGGTTGGGACCCGAGAAAGGCGGTCCGTGCCGTGCTCTTGGGCCTGGAACAGGAGTTGATCGATTCCAGGTGGCCCTGGATCTGCACCCTGTGCGGCCGTTGTGAGTATGCGTGCCCCCAGGGTGTTAAACTGTTGGCACTCCTGAGAAATGCGCGTACCCATCGGGAACGTGACAAGGTCCCAGGCGTCATGCACAAAGGGGTGGCCATGTGCCTGGAAAGGGGGAACAACCTTGGTATTCCCGAGTTCGACTACCTCTTTCTCCTGGCTGATCTGAGCAAGGAGATGGAAGAAGGAACTGTCGAGACAGAACACGGTGAGGAGTATCCTCCCTACCCGGGATTTTATTGCCCTGTCGATAAGGAAGGGGCGAACATTATTGTCACCATCAACTCCAAGGAGCCCATGGGCGAGCCCGAGGACATGATGTTCTGGTGGCGGATCTTTTATGCGGCCAAAGAGAGCTGGACCGTGCCCAAGAAGAACTGGGAAGGGGTCAACTGGGGGCTCTTCACCGGTGATGACGATGCACTGAAAGAGCAGTGTCGCCGCATTATTGAAAACGCCAGAAAGGTAGGCGCCAAGACAATCCTCTATCCGGAATGAGGGCACGCCTACTATGCAACCCGGTTGGGTTTCACGAAATATTTTCCGGAGATCTATGATGAATTCAGGTGTGTGAGTGTTTTTGAGCTATTAAAAGAATACATTGAGACAGGCAGGATCAAGCTCGATACGTCCAAGTTTGAGGGCAAGACTATAACGATCCACGATCCATGCAACTATCACAGAAAGTCAGATATGATGTTCGGGCAGCACTTCCTCGACGAGTGCAGGTGGGTGACGGCTCAGTGCGGCCCGGAGATCGTGGAAATGGAGCCCCATGGACTGAACGCCATTTGCTGCGGCGCAGGCGGCGGGGCCTGGGCTATGCCTTATGAGAGGGAGAGGCTCGACTATGGCAAGTGGAAGGCAGACCAGATCAAGGCGACAGGCGCCGATCTGATATGCGCCCCGTGCCACAACTGCCGGGACCAGATCATGAAAGCCCTCACCAAGGAGTTCAATCTCCCCCAGAGGACCTACTACATCTGGGAGCTGGTCTCAGACTGCGTGATCATGGAGCCGTGGAGTGAAGAAGAGGTCAAAAAGTCCCATGAAGAACGAGATAAGCAGTATGAGAGGGATGGTGTCGACTTAGAAGAAGAGGAATAGCAAGCCATACATTCGGCTAGATCTAAACAGGGAAAAAGGGATGCCCGGTCTTCCGGCATCCCTTTTTGTTTGCCCGAAGTACCTCTTTTACGACAAAATTGCCGTTGAGCTTTGACTGAATCTAAAGTATAATTATAATTTAGTTGGGACGCGATCTGTAGCATCGCTTTTCCAATTTTACCAGTTCCAACGCCCATTAAAATGCCACCGTGACCGAAAAGGTCCGAATAGGAGATTAACCATGAACATTGCTATCGTAGGTGGAGGTACCCGGTGTCGTAACCTGTTGGATTTGATTGAAAGACACTCTTTTCCAGAAATCTCTCCTAAAGTAGTGGCTGTAGCCGACAAAAAAGACAATGCACCCGGTTTGGTCAGGGCAAGAGAAAATGGTCTGTTCGTCACAAAGGATTATAATGATTTCTTTGATAGAGACGATATTGATCTCATAATGGAATTGACGGGTAATCAGGATATTTACAATGATATCGTTCATAAAAAGAAAAAAACGGTTCGGGCCGTGGACCACCGGATTGCGGCGTTTCTACGTGAGATTTCTGTCGTTTACGACGACCAGAAGCTAACAAGACAGCAGCTTAAAGAAGCAAGAGCCAGGTGTGATGTGATAATGAATGTGGCCATTAATGAAGAAGTTATGGTTATCGGGTATGATCACCGGATTCTGGATATCAATGAGACCCTGTTGAAGAAACTGGGCCTTGAACGAGAGGAAGCCATTGGTCGATACTGCTATGAAGTTACACACCATTATAACGCCCCGTGCTCCGGCGAAAGACATCCCTGCCCACTTACCGAAACCCTCGAAACTCAGAAGCCTTCCCAGGCAAGCCATATCCACTTAGACAAAGATGATAAAGAGCTTTTTTATTCAATTTCCACCTATCCTGTCTTTGAAAACGGTAAGATGATCGGGGGAGTAGAAATATCAAGGAACATCACAAAGGATATCAGTATTAGGAAGGTCATGATGCAACAAGATAAAATGGCTTCCATTGGTCGCTTGGCAGCGGGCGTAGCCCATGAAATCAATAATCCGATGACCACAATCTTAACCAGCGCCATGTTGGTGCAGGAGAATACCGACCCTGGTGATCCAAATTACTTGGAATTGCAAACTGTTGCCGACGAAACCATGCGCTGTTCCAAGATCGTTAACAGTCTTCTCGATTTCGTTCGGGAGAGTAAACCGGCCAAGAAGCCAACTAACCTTAATGATATTATCAAGGAAAGTCTTGTGTTAACCAGAATACAGGCTGCTTCTAATGATGTGACTTTAGAGACGAACCTTTCAGAGAATCTACCGCTCGCTGAAGTGGATAAGGATCAGCTTCAACAGTGTCTGATCAACTTGGCGCTTAATGCAACAGAAGCGACTGAGGCCGGAGGAAAAGTTACCTTTACTACCAGATTTGTTCCCGAAACTGAAATGATCGAAATTACGGTCAGCGACACAGGGACAGGTATTTCAGATGAGAATATGGGCAAAATCTTTGACGCGTTTTTTACAACTAAGGGTGATGGAACCGGTCTGGGATTGGCCATAACTCGTGACATTATTAAAGAGCATGGTGGAACCATAGATGTGGAGAGCGAGTTAGGCCAAGGGACGAGTTTCACAATCAGACTGCCTCTCGACCAATGAGATAAAGAAGATGCATATTCATCACACCCATCGTATCCTGGTCGTAGATGATGAACTGAATATCTGCCAGAATTGCGTAAAAATATTGTCCAAAATGGAATGTGAAGTTGAATATGCTCTGAATGGATATGATGCCCTAAAAATAGTGGAGGAGAAACGGCCTGACATAATAATAACTGACTTGAAAATGAGTAGCCTGGGGGGCATGGAAGTACTTCGCCGGGTGAAAGAGATCCACCCTGATACGGTAGTTATTGTGATCACCGGCTATGCTACCGTTTCTTCGGCCGTCGAGGTAATGAAAATGGGGGCCTTTGACTACCTTCCAAAACCGTTTACGCCAGATGAGCTTCGCGCCATTGTACGTCAAGCCGTGACTGAAAGAGAAGTCCGACTCCAAAACCGAAAACTGAGGCAACAAAGAGGGGATTTAAGATCATTCTCTCACCAGCTCATAGGAGACAGCCCTAAGATAAGTAAAGTTATCGATATGGTGAAGAAAGTGGCGCCTACAGATTCTACGGTTCTTATCTGTGGTGAGAGCGGAACAGGAAAAGAACTGATCGCCCGGGCAATACATGCCAACAGCAGAAGAAAAGACGAGGTCTTTTTTGCCGTTGACTGCGGGACCTTATCAAGCAACCTTTTAGAAAGCGAGCTATTTGGTCATACCAAAGGAGCATTTACCGGGGCCCATAAAGACAAACCTGGTATCTTCAAGTTGGCAGATCGAGGCACCGTTTTTTTGGATGAGATAAGTAATATCTCATTAGAGGTTCAGGCCAAACTTCTTCGCTTCTTAGAGTCCCGCGAGTCTTTGCCGCTGGGTGGCACATCCCCACAGAAGGCGGACAATCGCTTAATTCTTGCCACCAATCAGGATCTTAAGGAGATGCTATCCGAGGGTTCTTTCAGAGAAGACTTTTATTATCGAATATGTGTATACCCCATAATTATGCCTCCGTTAAGGGAAAGAAAAGGGGATGTCTTGCCCATCGCATATCATTTCATGAAGCAGTTCAGCCGCGGTTTGGGAAAGAATATTACAGGCTTTGAGAACGACGCCGTAAATAGATTGACAAAATATGACTGGCCTGGAAACGTAAGGCAATTAAGAAATGTGATTGAAAGAGCGGTCATTCTTTGCGAAAAAGAGCAAATCAGCCCAAAGGAGCTTCCATTCCTGGATGATATCGAACAATTGATTGAACGCATTCCGTCAACTAATGAAGAACTTAAGAGGATAAAAAAGGAAATCAGACAGAAGGCGGTCAGCACGGTTGAAAAGAATTTCGTTCTGAATGCCCTCATGGAAAATAGCTGGATCGTAACCCGCGCAGCAAAAAAAGTCGGACTCCAAAGGACCAATTTTCAGAATCTTATGAAAAAATATGGCATTAAACTCCCGCGTGATCACAAATTAAGCAAAAACAGTAGCTCGGGCTCTCTTCGGTAATTGGAATAATGAAGCTCCCCGCAGCAAGCTGCGGGGTATCAAAGCGGAATTTCGCCGTAGTTCGCCTTGCCTTCGCGCAGCGCAGGCGCTTGCGCCGCGTGTCATCCCTGCAGCAAGTCGCCGACGCGCCATAGCTTGGGCGACGTGCGCTGCAGGGTATTCCGGCGAAGGCGAATAAATTGAAAAGCCATACCATGTATTTTGTTTGTATACATCCAATCAATTTGCCACTTTAGATCGGCACGCAAACTTGCTTCGACTTGAAACAGATAAATGTTGACTGTAATGTCAACGTCTTATCATGCCTTGACCCCTCCGACCCAAGATCACCCCGTTGGTATCCCAGGCAAATGATGATGTATGTTTTTCTTATACATGTCGCTTTGTCCATTGGCCCCGCGTATGAAACTTTCTTCAAAAATATCTAATGGTTATCTGATTCGAATCGCTCTGGCACATAATGTGCTACGCTCCATTAGCAAAGAGCTCCTGCAGGGCTAACCGGATTAGCTTTTGAAAGGTGTTTTAGGCGATTAAGCAAATAACAAATCATTATGCAAGGGGGAAAAAATGGAAACAACAACTAAAATCATGGTAGTCGATGATGAAAAGCAAATCTGTCAAAATGTGAAAAAGATCCTGGCCAAAAATGATTATGAGGTGAGTTATGCCATAAGTGCGAAAGAAGCGCTGGATAAAATGGCCAAGGAAGCGTTTTCCCTTCTTATTTCAGATGTCGTTATGCCAGGAATGAATGGCCTTGAACTCTTGAAACTTGTTAAGGATCAATGGCCACTTACGAAAGTTATTATGATTACAGCGTATGCAAGCACTGATACAGCCGTGAAAGCAGTGAAGTTGGGCGCCCTGGACTACATGCCGAAGCCATTCACCCCGGATGAGTTAAGATCTACAGTCGAACGGGCTCTGGCTGGGGAATTGGTTGAAGCCCCTGTGACGGAAAAGGAAAGAGAGGCTATTAATATTATAGATGTTGATATTCCTTTTGACAGAGATGAGGTGGCGAAATACGCAGGTGAAGACTATGCGGCAACGCTTGGCCCTTCGGATATGCCGATGCCGGTTCTGGAGTATTTCTGTGACGTAGGGGGCAGAGTCTGCTTGGATGTCTTCATGAAGTTAGGGCATACATGTAAGAAGGGGCTAAAGACCGGGAAATGTCCCCAGGACCAGAAAAAGGTTGCTGCTAAAGCAAAAGCGTTTGATGCAAAAACACTCATTGGGATAGATCATCCCTTCAATTACGAAGAGGTGGCCTCGATAACCGGTCCCGAATATGTTCTGAACCTGCACCGCGATGGTATGTCTTTTATCCCTTACGAGGAACTGAAGTCGTATGAGGAACTAAGGGAAGACGTCGCTCGACTAGCGGAGAAAAAAGCTAAAATTATACCAATTCGTGAGGAGGTTATGGAAGAAGCTCCCTACAAAAACGTATTGGTTATCGACGACGAAGTAGGCATCAGTAACAATATCAGGAAAATACTTTCCAAGAAAGATTACCATGTAGACCAGGCCATCACCAAGGACGAGGCTTATGAAAGAATTGAAGGAAGAGCGTACGATGTTGTCCTGTTAGACTTAAAAATTTCGGGGATAAAGGGCTTAGAGCTTCTGAAGGCTATTCATGATAAGAGGCCAGACACCCCGGTCATTATTATAACCGGGTATGGCAGCATAGAGACGGCTGTGGAAAGCGCCAGATTGGGGATCGTCGATTACCTGCAAAAACCATTTACTCCGGATCAAATTCGCGACGCAACTGAAAAAGCTTTCCGTCTTGCAGCGTAAGAGGCAACAAGAATCTCCCGGCTGTTTTTCAGGCCGGGAGATTCTTCAGTTTTTCCCTTTCCTGTACCCTGCCAACCTTGACGGACTCGTAAAAAGTCGTCACTCCGGTGAAAACCGGAGTCCAGAGCCTTTGTAACTAGCTGAATAAACTGGATTCCGGCTTTCGCCGGAATGACAGAAAGAGGTGTTTTTCGACTTTTTACGAGTTCATCAACCTTAACTTAGCCCCTGCTGTTTTCAACGGAGATCTCTTTTTGAAAGGCGAGTAAATCCCGGCCACCCGTTTCAAGCCCGCCCATCAGGGCGGGAAGAGGCTTGAAAGCTTTTCTCATTGACAATGGTGTGCGGGAAAATTACTTATCAGGCATATTGGATTTCCTGAAAAAAAGGATCTAATGATGAAACAAGATAAGGTGCTTAACGTTGCAATTGTAGGTGGCGGCCCTGGGTGTAGGGCGATCGTGGATATAATATTCGCCGAAAAGCTTAGCCAACTCCGGATGAAGCTCATCGGCGTGGCATGCACCAATCCCGAAGCTGTGGGTTATCGCTACGCCCAGGAAAAGGGATTCTATACAACAAGGGATTACCGTAATCTATACAAGCTTAAAGATCTCAATATGATCATCGAACTAACGGGTCGGGAGGAAGTGGCCAATGAGATTGCCCGAACCAAACCAGACCACGTCCGGGTCATGGGAAATGTGGCTGCCCGTCTTTTCTGGGATATCTTTAAGATTGAAGAAGAGAGGATTGCCGAGCGTAGGCGCTCAGAGCACGCAATCAAGCTTGCTTATGCAGAGCTCAATCAGATCTTCGAGACTTCAGCCGATGGGATGCGTGTGATTGACAAGGACTTCAACATGCTTCGAGTTAACGAGGCCTTCTCGGCCCTGTCAGGCATGAGCCAGGGTCAAGCCGTTGGCAAGAAGTGCTATGAGGCGTTACCTGATTCCGCGTGTCATGGGCCCGACTGCCCACTGGTCCGGATTCTTGGCGGTGAAGACCGTATTGAATATGAGGCAGAAAAAGTACGCACCGACGGTACCAGAATCCCGTGCATTATTGCTGCCACTCCCCTTCATGGACCTGATGGAGAGCCGATTGGTGTTGTTGAAAACTTCAAGGACATCACCGAACGCCTGCGGGCCGAGGAGAAACTGCGACAGAGTGAGAATAAGTATAGAACATTGCTTGAGAATCTTCCACAGAAGATATTTCATAAGGATAGGAATTCAGTCTATGTGTCCTGCAATGAGAGCTACGCTCGGGATTTGAATCTCGAGTCCGAAGAGATCAGAGGAAAGACAGATTATGAATTCTTTCCTAAAGAATTGGCTGAAAAGTACAGAGCCGACGATAACAGAATCATCGCCTCGGGGAAGACAGGAGATATTGAAGAGAAGTACATCAAGGATGGACAAGAAACATGGGTCCACACGGTAAAAACGCCTATCAGAGATGAGCAGGGCAATATCACGGGCCTATTAGGCATCTTCTGGGACGTCACTGACCACAAGCGGGCAGAGGAGGCCCTTCGGGAATCTGAGGCAAAATACAGCAATCTCGTGGAAAACTCGCTGACCGGTATCTACATCGACCAGAACAAAAAGATTGCATTTGCCAATAACAGATTTGCCGAGATCTACCTATACACTAAAGACGAGGTGGTAGGTATTGAATCCTGGAAGCTGGTCCATCCTGAGGACAGGGCCTTGACCGACGAGATAAGGAGAAAGCGGATAAAAGGAGAAGAAGCTCCATTGGTATACGAGTCGAGAGGCCTGAGAAAAGATGGTGAAACCGTTTGGATTGCAAGGAGAAACACCGTAATCGAGTATAAGGGAAGGCCTGCTATTTTGGGCAACATCGTGGACATCACGGATCGGAAACGGGCGGAGCATGAGCTGCAAAGAGCCTACGACGATTTAGAGATTTGGGCTCAGGAGCGAACCGCCGAGCTTTCAAGGGCCAATGTTCTTCTGAAACAGGAGATTGCTGAACGCAAGCACGCGGAGGAGGCGCTGCGGGAGACGCGCGACTATCTGGAAAACCTGATCAACTACGCGAACGCTCCCATCATCGTCTGGGACCAGGAGAGGCGGATTACCCTGTTCAACCATGCCTTTGAGCATCTTGCGGGTTATGCAGCCGACGATGTAATCGGGCAAAGACTGCACATGCTCTTCCCTGAACGAAGCCGAGATGAATCGCTCGGCAGGATCGCGGCCACCTTGTCCGGCGAATACTGGGAATCGGTGGAGATCCCAATCCGTTGCAAAGATGGCAGTGTCCGGATAGCGCTTTGGAACTCAGCGAACATCTATACAGAGGATGGCAAGACCCTTTTAGCCACCATTGCCCAGGGCACAGACGTCACCGAGCGCAAGCGGGCCGAGGAGGCACTGCAAGAGAGTGAGGAGAGATACCGTACCCTTTTCGAGGAATCCAGAGATGCGATCTATATGACCAACAGGGATGGCAGGTTTGTTGACGTCAACCGGTCTTTCCTCGACCTCTTCGGCTATGCGAGAGAAGAGATGATGGGTCTGGACGTCAAAGAAATGTGTGTGCATCCTGATGATAAGTGCTGGTGTGAGCAGGAGATAGAAGAGAAGGGATCTGTGAGAGACTTTGAGGTGGAGCTTCGTAAGAAGAATGGGACACAGATGGACTGCCTGCTCACTGCGACCCTGCGGCGGGCTAATGACGGAAGCATTATGGGAGAGCAAGGGATCATCCGCGACATGACCGACAGAAAGCGACTCGAAGCCCAACTCCGGCAAGCTCAGAAGATGGAGGCCCTCGGTCGCCTGGCCGCCGGAGTTGCTCATGAAATGAATAACCCTTTGACCATCATCCTGACCTCAGCAATGTTGATCCAGGAGGATATCGACCGTGATGATCCAAATTTTGAAGGATTGGAAACAATTACCAATGAAACGGTTCGTTGTCGCAACATAGTAAGCAGTCTACTCGATTTCGCTCGTCAAACAAGATCGGCCAAAGGGGAACATCATATCAATGATATTGTTATTGAAAGTATGCGCCTGACCCAAAAAAAGGCAGATTTTAAAGATGTGGCTGTAACGCATGACTTGTCTGAGGATATTCCGATCATTAGTGTAGATAAAAATCAGATTCTACAGTCTCTTGTTAACCTTGCCGTAAACGCTATAGAGGCAACGTATCCAGATGGGAGGATAAATGTTGCCACCAGATTCTTACCCCTGGATGGACTGGTCGAAGTTGCAATAAGCGACACGGGAAAAGGTATTGCTAAAGATAAAATAGACAATATCTTCGCCCCTTTTTTTACGACCAAAGAAGGTGGAACCGGCCTCGGATTGTCCATAACTCGTGGCATCATCGAACAGCATGATGGAACCATAGATGTCAAGAGCGAACCTGGCCACGGAACAACTTTCACAATCAAACTCCCCGTCAGCAAGATACGGAACGATACCAGGGCCAAGTAAAGAACCCTTATGGATTCGAATTTATTTATTAAGAAATGATCCGGTGAAAATCTCTATGATTTCACGGAACTACCCTCGAGAAGGTGAGAAAGGCCTTCTGTATCAGAGTAAGATAGAATGCAACGGCGAACAGAGTAAAAAATAGTTACACTGGCTGTAGCCAAAAGCAACGGCTCAACAACATCCTGATTTTATATCATGTTCCCCTCTCTTCCCCAGAAAACCCAACCAACATGTAGCTGTTTTCGCGTATATGCTTCAATAAGGATCTCCTTCAAAATGGACGGCCCAAGAAAATCCGTTCAAAAAATAGTGGCAATATCAGCCAGATAGTCCGACGACAACCTAATTCATTCTCTCCTGGCACCCCTGTTGCACATACGATAGACAAACACAACACAAACGCAACAGCATGAAAAAAACAAGGAGGTGGTCAACATGAGAAAAACTACACGAAAAACTCACAACGGCCAGAGGGAGAT